>FTIZ01751751.1_pt1 | contig 10699 bp, 13 predicted proteins | sample 1658381 | NCBI WGS metagenome assembly FTIZ01 (sample SAMEA3914822, study PRJEB12502) | metagenome | biome: forest; material: soil | place: USA | collected 2012-03-12 | depth 0.1 m
TATCTACTTGTCAAAGACTCGTGAAGGGCGCGTTGAAGCTGCGACGCGGCACTTAAGGTGCGATTCCACGAAGTCGTCATCCCTTCAATCCAACACACGTTCAGCCACAACAACAACCCTCAAATTGCAAAGCCTCCAGGTCTAATCGGGCAGTTTACCTATTTGTCACAGTTTGCAATTCAATCAAAATGTCAAATCCTTTATTTAAGCAGGAGCTGGTATCCAGTGGCCTATCCGATCCCGCGGCAGGTCAAGGCAACAGAGGGACTGGCACTGATGACAAAGGCGGTGATACTCCCATTGTCCGTCAGTCGCAGGATTACCGCATATACCCAGCAACCGGCACGCCTAAGCTTATTCTCAGCGTATCAGACGAGTCTCCTCCGTCATTTGCACTAGATATCCGTCATTCACTATCCATCTATACAGAGAACTTCCTCGTCCAGCGTTCGATCCGCTCGAGCCACGGAAACATCGAGATCTTGACACACTCGCTAGCGCTAGCCCCCGCTGCTCATGGAGAAACATACTCTGCCGACTGCTCCGGCACGAACGGGGAGAAAGTACCTGTTGATGTAATCGTCGAGGCACCTAAAGACGGAAACGACGGCGGGCGGGGCGGAATTCTACGGCTTGTGGCCGAGGATATTGGCCTTGACAACGCCCTTGAGGGCCTCAATTTTGCTGCCCGCGGCGGCTCCGGTTCAGATGCGCAGTCATCTGCCACCGCGGCATCGGGAGGAAAGGGAGGAAATGGGGCTGACGGAGGCCGTGTTGAGGTGTTAGTGGGAAATGAATTCACGGCCATTCTCTCCAAACTGGCTGTCATCTACGAAAGCCTCTCTCCTGCTTCACATGGAGCATCTGCTTCCTCACCAAGCCCGACGGCAAGCATGTACAATCTCAAGACGCTCTCGGCAACGATTCGACGTAGCCCTAGGTATACGTCTATGGATGATGTATTGCCACGGCTCGACAAACTCGATGCTGCAATCCAGGGGGCTAAACCAGACGAGGTGAAGGCTTCACTGCAGGATCTCGCAGTCAGATTTGAAAGAGAAGGAGACTTGCTGAAGGGCAAGATCCAGCCCAGGGTAAACTTCGCTTCGGAATCAGATCCTATATCTTGGCTAATCGCTGCAGATCAAAGTCGATGGCGGTTCAGGCGGCTCCGGGGGCTCAGGAACCTTGGGGAGGGGCACAAACGGTGCGCATGGCAAGGACGGCACCTACAGCGTCGATTTTTTGACTGGGGACTCGGGACCAGTGCGCAACAGTGAAATCATGGTGGCCAATCCGGATCAATGCCGTATGCTACTGGAGAAAGCACGCAGGCTGTACTCATTTGACGACATCGGCTCCACGGTTGACAGCCACACACTCCTGATCCGACTGCAGGGACGTCTGTCCTTTCTCAGACAGCTCCAGAACAACGACAAACTGTACAAGGCTTACGAGGCAGCCGAGGCGAGGTTCTTCATCCCACTTGACACCGACGAGCAGGAGACCAATGCCGCGCCCGAAACAGGCAGTTCTAGTATCTCCGCGCTGCGCCAGGTTTTATCCGAGGCAACAGGACTAGTTACGCAGATCGACAACGGCCTCGACTACTACGGCAACCCGGGCACCTACGCGCCCATGCTTTCGTATAACAGTTACAAGGAGCTTACCGGTTCCCTCCTCGAGTCATCGCAGCAGGCAGAGGCGGCCTACGACAAGTTCACAAAAGAGGCCGCTGCCCAGGAGGCCCGCCAAGCTGCCTTGCAGGATATGCAGAAGCAGTGTAATGTGGCAATCAACAAAGCCGAAGACACCATCCCCATCTTGCAGGCAGATATCAAGAAGACGGCAAACGCGATCGCCAATCTAACCGCACCACTGAATGCTGCTCGAGGCAACCTCCACGACCGGATAGAGCAGGAGAAGGACACCATCAACAAGTCCTTCAACCTCTTTCACATGTCCTTCTCCAACATCATTGACGCTGTGTCGATGGTCATCTTCTGTCCCAAAGCGCCCATGGCTGTTGCCCAGACCGCCGGGCTTCTCTGGAAAGCCGGCACAAACGTGCCGGACGACAAGGGGGAGTTGATCAACAAGAGCTATCTTGTCAGTCAGATCACTCAAATCGAAGCCACCACAGATGCTTTGGATGAAGGGCTCAAGGCGCGGGACCAAGGCGTGGACATCGACGATCCGGGTGCGGCCAAGCTGATCGCAGCTAGAGACGACATGATGAAGCTGCTGAACCAGTACAGTGGTGTCCTCGGGTCGAACAACCTCGCTGAGATGGAAGGCGCATTTGATGGTTACATTAGTAGGTGTAAAGGCACAAGATGATGTCGATGAAGTTACGCTGACTGGGGCTTTGCGCGTAGATCTTGTCGACCAGCGCAACACAGCCGTCCTTCACTACAACGCCTGCGTAAACCTCTGGTACACGAATCAGCAGCGGAAGGCCTACTATACCGACAAACGGGATAGCCTATCTGACACAGTCATCGAGTCCATTGACCCCGACCTCCCGGCCCTCAGCGTCTTCGTGCAGAAAGCCTACTCAGACTCGGTCGTCGCCGTCATGGAAGCGCTCTATCTTGCGCAGCGGTCCTACCGGTTTGCCGCGCTCACGACAGACCACCCGCTGTCCGCAAGCCTGGCGGGCATGCCGCCGAGCGCGATGCGCCACGCCGACCTCGTACGGGCCAGCAGCGGCATCCTCACGGCCTACATGGACGCCATGAATGCGTGGGGCCGCGGCCCGCAGGAGTTCCGCGGCACGACATGGCCGCTCGCCGACGCCGAGTGGGCGGCGCTTCGCAGCACGTCCCTCGCGTTTGTCTCTATCCCGCCCGCCACGGCGGACATGTCCGAGGCGCAGCACCCGTTTGCGAACAGGAGCAACGTCCGCATCACCACGGTGCGCCTTTTCGTCACGGGCGCCGCTCAAACAGCCAACGGCTTCCTCAGCGCCAAGCTGACGCACAACGGCGCAGAGACGATCGTGGATGCTGCCAACCAGCAGTTTCAGTTTTACCACAACCCTTTAACGCGCGAGTTTCGGTACCGCCTTGCGGCCGGCGACTTTGAACCAGGGGTGGACGGGACAGTCGATGGGGATATGAGCGACGGCGGTGCGACAGCAGACGCCAAAGATCGCTTTGCGCTCCTGGGTCCCTTCACAACGTGGAGCATCGACCTCGACGGCAATGCGGGGTTGGATTTTAGCAACGCCACGGGGGCGTATCTCAAGTTTTATGGGAAGTTCTACCCGTTCTCTTAGCCGTCTTGCGAATAACAATGTCCTAGGGTTTTGCCTGTACTTCACTTTTTCATGTGGTGGGTGTCACTATTCATGGCTATAGCGAGCAGGATAATAAGGCAATGCAATGGCTACATGATTCAGGGGTAACTGAGAGCTTCGTACTGCACACGTGCCGCTTCAAGGTCTGAGCCCAGCCGGCGCCCAGGACACATGTATAGTACAAACAACTCGACATCCGACCGAATTTCCTTCTGCGGAATCCCTCCTGAAGTTGTAACTCAACTTGGCACACTTTGCTCACACTCCTTCCGGACACCAGTCACGGTCACCACCCCATAGGCATTGGCCACGGTCACAAGCCCAGTTTCGGCACCCGTATGCTTCTCCGCGGTCCCCCTCCGAGCCTACACGACCTCTCGTCCGGGTAAAACAAGTGTGGAACTCGACAACCAGCTCTGCCGTCCCACCACCACCACCAACACCCGGAAGAGCCGACAGCGCACCCCAACTGGCAGTACGCGCCATAGCCTTGAACTCAATCTTCATCCGTCTGTTTCCGGGCGGGACGCTAGATTTCTCTGAGAGGATGAGACCGCGCTATCGTCGGCCGAGTTCGAGTCCAAGTCTGAGGCGCCTGGGAGTCACTGAAGACGCCACTTGCTTGACGGCGCGATGGCGCCTGAGTCGATGGTGTAGTGGCGAATTGTCGGTGAGAGGGTATTGCTTTCTTGCTGCTGCTGTTGCTGCTGCTGCTGGCCCCCATTGTTCGACTCACGTCCAGCATCATTTCTACCAGCTGATCGCCCCGTGGAGTGCCCCCTGCACATCTGAGTCCGCCACCCGCGCGACACGGCCGCGTGCGGGGCGAGGGGGAGGGCGTGGTGCACGGGGCTGTTGTCGCCGTCGTCGTTGTCGTCATCGCTGTCGTGACTGCTGCCTTCGGTTGCGAGGTGTGAGGTAACGTTGGCGATGATCCAGGCGTGTTTCAACGTCAATTCAACCGAACGAATTCCTCCACGCCCATCGGGAGCTCTATCATCGACGGTATTCCATGCTCATCCACACAAAATACCGAACTTGAACTCGAACTCCTCCTTCGCTGTCCAAATAACCTTGACGACGAGACAGCCCCAACCAGCCCGCGCAGCGCCACGCCCAGCACCATGAGCGCTTCGACACCGAGCAGACCAATCCAAATGTTGTTGAGGAGCTTGTCCTCGTCTTGCTCCGCGAGCAGGGCGGCGAGGTCAACCATCTCTGAGCCCGTGTTTTTTCTTTCTTTTCTGTTGTCCTGATAACAGACGAGTTTGTGATCGAAACTGGATGTCGAGATGTCGTCTTGGGGAGAAAGTGGAGGCTGGGCGGTGAAGCGGGGGTTGGGTCCCAAGTATTCTTGTACTATATTTAATGGTGGCTGTGGTGTTCAAAATGGAATTCCAGCTCGTCCAGCTGCGAGACCTGGTAGCGCTCTCCTGATGATGGGGTCCGGGGTTTAGCCTACTGTGAGAATCGGAAATGAATTTCGACTGGATCCTGTAGGAAGATTGAATTTGACCTGGTACTCTGTACGCAGTTGCGTCTTCCCAAGGGGATTTTGCGAGTTTATCGTCGAACCGGGGGGGTTGGGGGTTTAGTAGTGGCACTAGTAAACCCCTGTGCAAAGTCCGCAACTTTCGATGCGGTGAAGCCTAAGAGTGGAGGCACACCACCGCCATTGGGTGAGGAGAAACCGAGCGATGAAAACTTAAGACTGGCGAACGGCCTACGAGATATTTAGCTGGATTGAGGTTATATTTGAGATTTTGCGGGGGAAAAGTGAACACGTTGAAAAGGAGGTCAGCTTACCGCGCATAATTTCAGAGATATTAGATGCGATTGATGACACCACCCTGGCACAGCTCCCCTGCAGCGGGACGGACACCCACGTGAATGCCCTGGCGAGGCTCGGATTACCCCGGATTCCGAATTAATAGACTCAGCCATGTTACGGTGCGCTTGAGGCCAGCATGGCCATTTTACCCGGCCTGGGTTTCCGCTGTCACGAAGAGTTGTGTTTGGAGCGGGAACTGGGCTTGGCGTTCGACGAAGAAACCCCGCGTGGGTCGTGGCCGGCTTGGGTTTCTATTTCCGTCTTTGCGGGGGGGTTTCGTTTACTTGGTAACCGGGTCCATAACGGGGACTAAGCACGCTTGATGGCCAGGACTCGAGAAAGTGGACATGTTGGTTGTTCTTGTTCATGACGAAATTGTGGAAGAGCCTTCACAATCACAGGTTACAGGTCTGAGAGTCGTGATGATCAAGTTTTGATCCCTCGGAAAACCGCTAAATTTATGAGTAGCCTGCCGAAGTTCCTCTCCTTGAGATAGCAGTGCCATCCGGGTAAATGGAAAGAATATAGGAACTATGTACGGACTGATTCGACGCTCTGTGCTCTCGTGCCGAACTCCGACCTAGCGAGACAGAAAGATTTTTCTCGCCCCTGTCTACCTTGTACGGTGTACTCGCAAGGTAAAGCTCCAAGAAGAAACAAAAACTGAACCACCTCGCCTGGTGGCGACATATCTAGCAACACCCTATTCCTAGTTATCTACAATCTCAAAATTGATGTCTGCCGGGAACCTCGAACTGGCTGAACGACATCATCAAAACTGTTGCCTCGGCCATTTTGGGAGAGTGCCAGGTGTCTTTGATCAGTTTCTCGTGGTTCTCGGCGAAGAACGTCTAGAGGTCTCGGCCATACTATCCCGACCTTGATATCGTTGCCGAACATTAGACATCGCGCAGTATAATTACACCCCGCCCGAGTAAGCAACACTTCGGTGTCACTACTTTCAGTCCTGGGAAGCCAAACACCAACATCTACTGTATCATGTATGTAGCCGCCGGGCTGCGCTGGCCGAGACGTTCTGGAATACTGAGCGTTGCCAAACTCCCTTGATCGGTCTCGGCCAACGACCTATTCACGAAATTGTACATTCCAATCGCAATTGCTGTGCCCTGAAGCCGAGAAGTCTTCTCTGGGGGAAGTCGGCATGGCTCCCCGACAGGAGAAGCTATCGCGGTCTTTTGTCGTTGGGCTTGTTCCTTCATATTGGAGTTAACGAAATACTGGTGAGCAGCCGTTTGCATTGAGCCTTGAAATTCAGCATGTGCAACCGATACGCGATGATTCTACAACATTCTCGATGACGGAATGTCTGTATAAGTTGTGTGCCAGACTCCTAGGTTGAATAGATTGCCCGTTGGAAAACACTTCGAAGCAACTGTCAAGATTCTCGGTGATTCGAGACTTTTAATATCCCTTTCGTCACAGATTCTACGCAATCACTCTTAGTTGAACCCTATGAAGAGTTTCATTTCGTCCATCTAAAGTTGGCGGTGAGGTAAGAAGACAAATGCAAGGCCAAGCTACTCATGAGGGTTCTCGCCCGGGTATGGACTAGAATGCAGATGGATGGGTTGGGAGAATGACTCGGAGAGAATCCTGGGGTTTGCCTTCTTTCAGGAACTCAGTCAGTGCCCGAGAGGCGAGACTTCGTTTTATGAGAAGCTGCCCGGTGGGCGATGAGGGAAGCTTGGCGAAGGGAGGTTGTATCTCCATTAAGATCGCGAGCAAGATTGCTGAGGACACTGGACTGTTTCCAACATTCTTGGACATCGGCATTGACTGCTTGCCCACCGAAACTCACCCTCACGTGAACTGAGGGTCACAATGAACATTGAGCCACGCGTGTCTGGCAGGCTTGGTCGAATTGTTCCAGATTGTAGCTTCCAACCCGCGCCCAAGACAGCCAGTTGAGAGGATGTTAAGAGTTCTAGGATCAAGCTGCTCTCGGCGGTGGCAGACCAGGGCGAATCTAGTCCAGCCCCAATCAATGAATCAATTCCTGCTCGGACAGGGCGATGCTGATCTGTCGCGGAGCTGAAGATCACATCGGATCTCAGGATCAGCCAAGAGGCAGTGGACAACGGCGACACACTGCGAGTTTGCAGGTTTCGAGCGCGTTGTTGATCGGCGCATTGGTCCGCATTGCTGTGCGAGTCAATACGGCGATCAACCTGGTCCAGGTCGGGGACGCCAGGGCGGGGTTATCTCTCCTGAAGCAGCTCCGGCTCGGACGGGTTCGTTTGATAGGCTCGTCGGGGAGATTGGAGCTTCCCCGCTCCTGCTTCGAGTTACACGCACCGGTTTGGTGCTCTGCAGGGCGCAATCGACGCTCGGGGGGTTGCACACCCGAGATGAGGGCTGGCAAGACGATTCCAAGCGCCGAGATCCAACTCTGCCACCATCCAGCAATTTTTCCCCCCAAACAATTAGCACACGAGGAAATTCGCACGTTCTTGTATTGACGGATGCTGCTTCTGCCTCTGATCGCCGGGCCCTCCGGTCCTCTGATCGCTGGTCGTCGTCCCTCCTGCCGACAGGGGACTCGCAACTTGGCGCTGTCACCGAGCAAGATACCCCACCTTTGCCCCACCGGCTGTGCAGGGCGGCACCTTCCCGGTCCAGCCGGAACCGTCCTGTGGATGTCGCTCGAGGTTCCAGCTCGTATTTCCAACCGCCACCAATTCTCAACATGGCCGCCAGAAGAGCTGGAAAATGGTGCCTCGAGCTCGCCCGCGGCAACGCAGCATTGGCTTCAATTGGCAACTTTTTAGAGGTCAAGGCAGCGCACGACTGCTCGTCGGCGACGGTGGGTCGCGCCCCCTGGTACCCCGGATTACCCCAGATTCCTCGGGGGGCCGCTGGGCTGTTAGCGTTGCTGCAAGGCGCTCGGACCAGGTACCTTTGCCTGTTTGAGCCGGGCTGGGCTCACCCGCCATGTCGTTCCATGATGATGTACTCGTCACGCGATCCCGTGAGCGCAGCCAACGTGATCACCTGGCTGTGTCCTGACCTTACCCCGCCCGGTCTGACGAAACAGTCGAGGCAGGAACAGCTGCAGCCGCCATGGCCATGGCTCAGGTCAGGGAGGAGGTGGGTGGGTGGTCTGCCCGTCGTATGGCCTGACTAAAACCCCCTCCCTCCCCTCGGCTTCGTGCTTCTCCCCATCTCTCCTCTTTGTCCAACAACGTTGTGCATCATCTGTCCATTATCAACCAACACCAATCCAACCATCTCGGGTCTTCAAAGGTAGGAAGGCCGGCATCAATTCCTCGTGCTCCCGTCTCTCGCTCGTCGACGCGGCTGCTTACTCGAATCTGTGCTCTCTGCAGAGACTCGTCGATCGCCTGATCAAAGCAGCTTTAGAAGCAGACAAACCATCATGTCCGAGCCACTCACCAAGGTCGACTCCGCCGTCCAAGGCATCGACGTCGCGCCCAAAGAGGTCAAGGAGACTAAGCATCGCCGTGCGAGCTCGAGCGCCAATGGAGTCATGAACATCAACGACCTGGGTAAGTGGTGTCCTCGACGCTGCAGGCATGGCCCGGAGGCCTCAAGACGCCGCACAGTAGTTGACTTTCCCGTGTGCAGAGGCCAGTGGGACTGAGCTGTTAATTGCCAAGGAGACACAAGGGACAGGGTGGTAAGTCTGGCTGGCCCGCCCACGTGTTTGCACGGTCGCCTGACACGCGTTGCAGGAAGATCAACACGTCGCCCTCGACAGTAGAGGACAAGGAGATCCTCAAGAAGCTCCTCACAACACCACCCGTCAAGAAGATTGACCTGCACTTCCCATTGGGACTGGAGGTAACAGCACGGAACCTCAAGGGCGTCACCATCAAGGACGCACTGGATGCCATTCACAAGCAGTTCAAGAAGAGGGTGAGTGTCTTGCTCTGTTGTCAGGTACCAAACTCCGAAGGCATTTCTAACATGGCATGCGCAGGCGGATGACGAGCTTGACCTCCAATACCTGGCAGGCTTCGAGTGGGACAAGGAGGAGTCGTGGACCCGCCTGGTCGTGCACCTGCGGAAGGACGCCGGGCAGGCCCCGACCAGCAGCAAAAAGAAGAAGAACAAGGGTGGTGACGAGTAATGAAGGACTCGTAGCCGTTGCAATTCCTGCTTCGCTTCGGAGTTTGGCGTCTCCCGGGGTGTCAAAGGCGATGGGGCGAGATGGGACATTGTGAAAGAACGTACCCGACAGGGACGGAGCCGTTTGCTTCGAGACGCCGACAGGCTGTCAGTAGTGTTAGTCGTGAGGGCAGGGCCCGGTGTTGTTGCTATGGTGGAGGATATGATGGGGTTGCCAGATAGAGACAATGAATGCCTGGCTGCCCTCGGGTCGCCGATTCGTGTCTCGCACTTTGAGCTGGTGTTTGGTTGCCGTGAGAGTGATTGTCTCTGCTGTACAGTGTCTGCCAGTTCTCCGTCCCATCTGGGCCTGGTAGATGTCAGCCGGTGCCTTTGCTCTGGTTGGTGGTGAAGGAGGACATGAGTGTTGAGAATGCGGGGTTGGGGTCAGAGCTTCACGTTGACGCGTCCCCGCAGCCGATCGATCGCATGTCACCTCCGGCGTCCCGCCATCACCGCCAAGCTGCTTCTCGCCCTCGCGTTCTGGAATATTCGCGACATGGAGCTCTCCGACTCCAAACCCAACGTTCAGCCCGTTCCGGCGTCGTCGTTCGATCAAGTGGAGCCCCTGCACAGCGGTTCTGCGGCAGCCGAAGAGAAGTGGGCGCGGCAGCGGGGCGCATACATGCGGCTATCTTCGGTTCCTGCAGCAGCGGCCGAGTCGAGCCGTCGCGGAACGGTGCCAGTGGAAGCACCCGCCAACAACGGATCATGGTACGAACCCGGCACCTGCCACAGTCGGTACAGCAGGGCGCGCGATGACGGCACTGCCGCCTCTCCCCTGGAGGAACAAGGATCGGATGAGCAAATGCGCTTGCTAGGATAGCTCTTATTTACTACAACTACCCGCCTTGTCCAGCCCCAAATCTCCAATTCACCACCTCTGCCTTCTGGTCCGCGTGCTGTGCCCGACCATTGTCAACACCACCATCAACCAAACAACCAAACAGCACCTCCCTCCCGTTAACATGCCCGTCACCAACTTCGACTTCCAAGAAAAATACCAATACCAAAATGGCTTCGACTCCTACTTCGAGTGCGCACCCTTCCACCCCGTCCACAACCTAACCCCATCTAACCATCTCCTCCTCTCACCAGAACCGAAGCCGTCCCAAACGCCCTCCCCATAGGCCACAACTCCCCGCAAAAACCCCCGCTAGGCCTCTACGCCGAAAAACTCTCCGGCACCGCCTTCACCGCCCCGCGCCACGACAACAAACAGTCCTGGCTGTACCGCATCCTGCCCGCGTGCGCCCACCCGCCATTTGCGGCCGCCGCGCCCACCGAGGGCGACGGGATGGGGTGTCTGAGTAGGTTGCAGTATGTGCCGAATCAGCTGCGTTGGGATCCTTTTGATGTGGAGGAGGAGAGGGATTGGGTGGGGGGGTTGAGGCTTGAAGGGGGTGGACCTTACCTTG
>FTIZ01002955.1_pt2 | contig 10695 bp, 7 predicted proteins | sample 1658381 | NCBI WGS metagenome assembly FTIZ01 (sample SAMEA3914822, study PRJEB12502) | metagenome | biome: forest; material: soil | place: USA | collected 2012-03-12 | depth 0.1 m
TGTTGAAAGACCACACGGGCAAAGGGATGCCACGGCCGTCCGAGGTAGGCACTGCCGGCAGGGATGGTGTCGTTGATCCCCGACACGTTCGACCGGCTGATCACGTACCAGGAAGGGTTGGTGTCGCTGGTACGGCCGGATGCCGTGATGCAGCCTGCGGCAATGGTGCGAATGTCGATGTTTTCCAGCCATGCCAGGCCCGACTGCCCAAAGATGAAGTCGACGGCACCGACGATGAGACTCTTGGTGTAGAGCTGAGCGCCTGGATGGGCAGACAGTTAGTCACAGACACCTAGGGAACAATAAATTAGGGCTATATTAGAGAGACCTCTTACCCTTTTCGGCGAGCAGGGTGTCTTGGTAGCCGATCAGCTGGCAGCCGTAGTAGCCTTGATTGGTCGCTTGCGCAGAGACGGCCAGGTTCTGGCCGTTTTGGGGGATGTGGCCGAACGTGTTGACCACGTTCAAGTTGTACACCTTTGTGTTTGGGTTCCACTGGCGCAACGTCGCCGTCAGGTCATCGCTGGTGGTGTTGATGAGAGCGAGGTTGTAAGTGATGGTCGCCTTGTTTCCCGCATAACCCCTGGCATCACAGGTGTACCCCTGAACCGTCAGGTTGGACGCAAGACGTGGGATGTAGACCTGCTCGACGTAGGTGCCCGGGAAGACGAAAAGAGACTGCGGGGAGGTGCTCGTCTTGCTGAGAGCATCCACACCCGCCTGCACGGTAGCGTGTGATCCTGGGTATGGGTTGGCGCTGTTGTCCACCACCACGGCACCTTTTGCCGGTGAGACTCTCGCCCATGTTCCCGTGCACGGGTTGGATGGGACGCATTTGCCGGCGAGGGCGGCACCCCAGGTTGCCGCGGAGGCAAGATAGATGAAGCCCAGCATGTCCACAGAAAAAGAGAGACAAATCGAGGATTTGATCCAATGACCCAGGGCGTCTTGAGACAGATCCTTGGCAGAAACAAAGGCCGCCTGGCTTCCTTCCCCATCTCCGTGCGCCCATCCCATGGACCGACTGGTGGTGAGCCTCGATAATAACCGTCCAACACGCACCTACTTTTCCCGGAGAGGCTCATTCCGCCAAGAATGTCCCGCCAATCGGGAATTTCCCTCGAAAGCTTCGCCCACCTCGCGTGGAGAGGTGGGTTTGTCGAGAATCTGGGGAGAATCCGGGGAAGAAATGCCCACCAATGAGAATGCGCTCAGCCAAGATGGCTTGAATTCTTTCCGTGCCGTCTTGGCGTGCTGATGCGGCTTGCCCGCTGTTCGGTTTTAAGGGGCTTGCGACGCCAGTCGTCCGGCGAAGCGGCCGTGGCGCCCTCCATTGTTGCCTCCGACAGCAATGACAGCGTCTTGTTGGGGAAACAGAAAACGAAGAGGTGGAGGAGGACAGCATTCAGGATCATGGAAAAGAACCCGGAAGCGGGGATTCCAGGTTGTTTGCAGCCCGTGGCTAAAACATTGGTTGGTGGCTGCCTGCCTGCCTGCCTGCAGGATGTGGGGGCTGCGCTTGCCACTAAAAATCAACCACACGCGACTTCGACAGCACCTCAAGTCTTCAACCAAAACATGGACAACTTGCAACAGCATAGACGTACTTGTCGAGGCCAAAAACATGAGCTCTCAGGTTGCCATGGCCGAGCACTTCACATCTGCCATGCGATACCACTGCAACGGCTTTTTGTGCAGCCCGCTCGGGCCAGCGGCGGCGCGTGATCCATGCTCCGGGGCCGTTTGTTTCGGGGCCTCGCACACTTTATCGACCAGCTCCCCGCCCCTCCAACACTGCGCCGTGCTACGCATTGGATGCTGGAAGAATTGGGGGTTGAGGATGTGAACAAAGAAGTTGGCTTTTTGACTCGCTGTTCTGTTGGGACACTGCTTGAAAACACTGGCGTCGTGTCCAAGTCTCGAGCACCATCCGCGCCAGTTTCGTCAGTGAGGCCAGTTCTCCGAGTTCCTTTCTGCTCTCGCATGTTCGACGACGTCAAGCAAGGTGTTGATGATGAACGAGACAAAATAGGCGACCATTTGTCCACCAACGTCACCGAAGTAACCTCTTGGCGTTGTCCATTGCGACAACGTTATTTGCCCCCGTAACTTCCTCATCGACGCCGAGACCAACGTCATCTAGCTTTCCGCTTTCAACCGTTCAGCGAAGCTGGGGCGGGGTAGAGTTAGGACACCCGCTCGAGTCTCAGCTCAAATGCGAGGAGGACGGCCTGCGGCAACACCAAGCTTGTGATCTTCACCGTGTTTTCCATGTTTCCAGCAGGAATTCTGCCCCATGAGCAAACCGCGTCGACAAAGATCACACGGAAGCGCACCAAGACGCCAAGATCAACAGCCCCGCCGAAAAGCACCGTCAAGCACTCGGTAACAGGGCCAAGCGGCGGGCCGAGACGGATCAAAAGCTTGATCACGTTACCAAGGCGTCGTAGCCGCTGGAGGGATCGCAGTCTTGAAGTCAACCACCCCGAGCGGACCAGCACCTCCTTCCCACCGAAAACGTTGTCCAGGAAGGGATCGGTGCCCCTATACAAAAATAGCAGTGTCCGGCACAAAACCCAGCAGAAAATTGATTTGTTGGGTAATATATTCTAGTGCTAGAGCCCCGTGGTCATGCAGGGGATTTGGTCATGCTCGAGTGGAAAACGTCGACATTGTCATGAGCTGACGATGCCCATGGGAGTGCCTCGGTATCTGGACCCGGTGGGGGTTCCCTTGGATATTCTACCACACGAGCTAGCCATGCTCATAGGCGCGCTTCTGTATTTGGGCCCGGTGAGGTTCCCTTGGCCATTCTACCGGCTCAAATGAGGTGGCAGTGTTTGAAGCAGATGAGAATGATCGGGCGGACGCATCATCGGCAGCTGACTTCCCCAGCCCATGGCTGCCGGCGCCTCTCTCGGCATTGCTCTGATTGCCTACCCCACGAATTACCGTTTTGGGCTGTTTAGTCCAAGGGAATAACCAACAGGCGGCTCTTATTCGCCGGGGATCGCACCTCTCCGCGGCCGTCCTCGGTAGGGGTCTTTTTTGCCGTTGAGTGCGGCTAGCCAGCTTCCGCTGAAACGTGATACTTTAGTCGGGCAGAGTCGTCGATCACTTGGGGATCTCTGACGTGGAGGTCAATGTCGGATCACCATCTTGGGGTTTTTCCATATTATCAAGGGAGGCTTCATTGATTCAAGCTTCCAAGCTCCTTCTCGCAAATTACCCGGAGAGTGGACAGTGATGAGTTGGAGTACTCGGTGGGGGTAGAGATTATAAAGCTCGAGGTCCATCTTCTTATGGGCTCACCTTTTTTCTTTAGAGACAGATCTGGAAGCGCATCACAGCCCTGTGCGATCGCCTAACGTCATCATGGTTGCCTTCTCTTACCTTGCCGTCGTTGCTGCGGCGATCACGGGGACTCTCGCCGCCCCTGCTGCCAACGCTGGAGCTGACGCCCCTGACTTTGAGTTTGGACCGCACAACCTGGCCCGCCGTCAGGACTACAACCAGAACTACAAGACTGGAGGCAGCGTAAACTTCTCGCCGAGTTCGAACGGATACTCGGTCAGCTTCTCTGGCGCGGGCGACTTTGTTGTCGGAAAGGGCTGGAGAACGGGGACAACTAGGTTGGTAGCATGATTCTCGTTCACTCGATCTGGTCCTTATCCTTGATGCTTTCTGTATCTCTCAATTCCCAGCCGGATTCTAATGGTTTTGTTTTTCCTATCAGGAACATTACCTTCACCGGCAGCACAACTCGAAGCTCGGGTACCGTCCTTGTCTCGGTTTACGGCTGGACCAAAAACCCTTTGGTCGAGTACTACGTTCAGGAATACACCTCGGACGGCAAGGGATCGGCGCAGGGTCAGAAGCTCGGCACCTTCACCAGCGACGGGGGCACGTACGAGATCTGGAAGCACCAGCAGGTCAACCAGCCCTCCATCCAGGGCACGTCGACTTTCTGGCAATACATTTCGAACCGTGTTGACAAGCGGCCCGATGGCGGCACCATCACGATCGCCAACCACTTTGCGGCATGGAAGGCAGCCGGCTTGAACTTGGGCACGCACGACTACCAAGTCCTGGCAACTGAGGGATGGGGCAACGCGGGCGGCAACTCCAAATACACTCTGTCGACCTAGTCTGCCGCCCTCGTGCAGCAAAAAATACTTGGGGACTCGGTCTTGAACTGTTGGTTGTCTGCGACCAAGTTGCTCTTAACGGTTATTGTTACCTATCTATCTAGCACGGGTTGTTGTACACTTGAAAATCAAACGGTTTGGTCAGGGTCTCGAGTACGTTTGTGACATTGCTGCTCAGTATCTTCTTGCACAATGGACCTTGACCAACCATTTGTATCGGAGGGCATCTGAATGACAAAATAAGTAAGTATAAGACAAAAGTCTCACTATTAGTCGGCACTGGATTTATGTGCCTCGGTAGCAATACTTTGACTACAAGCGATGGCACAACACTTCCATGACAAGCAGGCGACGCGATCACGACGGCAACTGGTGGTTTACCTGCAGTCAGCCTTTGTGAGCAGCTCAACCTTGTGACACTATGAATCCGTAGCTGTTGGACTTTCCAGAGATGTTTACCTCTTAGCATACTCCCCATCCATTAGGCCATTTGCGGGACGTGTGCGCGCGAGTCGTTCTGCAGATGCCCATTCTCGAAAGAGGCCACCGAGTCTGGAGCGGCGATCACTGTCTTCGCACCTTTTCGAGCGGGGAAGTGGGGAACTCTGCAAAAGCCGGTTCCAACCCTGAATCCATCCGCAGACCAGATCTATCATCAATACTCTGTAGCGCAAACCTTTCACCATCTTTCCATCGAAACAACCCCAACAAGCGAGCGGGACGCGGAGCTTGAGCCTACCTACTTCCTATCGAGCAAATCCGCACAGCCCGCAACCATGCCCTTCCGCATCCGCGACGCCCTCTCCAACCCCTCCAACACCGATGCCGCGTTCATAACCTCGGCCTTCGACTCCTGCATCCCCCACCTCGCCACCATCGGCAGCGCCACGCAATGGGGCAGCGCCCCGATGTCGTCCCGGCCGGATTTCCTCGGCCGCCACGCCAAGGCCATCGCCGACGCCGAACAGTACCGTCTCACGGGCTCTGGTTCGGCCGTGCGCGTCCTGATCGCAGAGGCCCTTGTGCCGCTAGCGGCGGGGGCGAGTGCGGGCGGAGAGGAGTCCCAGGCTGTCGTCCCTGTGGGCGCGGCGACGCTGCGAGGGGGGTATCTCCCTCAGTATGTGCAAAACCAGGAGAACTTGAAGGAGATCACTGGTAGGATATTGTCTGGGGAGGAAGGGGAGTTTATGTTCTTGGAGATTCTTGTTACGGATTTTAGTGAGGCGACGAAGGAGTATCGCAAGGGTGCCGGGGCTGCGCTGGTCAAGTTTGCGAGGGAGTGGGCGGAGAAGGAGCTGGGATTGGGCGTGATGTATGTGGACTGCTGGGCGGGAAATGAAGGGAAGTTGATCAGGTAAGTGCTTTTCCAATCCCTTGAAGTGACTGGTCTAGGGGTATGTGGGAGAGTGAGAGTAAGGTGAGATGAAATGCTAATTGGGAGACAGTTTCTATAACGCACAGGGTTTTCAGAGGGTGGAGGGCTTTGTCGTTGAGAAGCCTGGTGGGCAGGACTGGCCGGGTATGCTTTTACGTATGGATCTTGGTAAGAAGGATTCGGAATAGGAGGTAGGTAGGTACCTGGGCACTTGGTTATTCGGTGCGGATGACCTAGAGAGTGACCACGACGCTATGGCTGGCTCTTTCAACCATCAATAAACCACCAAACTTGGGACTTCCGAAACAAACCTAACACCCCTTCTAAACTGAAAAGCTTATGTCTTTAATGACGGCGGCTTGTAGGTACCTTATGAATGACGATGCTTTAGATTGGGCGGTGCCTAGTTGCCGGCCCATTCTTTATTACCACCTGTCAGGTACCCGCCTCACTACCTACTAGTGTGTACTAAGTCCAAAGTTGACTAAGAAAGTTCTGAAAGACGACTTTCAGCTGTTACAGACCGAGACCACATATACTTTGAACACGTTGTGCTAATCAGCGCCTCTCATGTTCCTCGACTGTCCCTCTTTTCAGGTTCTCTTGAGCCCAACTCAACCACAGCCCTTTCTTTAACGGCCAATAGCTTTTGGTATTGTGGATGATGACGACAGCCAGCCTTGGCAATGCATGCTATGATGTGAAGAAGGGCCGACAGACTTTGATGCTTCGGTTGACACGCAACTAACGAGCATCATACCTGATGGCCTGAGCTAGCCGCCGGGCTCCAAGGGGACCTAACATACTGATTGGTTCAAACCTCGCTATTCTGGCACTTGTGTTTTAGCCGAGAGAGGAGAAGCCCCCAAAAACAGATGGAATCCAGGTTGTGGCCCTGCAGTGTCACCCATCGGCACCCAATTGCATCTGTGCGATTGTTGGAGCAAGGATGAAGTAGAAGCTGTTGGCCCTGTGCCACCCATCAGCGTCAATTGCATCTCTGCAATTGTTCGAGCTGAGCCGCTGAGCAAAGTTGATGAGTTGTGAGACGGTGAACTTAAGAGGGCGGCGGGCCTCGGCAAGATCTTATATCGGGGGCCTTCCTCGTCGACTGTTAAGTAACGCTCTGTACGTTACCCAGCCTCCTCCAGCAAAGAAAATGCGACCTCTTCCAAGGTCGCCGCAGGTCACCGCTGCCTTGCCAGCCCGTTCGCAACCCAAGCTCACCTTACCCGCAATGTGCTTTGACATGTGCAGTGAGAACAGCAACGAACACACCAGAGTCACGAGGCTGAAGCTAATTGTCTTGCCCGGTACAAACAGACATGGCATACTTGGGATACGAGATGCGGAAGGACTATTCGCCCGACTACCTAAGATCTTCGCCATTCACCGACCACAACCACAAGTGCTTAGCATGTCTCAGCGAATACGTTATTGATCCTGTCTTCTATTTACAGGAGTTTGGCGAGTTCCTCGTCTACTGGGATCGACAAAATTCGTGCGCGGCCGGTTCCACTCCATGTTCGCGATCTCCGCCACTTTTAGACTTTCGAAGCTATTCGCTGATATCAGTGCCAACCCAGGCAGCGATATTGGACGCGCGGGCGACAATGTCTGTTGTCCGGCCAATCAGTTGTATGTGCCCGTAGTGCTCAGAAATACCCCGATCCTGCCACAGGTTACGCAACCTCCCAGTTGGTGGCCTGCTGACAGAAATTCCCACCAGATGCATCGTCAACCCAAAATACATCAGCCTAGCTGATTGCTGTCCGATCGGCTCCCTTTGCGGCTCCCCCTGCGACAGGACCGAATATCAGTGCTGGGTCGATTCCACAATCACCACGTCCGCCACCATAACAACAACCACCGTCACCAGGGATGCTGCACGCGGGTCAGCTACCGGTATACTATTAGGACCAACGATACCTCGTCCACCATTCCGACGTCGTGGCTTACGAAGTCGATGACGCTGTCAGTGATACCCATCAGTGCCGTAGGACTAAACAGCATCACAACCGAGACGACTCTTACCACGGCTGTGGAGCTGCTTGCAACGCGGGCCGATTGGACGGGCTTCGCCACTAGTAGCCCGACTGCTTTGCTCAGCAGCCAAAGCACTTCGACGGGCACTCCGGGAAACGGTGAGCTAGTACATTTCCGGAGCGTATTCCGTAGTTTCTGACAATTGCTAACCCCAGTTTCAGCAGGGTCTACCAATCCAGGCGGCGGGGAAAGTACTCAAGGATGGATGTTGATCTTCGGCCCAGTGATTGGTGCTGTCTTAGGTATAGCCTTCCTTGTGGGAGGCTACCTCATCTGCTTTCGCAGACGGAAGTCGGCAACGAAAGAAGAAGAGTTTCGGACCGACAACCCAGAGTTACACGCCGAGAGCTTGCCGAGTCCACCAGGCCCGCCTCAAGAACTTGACGCTCGACCCCGATCACCGCGGGAACTTGAGGCTCAGTGCTCTGAACGGTGTCAGCAAGGAAGCGAGGAGAAGCACTACGCCATCTGTGAACATTACCGGATGGCAGAGATGGCTGCAAACGAGCCCCCGGCGCAGGAGATGGATGTGAACAATCAGCATCGTGAGGTGGACATGAAGACCGAGGAGAGCGCCGAACCTCGAAGCTGCCAATAAAACCTACAATCAGCCCAGGCATTTACTAAGCGAGGACATGGCATCACTGAAAGAGTTTGTCATTGAAGACAAGGGATAACAGTTTCTCAGTGTGCTCTTCGTCGTTATCATAGGTAGAGTTGCTGGGTAGTTCCTCGTTGTAGACGCCTAGAAGATAGAATGATCAGGGGGCAACATGAGCTGAGATTTGAAGAGACAACAATGGGTTCGATGGAAGGGTGCTAGCTGTAAGCCGTCAAATTGCCTCGTTACTTGGCTAGCAGAGGTGGTTATCTGAAACCGCAATAGCGTATCTCAAGTCCCCAACTACGTACCTAAGGTATTAGGTAGGTAGCTTCATCACATGGCATAGCTGCCACATGCCATCTCAAGTCGTTGATAAGTACCACCCCTGAAAGCCAACGGTGCAGCTAGGTTGGGGTGAGTATTTATTTGAACAAGGCAGAGAGGGCTGGTTGTGATTCGGTGATTTGGTATCGGTATCCGAGAAAACCAGCAGTAATCAAACCTCGACCAATAGGACAAGGCTTACACCGCGAGGCAGGCTGACGGTGACACAAGCAGGATCGGGATAATTCGCAGACGGCGCTAAATTGGCGGCTCACCGGCGTAGATCTGAAGGTGAAATGCGGCTGCGGCGGCACGACTCAAAAATCTAGAATCCTCAGCTCAACTTCACACTTGCGACGATTGGGACGCGGTGACAAAACGCCATGTCGGCCAGCAGCCGGACCGCCGCCACGGATCCAACGTTGGGGAACGTGTTTGGCACGCCAGTCCTCTTCTTTCCGGTGCCCACACCCTGGCCGTCGTCAGCGGGTTGCGATAAATACGTTTACCGGCAGGCAAACGAAGGCCTGGTTCTGGCCTGGGATCCCGCTTACCCTTCGCTTTTCGGGACCGAAGCCCAGAGCTGCTTCCCCTCGCAGCAGTCGTCGTGGTGGTTCCAAAGCACCGACGCGAGCCCTTCAACCGCGTTGGGGCCAACATTTGTGTGTCCTGAGGCCTACAGCGCTGTCCACAGCACCGTCTTGGACAGTGATTTGGCGGCGCAGACACAGTACACTTACTGCTGTCCTCCGTATGTCTCCCGAGGGAGGAGGCCCCGTTTATGAGCGCGAAGACGAGTGTTGACGTTTCGAAATGGTAGCAAATTCACTCTGAATGCGATCTTTCCGCATAGCCAGAGATCCGTCGCCCAGTGCACGTCGACGGCCGGGCCAGGCGTGACCGTCTCATTTCGGAGCGTTGTTTACCTTGCAAGCACAGTGACCGTGACCGGCGAGGATGGCAGGGTCACGCGGCAAACCAACGCTCAAGGCACAAGTCTGCCCACCTCGATCGTCGTACAGTCACCTGCAATTACCGTCTACGCAGACCCTGTGAACGGATTCAACATCGTGGAGCGGCAGGCCAGTAGCGCCAGTACGAGCTCGAGGAGCAGCATCACGTCGACATACTCGCAAACACCGCCCTCAGAAACGAGCGCCGTCTCAACGCCCCCCAGTGGAATTTCTGCGGGGGCCATTGCCGGAGCCGTGGTCGGGGCGGTCGCTGGTCTTGGGCTTCTGGCCCTAGGTGCTTTCTTCTTGTTTCGGCGAAAGCGTCAACACTCGACGGTGGATCCATCGGAGCTCGCAGCGGGAGAAGAAGGGGCGAGGAAATGGTACTCTCTTTCTCCTCAAGCAGGCGCCGCGCTTGAGATGTCCGCCAGCCATGAGGCGCATGAACTGCAGCATGGCGACCATGCATACGAGCTGCCGCATGGCGACCATGCGCATGAGCTGCCTGGCCACCATTAGTAGGTGCTTGAGTTTGAGGTTGTTGGGCCAGGAATTCAGGGGTTGTTTACCAAGGCATCGAGGCAGGAAGTGAAAGGGAGACTCGTGTAATAAATGTATGGCAGCTTGGATCGTGGGGGTCGTAGAAGGGGAGCAAACAAACGAACCAATCAATCTCCGGGTGGGCTGGCAGCACTTCTTTGGATTGGGTGGAAAACAAACCGGCGATGCAGTAGGCCTCAGCGGGGAAACTCAACCACCCCAGTCAGGGATCCGGGCTGCCGGCCAGGGGCAGAAGGCTCTGTTTGAACCGTTGATAAAGTTTGGGAATCTAGAAATCTCAGCTTCTTAAATTTCTCCTCTCCTTCACTTCCAAGTTCTCATCATCTCCAGCTCTCCAACAATACACTGCCCCCCAAACTGAACCTCAAAACCGTAAGCCGCAACAATGAAGTTGCTCCTGATAGCCTACCCTCTGGTATGCCGCACAACCCACTCACTCTTCACTCTTCTCCCATACTAACCAGAATACGATACAGATCATCTTCGCCCTCATCGGCATCGCAATGTAAACCCCCCGATCCCCACTCTCTACGACACGAAATACTAACCCCCTCCCAAAAGCTACGGACACATCACCATAACAACCCTCTCCCTTCCCATCCCATCCTTCCAAACCATCCTCGCAGTCTTCTTACCCCTCCTCTCACCCCTCACAACCTTCCTAACCCCCTCCCTCCACCCCAC
>FTIZ01000386.1_pt3 | contig 10672 bp, 9 predicted proteins | sample 1658381 | NCBI WGS metagenome assembly FTIZ01 (sample SAMEA3914822, study PRJEB12502) | metagenome | biome: forest; material: soil | place: USA | collected 2012-03-12 | depth 0.1 m
CAGTTCGTCAACCACGGCCACGTCCTGGTCAACGGCAAGCGCGTCAACATCCCTTCGTACCGCGTCAAGCCGGAAGACGTCGTCGAGGTGCGTGAGCGTTCGCGCAACATGGCGCTGGTGCTGGAAGCCCTGCAATCGCCCGAGCGCGACGTGCCGGACTATCTCGAACTCGACGCCAAGGCGATGCGCGTGCGCCTGGTCCGCCTGCCGGATTCGGCCGAAGTGCCGTACCCGGTGAAGATGGAACCGAACCTCGTCATCGAATATTATTCGTCGTGACGCGCTGGCGGGCTGCAAATGCCCGTCTGCCTGCGATACGGTGCTCGCGTACTTAAGTACGCTGCGCTCCGTGTCTCGGTAGCCAGACATTTTCGCCTCGCCATCGCGACACGATCTGTTGAGAATAAGAAAACCCCGGAAGCCTGGCTTCCGGGGTTTTTCCTTGCCGGTCAGCCGGCGTTCAGCAGCGCCATGACGTCATTGACCGGCTTGCCGGCCTTGATGGCGTCGATGGCCTTCTGGATCCGTTCGGCGGCGGCGCGGTCGTGCGGATCGCTGACGAAGGGCGTCAGCAGGCTGACCGCGTCGTCGCGCTTGTCCGTGGCCAGGTCGGTGAAGGCCGCGAACATGGCGTAGTCGCCGACGCCCGGCGCCAGCACGTGGGCGCCGTTGGCGGCGTTGACCGTGTTCTGGTCCGGGAAACCGGGCTTGTCGGCATAGCTTTGCGCCAGGAAGTACAGGTTGGGCGCGTCCAGCTTGTTGATGCCGTAGGCGGCGACGAAGAAGCCGCGCGCGGCGTCCATCAGGTCGCTGCGGTCCTGGCCCTTGGCCGCGCCGGCCTCCTTCAGGTACACGCGGCCCATCAGGTAGTTGGCGTCGAAGTTGTCGGCATGGGCATCGATCAGCGCGCCGGCGTCGGTTTCGGCGTCCTCGATCCTGCCATACAGCAGTTCGGCGCGTGTCGCCGCCAGGGCCAGGTCGATGTCGCCGGGTTGGGCGGCCCTGTCGGCCTGCAGGCGGGCCAGCACGGCCTTGCCCTGGTCGGGCGGCATGCAGGTTGTCAGCAGGGAACGATCGAGGAGGGAAGCGCCGGCGGCGACCGGCGCGACCTGGATGTCGCTGTCGGGATAATCGGCGACCGGCACGTTGAGGTAGAACATCTTGCTGCTGTAGCGGTCGAGCGTGGTGTGCAGGGTCGCGACCTTGATGCCGGTGGTGTCTTCCCAGCTCTTGATGGGATCGCCCCCGCGTCCCAGGGCGGCGAAATAGGCATTCAGCGCCTTGGCGCGGGCGGGGTCGCTCAGCATGAAGTGCGTCAGCAGCCATGACTGGGCGTAGAAGCTTTCGATCTCCGTCGGATCGTTGGACTTGTCGCCGGTGAAGCCGAAATCGGGATTGAGCACGCGGTCGAAGCCGATCCAGTGGTCTTCGGCCAGCAGGTAGCTGCGGCCCTGGTTGTTTTCGCCGATCGAGATCGTGCCGTTTTTCGGATCGGCGGTGCTCAGATATTCGGCGAAGCCCTCGACATACCAGGCCGGGTAATAGGTGCGGGCGTGCTGGAACATGACGTAGTGGCTGTATTCATGGAACAGGGTGATCTGGCTCTGGTCCTGCTCGTCCATGATGTCGCCGCCGTTCTGGGCGGCGCCATAGGCGCTGGTGCCTTCGGCGCAGTTGAAATAGACGCCGCCGACATAGCGGGAAAAGGATGGCCTCACGACCAGCATCTGGTCGCCGTCATTAAGGAGATAGATTTCGAACTTGACCTGCGGGCCGCTGTCGCCGCTGCCGAGGAGCAGGTTGGTCAGGGCGCGGAAAGCTTCGAGTTTCTTGACGTAGGTGCGCGTCTTCTTTTCCGGCGCGTCGCTATAGATGACGAAGTGCGCCGATTCCGCCTTGATCCACGTATCGGCCGCGCGCACCTGTCCGGCCGTTGCGGCAATCATCATGGCGGCCGTGAAGACGGCCAGTTTCCTGAGCAGCATGTTCCATTCCCCCTGCCTGATGGCAAGCATAGGCGGAATCGCCGAGGGAGAAAAGAGGGCTAAGCCGGCAGGAGCCCCTTGTCGGCCAGGGCCGCCTTCAGCTCACCCGACTGGAACATCTCGCGCACGATATCGGCGCCGCCGATGAACTCACCCTTGAGATAGAGCTGCGGAATGGTCGGCCAGTCGCTGAAAGCCTTGATGCCGTCGCGCAGCGCCGGATCCTGCAGGACGTTGACGCCGACATATTCGACGCCGAGATGATCGAGCACCTGCACCACCAGGCCGGAAAAACCGCACTGCGGCTGCTCGGGCGTGCCCTTCATGAAAAGCACGGCGTCGTGGCCCTTGATGGTGGTGTCGATGAAGTCGTGCACGTCCTGGTCCACGGCGGCTCTCCTGAAAGCGATTTACACGCCGCATATAGGCCCGCGCGTCCGGCAAATCCAGAGGGGTGCGACGATTAACGCGCCTGGCTCTTGGGGGCGCGGTCGTTGAAGCGCGCCATCTCGATCTGCGCCGGCACCGACGGCGGCAGGTGGCGCTCGGGCACATTGGCCAGGGCTTCGAGGTGGTCGCAGTTGTTCGGGTCGACGAAGATGCACGCCAGGCTGGGCTGCGACAGGGCATAGCCCAGGCACAGTTCCTCGGGCGTCCAGTCGGCGGTCTGGTGCAGGAAGGCGTGCGTGCCGGCGCCGGCCAGCGGATTCTGCGGCTTGGCGCCGAACCAGCCGCGCCGCGCTTCCGGTGGAATGATGTCCGAGGCCTTGCGGTAGGCTTCGGGGAAAAAGCCGGACGCCATGACGTTCATTTCACGCGAGATGGCGTTATCGATCTGGCGGCGCTTGTCCCAGCTCGAATCGATATCGAAGGTGGTCTTGATGACGTCGAAATGGCCGCTCTTGATGATGGCCGGCATCGACGCCGGCTCGGCTTCGGCGGCGACATAGCGCAGCATCTTGGAGCGTTGCAGGCTCTTGACGAAATGCAGGCTGTCCTCGGGCAGCAGCGCCACCCCGTCCTCGCTGAAGACCAGCAGGTCGAGCCAGGACAGGCCCGAATCCTTGATGGCGCCGCGCAGGCGCTCCTTCAGGGCCGGCAGGGCATAGGCGGCCGGATCGGCATTGAGCGCCGGTTCCTGGGCGCCGACGCTGACGAACAGGAGCTTGCGTTCGACCACGGAAAAGACCTCGGCCGCGGCCTGGAGCATCTTCGGGTCGTTGCTTTCGAAGTGGTAGGTATTGATGCCGTTTTCGAGCGCGGTGGTGATCAGTTTCTGCAGCAAGCTATGGTTTTTGTGCAGTTTTTCGCGCGACAGATGCAGGCCCAGGGTCGAAAGCGCCAGTCCTGATCGTCCGAAGGGGCGATAGCGCATGGTTCTACGGTTCCCCCCGGAGTCCGGCCTTGGCGTACGTCGTTACCGCTGTATCAAAAGGCTTCATGTTGTCGAACCGTTAAGCGCAAGGCCGCGCGGGCCTGTTTTGCCGTAACATGGATTAGTTAATGAGTCCGTTAAGACTGACTTAAAGCGCAACGCAGGGGCGGTCTTTTTTCGCTTTTGCGATCACCGGATCCTATAAACCGGCACCGAATCTTAAGACTGGCGGGCGACCTTCGATCAGGAAAGATCATGGAGCGATTCGGTTAACACGGATTGACGGAACTGATGGCGCTGGACATGCGGATTTCGGCGGAACATGCCTTGCTGGACGCCACCTTCGACCGGCTGTTCCCCTTGCTGCGCTCGATCACCGGCGACGGCATCGAGGAGTCGCTGCGCATCATGGCCGAGGCGATGCCGCTGGAGATTTTCGGCGTGCCGTCGGGCACGCAGGTCTTCGACTGGGAAACGCCGCCGCAATGGACCTGTCGTTCGGCCGTCCTGACGGGACCTGACGGCGAGGCGATCTGCGACATGGCGGCCTCGAACCTGCACGTCGTCAACTATTCGGAAGGCGTCGATCGCGTCCTGTCGCTGGCCGAACTGCAAAAGCACCTGCACAGCCTGCCGCACCTGCCGGGCGCCGTACCCTATGTGACCAGCTATTACAACCGCACATGGGGATTCTGTATCAGCGACGAGGTGCGCAAGGGACTGAAGGACGGCATGTATCATGCCCGCATCGATGCCGGTTTCAGCGCCGGCCGGGTGCCGCTGGCACACACGTTCGTCGAGGGGGAAATCGACCGCGAAATCCTGCTGTCGAGCTATCTCTGCCACCCCAGCCTGGCCAATAACGAGTTGTCGGGGCCATTGGTCCTGCTCGGCCTTTATCGCCGTATAGCCGCCTGGCCCAGGCGGCGGCACCGCTTCCGCTTCGTGCTCAATCCCGAGACCATCGGCAGCCTGTGTTACCTGTGGCGGCACGGCGACGCGCTGCGCGAGCGGCTGGATGCCGGCTTCGTCCTGACCTGCCTGGGCGGGCCGGGGCGACTGTCGTACAAGGCGTCGCGGCGCGAAACCACCGCCGCCGACAGGCTGGCGCGGCACTGGCACGGACGCGGGGAGGCGCTGGACCTGCGCGCCTTTACGCCGACGGGCGGTTCCGACGAACGGCAATATTGTTCGCCGGGCTTCAATCTGCCGGTCGGGCAATTCGCGCGCGCGCTCTACGCCGATTACGACGGCTATCATAACTCGCTCGACACCAAGGCCTTCATGACCATCGACGCCCTGGTCGCCAGCATCGACGCCATCGAGGCCTACCTGAAGGAACTGGATATGGCCGGACCGTGGCTTAACCAGGCGCCTTACGGTGAACCGCAACTGGGGCGGCGGGGATTGTATCCCAACATCAATTCGGCGGCGACCTGGGCGGCGTCTTCCGATGAGATCTTCGATGGCCGGCGCATCCTGGAAAGGCTGCTGACGGTCCTGAACTATAGCGACGGCATGCATGACCTGATCGATATTTCCGAAAAATGCGAATGCTCGGTGCGTGACCTGCTGCCGGTCGTGCGGCGGCTGGAAGAGGGCGGGTTGTTGAAATGAGAATGGAGCGGGGCGCGCATTGGTCATTCTTCCCCCTCGCCCCGTTTACGGGAGGGGAGTGGTTCGCTTGCGAACCGGGTGAGGGGCGGTCATCGCCGGCAAGCCCCTCATCCGGCCTTTCGGACTTCGTCCTCGGTCCACCTTCTCCCCGCAGGCGGGGAGAAGGGAAATGAGCATGACTAAAATCGTTTTTCTCACCGGTTCGCACCCGCGCCATGCCTATATGGCGCGTTGCCTGGCTGGAACCGGCGCTCTGGCTGGGCTGGTGATCGAGCAGCGCGAGGCTTTTGTGCCCGAGGCGCCGGCGGGTTTGCCGAGAGCGACCGAACATCTGTTCGCCCTGCATTTCGCCCGCCGCGACGAAGCCGAAGGCCATCATTTCGGCCCGGCGACCCTGCCCGAGGTCGTCACGCGCACGGTGGAGATGGCGGAACTGAACACCGGCGCAACGGTGGATTTCATCAATGCGCTCAGGCCCGATCTCATCCTGTCCTATGGCGTGCACAAGCTGACGCCGGAGACGCTGGCCGGCGTCGCCGCGCCGCTGAAATGGAACATCCATGGCGGCCTGTCGCCCTGGTATCGCGGGGTCACGACCCACTTCTGGCCGAGCTATTGCCTGGAGCCGCAGATGACCGGCATGACGGTGCACGAACTGACGCAGGATATCGACGGCGGCGCCATCATCCATCAGAGCGCGGCGGCGTTGGTGCATGGCGATGGCCTGCACGACCTGGCCTGCCGTGCGGTGATGGCCCTGGGCGAGGAGATGCCCCACCTGATCGGCGCGCTGGCGCGGCTGAAACCGCCGCATCGCCAGGGCACCACGGGCCGCATCTGGCGGTCGGCCGACTGGCGGCCGGCGCACCTGCACGTGATCTATGAGCTGTATGAGGATCGCATCGTCGACCATTACCTCGACGGCGCATTCGGCCAGGCCGAAGCGAAGCTTTTCCGGCAATTCTGATTTTCTCGAATCGTGCCGTTCAGCGCCGGTTCAGGTGCGGGCCGTCATGATTTGGCGCGCCATGACTCTTGGGGTATAGTCAGGGTTAAAGGAGACGCACATGCGCCTGAGCCTGTTCACCGTTACGATGATCGCCGCCGTTCTTGTGTCGCAGGCCGCCTGTGGACGCGAACCGGCGCGCGCCACAGATCCCGATCGCCCGGCGCCGGCGCGCCTGAGCGAACGCGACGATTCGCGGGCGGCGCCTTTGGCCTTTGCCGGCGCACCCGGCGGCGGAGACTGCTCGCGCGACCCGGCCTCCGCCATCGACGGCGCCATCGCCATTACGCTCGGGGCGGTGCGCGGCAACGATGCCTCGGCGCTTCTCAACCAGGTCGGCCCCGACGGCGTCGATATCAACGGCACGGTGTCGCCGGACGGCCTGGCGCAGCAGTTCGCCAATCATACCGGCCGGTTCTGCGACCTGTTCGCCTGCGGCGGCCGCGACGGCGATATGCACCACCTGTTCCATTCGGGGCCTACCGATAAGCAGGTCGACGCCGCCAACGGCCGCGCCTCGGTCTTCGTCAACGCCAACACCAATGACGAAGTCGATCTCAGCTACAAGTGGTCGGGCTGCAAATGGTGGCTGACGGCGATTGCGACGCCGTGATTTGACTTATCGGCCAACCGAGCGCAGGGTATCGAAAGGTAATACCTTTTAGTACCGAGGTGCATGATGGCTGTTTCCGTTAAAATCGATGATGACCTCAAGGCGCGGCTCCAAACCGTAGCGGAAGCCGAACAACGCTCGCCGCACTGGATCATGCATGAGGCCATTCGCGAATATGTGGATCGGGCAGAAAAGCAGCGACGGTTTGACGAGCACACGCTGCGATCGATGCAGGAATATGAGGAAACGGGCTTACACCTTACTTGGGAAGAAGTTCGCTCGGCCATGGAGACGTGGGGAACCGATGACGAAAGGGAACTGCCTGAGTGCCATACCTGATTTTTACGCCGGGAGCGGCTAGAGATATCGAACGTTGCCGACGATTCCTGCACGAAAAATCACCACTGGCGGCCCAGCGCGCCGTCCAAGCTATCTTCCAGAAAGTCGAGACGCTGAAATCGCTGCCGAACGTCGGGCGTCCTTCAAGACTGCGCGGCTATCGCGAACTTGTCGTCGATTTCGGCGATTCCGGATATCTTATCAGATATTTTTATGATGCGGATAAGGACATCGTCCGCATCGCGGCGATATGGCATCAGCGCGAGACGGGCTACTGATCCGTGGCCTGTGTTCCGTGTCGTCGATACCAATCGACCATCAAATCGATTTCCGTGCCCAGGCGCGCGCCTGACATGGATCGGATTTCTGCCATGTTTGGATGGTGCTCGATAAAGGAAGCGGCGATCAGGTTTTGGACATCCACATGGCCGTCAGCCAAATTGGCATCAAGGATATCTAGAAGCTGCTGTAGGGCTTCAATGTCGCCGCCCGATTTAAAGCAGTCTTCGGAGAAGCGAGTAACATCGCCGAAGAAGACGTGCGGAAGCAGCTCTTCGTAATAATCCAGATGGTCATCAAAAACAGGCTTGAGCGCAGGAATCTTGTCGGCGAGCTCGCGGCATAAGGCCATCGATGCTTCGCGAGACACCTACTTACCCGCCATGTAATCCGGCAGCCAGTGTTCGTGGGACTGGCGCAGGGTGGTGAGCGGCAGCGACAGGCCGGTGTAGGATAGGGCCTCGCCGCCGGCGACGCCGAGGACCGAGACCTTGACCTCGGCTTCGGCGGCTTGGGCGGCGACCAGGTGGACCGCCGCTTCGTCGACGGCGAGCAGGTAGCGCGCCTGGTCCTCGGCGAAGGCGAAGACATGGTCGTCGAGGTCCGACGTGTTCTTCAGGTCCAGCCCGATATTCGAGGCCAGCGCCATGTCGGCGGCGGCGCACAGCAGGCCGCCGTCGGAAAGGTCGTGGCAGCCTCGGGCGATGCCGGTCCTGATCAACCGGCGCACCAGCACGCCGTTGGCCTTTTCGCATTCCAGGTCGACCCTGGGTGGCGCGCCGGCCTCGATGCCGAGGACTTCGCGCAGGTACAGCGACGAGCCCATCTCGCCGTGGGTGGCGCCGATCAGGAGGATCACCTGGCCGGCCCGCACCTTGTTGAAGCCGATGCGCTGGTCGTAGTCCTTGAGCAGGCCGACGGCGCCGACGGTCGGCGTCGGCGGGATGGCCTGGCCGTTGGTCTCGTTGTACAGGCTGACATTGCCCGACACGACGGGGAAGGACAGCTCGCGGCAGGCTTCGGCCATGCCGTCGATGGCGCGGACGATCTGGCCCATGATTTCCGGCTTTTCCGGATTGCCGAAATTGAGGTTGTCGGTGATGGCGATCGGCTCGGCGCCGACGGCGGTCAGGTTGCGCCAGGCTTCGGCCACGGCCTGCTTGCCGCCTTCGTAGGGGTTGGCCAGGACATAGCGCGGCGTGCAGTCCGACGTCACGGCCAGGGCCTTCTTCGAGCCGTGGACGCGGACCATGCCGGCATCGTGGCCGGTGGCCGAGTCGGCCAGGGTGTCGGCCATGACGTGGCGGTCGTACTGTTCCCACAGCCAGCGCTTCGACGCCATGTCGGGGCAGGACAGGATTTTCAGCAGGGCGTCGCCCAGGTCGTGGGCCGGGGTGTCGGTCCATTCCGGCTCGATGTGCGGCTCGACCCACGGGCGGTCGTAGAGCGGTGCGTCGTCGGACAACGGCGCCAGCGGCAGGTCGCAGACGACCTCGCCCTTGTGCCTGAGCACGATATGTCCGGAGGTGTTGGTTTCGCCGATGACGGCGGCGTCGAGGCCCCACTTCCTGAAGATGCGGTAGCCGTCGTTTTCGCGCCCGGGCTTGAGGATGGCCAGCATGCGCTCCTGCGACTCGCTGAGCATCATCTCGTAGGCGGTCATGCCCGTTTCGCGCTGCGGCACCTTGTCGAGATCGAGCGTGATGCCGAGGCCGCCCTTGCCGGCCATCTCGACCGAGGAGGAGGTGAGGCCGGCGGCGCCCATGTCCTGGATGGCGGCGACGGCGCCCGAAGCCATCAGTTCGAGGGTGGCTTCGATCAGCAGCTTCTCGGCGAAGGGATCGCCGACCTGGACGGTGGGGCGCTTTTCCTCGCTGTCCTCGCTGAATTCGACCGAGGCCATGGTGGCGCCGTGGATGCCGTCGCGGCCGGTCTTCGAGCCGAAATAGACCACGGGCAGGCCGGGTTCGGGGGCGGCGGAATAGAAGATCTTGTCGGCATCGGCCAGGCCGACGCACATGGCGTTGACCAGGATATTGCCGTTGTAGCCGGCGTGGAAGTTGGTCTCGCCGGCCACAGTGGGCACGCCGACGCAGTTGCCGTAGCCGCCGATGCCGGAGACGACGCCTTCGACCAGGCGGCGGGTTTTCGGGTGTCCGGGCTCGCCGAAGCGGAGCGCATTGAGCAGGGCCACGGGGCGTGCGCCCATGGTGAAGACGTCGCGCATGATGCCGCCGACCCCGGTCGCCGCGCCCTGGTAGGGCTCGATGAACGAGGGGTGGTTGTGCGATTCCATCTTGAAGATGCACGCCTGGCCGTCGTCGATATCGATGACGCCGGCGTTTTCCCCGGGGCCGCAGATGACGCGCGGGCCGGTGACCGGGAACTTGCGCAGGTGCTTGCGGCTTGATTTATAAGAGCAATGTTCCGACCACATGACCGAAAAGACGCCGAGTTCGACGTGGTTCGGTTCGCGGCCGAGGCGGTCGAGGATGACGGCGTATTCGTCGGGCTTGAGGCCCTGTTCGGCGGCCTTGTCGGCCATGGATTTTTGCGCGGTCGCTGTGCTGGTGCTCATGCGCGCGCATATAGGGGATTCATGCGGCCATGTCAGCAGGAAAGGTGCCGGAAACGTCTGTGGCTTTGGAAGTGTTTAACCACGGACAGGCACGGAATCGCCGCTGACGCGGCTTCGCACGGAAAAGGGCACGGAATTCAGGATACAAAAGGCCGTTGCGAGACAATGGCTGGCACAGTTCGAGACTTCTCGCACCCAGGCAAGTCGCCCCACCACCACCCGTCTTCGTTACGCTTCGCTGCACTCGCCGGGCGGTCCCCCTCCCCACCGCTTCGCGGCAGGGAGGTATAGGAAGGAAGGCGCGTCGTTTGGCAATCTATCCGGATGGCCGGTCGCCGGGTGGGGTTTCCGAAAGTTCGTCGTCGTCCGGCATGGGATCGAAGCCGAGGGCAACCCGCCAGTTGGCGATGGCGTCGGTATAGTCGACATAGGTGACATTGGGGTCGGAGGTTGGCGTGATCTTGAGAAAAGACCGGGTCGTGTCGGCTGGTCTGGGATCGGCCGGTTCCTGGCGGGGCTGGGGCGGCACGGCGGTGGGAGCGGTCTTGGTTTCGACGGCGGTCCGGGGCGCCGGTTGCGCCTGGGCGGCGGCCTGCATAGGGGCTGGGGTTTGAACAGGGGCCTGAGGCGTGGGCGTGGCCACGGGCGTGTTAGGGGTCTGGGGCAGGCCGGGCGCGGCGGCCAGAACCTGGGTCTGGGCATCGCTTGCGGTTTCGGCGGCGTCCCACCAGGGGCCGAGATCCCGGCGGCGCTTTTCGCCCCATTCCAGGGTGCCGGCCAGGGCGATGCGCGACTGGATGGCGTTGGCCGTGTTGCGGGCGCGGTCGGCTTCGAGTTTGCGCGGATCGGGGGCCTGGTCCTCGGCGCGGTCGCAGCGGCT
>FTIZ01740429.1_pt1 | contig 10665 bp, 12 predicted proteins | sample 1658381 | NCBI WGS metagenome assembly FTIZ01 (sample SAMEA3914822, study PRJEB12502) | metagenome | biome: forest; material: soil | place: USA | collected 2012-03-12 | depth 0.1 m
GGCGGGTGGAATTTGTGGTCGCAGGGCAGGACGCGGACGTCCTCGCCCAGGGTAAAGTCCTCGGTGCAGATGGAGCAGCCGAGGTGGTCGTCTGGTGAATCGCGGCGCCCCTGGTTTTCGCCCCTGTTCGTCGCGGTGGCGTCTTGGGAGGGTATTTCTTCGGCCAGCGTCTCTGGGAGGGAGACTGCGCCCGACATTGGCGCGCCATTGCTCTGGCGCGGTTGCGGAGTTCGGGGTTCCTCGGGTATGGCCGATAGCCTCGTCCCCATGGCCGAGTCCGGCGGCGTCGCCGACGGTTGTGATTCGAGCTCGAGAGCCGGATCAGGCTTTGCCGGGGCCGGGTCCCCAAACTTGACGATAGGCAGCGTCTCCAGCACTGCCCTTGCCAACCCCCTGGCCCGGCTCTGCGACGGCCGCCCGCCGTAGCCCGAGCGCGGGCCGTACCTCTCGGGGTAGCGGTGCGCCCGGATGGCCCCCGTGCCAATGATGACCAGAAAAAGGAGCGTGATCAGCCCCGTAATGCTGTAGAGAATGCTCATGGCCACCGCCGAGTTGCTCCCGCTCTGTTCCTGCGTGGTCGACGGCGTGGTGGTCGTGTTCGCGTTGCCCGTGATGGTGGCCCGCAATATCCCGCCGGCTTTGATGGTGTTGTTCATGGTGTCTCGGGCCTCCGAGGAGTCTCCCATGGTGTAGATGGTCGTGTAGACGAGGTCGTCGCCGTCCAGGCTGCAGCAGTTCCCGGTCATGCTGTAAAGCAGAATCGCTTTGGGCCGCTCGTCCATGAGCTGGTTGATCTCGGCAGTCGCGTTTTCGCCGTCACAGCTGAGAAAGGCTATCGTATCCGGGCTCTTCAAAGACTCCGCGTTGGACGGAATCTCGGCCGCAACCAAGTTCCCGCGGACCCAGATGGCCTGCGACATGTTAGCGGGCTGCTTTCGGGTTCCACCAACCAACCGAACGGGGTCCAAGTCTCACGCTTCTGTCGGTCTGGTTCAGTCCCGCATGCTCCGTCAGTGGGTAAACGCTGTACGTGAGTTGGAGTGCCTCGGTCTCAGGGGCGGTGAGCTGGAGGTGCATGAGCGAGTCCAGCTGCCACGCGGGAGGGTCGGGCATCGATGCTATCCTCGCGTCCTCAGCGCTGACCCCGGAAAGGGCCCCGAGGAGCAACAAGAACCACAAGTGCCACGGCGAGGCCATCTTGTTCCAGAGCCGGCGACGGTCGACGTCGCTGCAGGCTAAACTGGAGGCAGGGCGGCTGGGGCAGGTTGGTGTTGTTTGTTTGTCGCGGTAGCAGTGATGGAGAGAGAGGCGAGGGACAAGAGGACGGAAAGGGTGCTCGAGGCAAGTGTTTGTTTCGTTGAAGGCGAGGCGTCACATCCCAGGTCGGCCAGTCGAGCATCGCTCCATGGTCGGGCTGCTGCGTCGTGGCGTTCGCCCTTGGTTTCTTTGATCCTGATCGCCCAGTAAGGCGTATGCTAAGTCCGGGGAGCACGGGCAGAACCTTATCCAGAAACAGCGTGGGCCAGCCGGAAACAGCTATAGTCGTGGAGTGATGGTGTTTTAAGGGAATGCTCGCGTGGGTGGCGCTGCAGGCACGTGGGACTGAGACGGGGCCCGTATCTCGTCCGAGTCACCGCATCTGCAACGGCTGCAGTTATTCCAGATGCATGGCAGCCTGCGAGATGCAGCTCCTCGTCGTGGCGGCGTGTGTTTGTTCAGATGAAAAAATGCGTGGAGACCTGGAGCAGGAACAGGAACTCGGGGGCATGATGGGAGGAGAGATTTCAGCGAGGTGGATCGGCGAACAGGGCGTTTTGGAACCGTTTTAGTGCCCGCTGCTGCTTCAAGCACCGGCAAGCCCCGCGCCTTAGCGCTGCGCGTTGCATCATTGCCCAGCGTGCGGCTTTTGCGGGGCGCGTCAGCTCCGACAAGGGTCGCGCAGGGTCCTTCCAGGTTCCTTTCATCGCCAGCATCGCAAAACACCCTCTGTCAGCATTGGAACACCACGTTACGAGAGTGCCGTCAACTTCATCATCTCGTCATCGCGAGATGTTGTTTGCCATCGACTGCCATAGCCACCCGGAAGAGGCCGGCCCGGATACGACGGCTTCCGGAGAAAAATCTCAGCAAGTCACGAGCGGTCCAGTGCTGCACGGCGGTCGAGAACAAAGGATCGGCAAGAGGTTCCAGACTCAAGGAGACAGCGCCGAGTCGTCATTCAGCTGAGGCTATTCGCCGGTGGGGCGCTTGCTCCCAGGTTTCCGGGTTTGGGGTCGCCGTTGGGCCCCGCTCCAAGCCTCAAGGGCCATGGACAACGACGCATTCGGGCCCCTCCGAAAGGTCCCTGGTTCCTACGTCGCGCAAAATCCCCTGGGAAAACACTCCTGTTTGGTCTCGAAAATACCCGGCTGGTTCGGGATTTTTCTCGGTTCCCCGGCACCCGAGCCCGGGGATCGACCGCGAGTGTCTCAGATGCTAAACGCAGATGCCGGACTACTGACGCCGAGGGGCGGCTTAGGGTCTTGTCAATCCTGCACCAAAGGGTCGCTGCGAGGTTGTGGATGATTCGGCCAGAGAGTTACAGTACCAATTGCACGCCCGGAGGCTTCCAGCTTTTCAATCATATTCTCGCCACCGCATCTTGGATCTCAGAATAAAAGGTGGCGGTATTGTCGGAATTTTGTTCAAGTCGCCGGGGGTTGTGGTCGAGCGGGTCAGGGAGGACATCACACAAGGAGTGTCACAACCCCCAGTGCACCCTTGCAGCAGCGTCGGCACTGGCGATGCGGCTAAATGCAGGTGCCGAGACCAGCGCCTCGGGCACCGATGCCTGATATTATAACTTACTTGTCGGGTGCGTGTGGACGGCGCGTACCAGCACGTGTTTGTGCTGTGCTGACTTCGTCGTGGCAGCGTCAATCGCATTCCTGGAGATGGATGGACGTGAGTTGTGCGAGGGCGTTGAATGTGGCATGAGCGCTCAACGTCGGCCGCAACCCGCAAAAATATCAAGAGGCACATGTAAGGGGAGCATGAGCGCGTCATAACTAGTTTCTTGGCCGGTATCCTCTCGGTTGAGAGCGCGTTCTGTGTCGGCGCAAGGGACGTGGTCGTTGAGGGCGTGCAATGTCAAGCCCACCAAGGATGTGATAAATATCAGCGGCGGCACCGTGATGTTGAACCTCTCCATTGATGCGGCCGGGCTCTCTGGAGTCTGGGGAAATTCTTCCTCAAATCTCCTCCAGGTCCTCGAGGTCATCCAGGACCGGATAGTCACCAATCTCGACCCGATCAGGCCTGACGAATATACCACGCTTGACCTCCGACTCTTCGCCCCAGTAGCGGACACCGGCGACGCTTCCATCGTTCTTGCCAACCGGTTCATCCAGCTGGACGCCGACCCAAGCGCCGAGACCTGGGATCTCCTTGACGTCGCCCACGTACTGGACCACTCCTCGCCTGGTGTCGTCCTCACCGACCCTGCACCGCTTCCCAACGGCGATGCCCCGTGCCTCGACCTCTTGGGCAATCTCGGCAATCTTGGCCTGCTCGTGACTTGGGGCGTTGGGGTCGAAGCGCCCGAGCTGCTGCGCCTTCTTCCACGCGAGGACGGAATCGGTCTTCTTCTCATACTCCTCCTGGGTCAACACGTATTTCTCAACGTCCGCCGTGCTTGAGAAATTGGGCCTCGCCGAGGCTGGCCGGGTGTCGACAACCTGGGAGTTCTCGTTAGCCAGGCGTGTCCCATTCGTGGTCGGGATCAGATGTCCAGGCAGCAATATCACGTACCAGTAATTCGGCATACGGCGCGAGGGGAAATTGCTGCAGATAGACCGACTCCTCGTCCTGGGCCTCTACCGCAATCTTCTCGCCCGCCGAGGTCTTGAGGAAGATTTGCTGGCAAGAAGGAGGGATGCCCGTGATGTGCTCGAGCTTCGACTTGAGCTGAGAGATGGACCACGCGGGGGTGATTCGTCTCTCGGAAGCGGCGTAGTCTGAGACTACATAGAGAGGCACGTCTGCCATGGTCGGGAAGAGAGGGTGGTGTTGTTTAGCGGGTTGCTGGTGGAAGGCGGCTGTGAAGGCCGTGTTGGGTTGGCTGAGTCGAGTTTGGGCAGGAAAAAGGGGGAATGTGGGGGTCAACAAATACTGAATTGGTTTCCGGGGGAAAGGTGAAGAATACGGATTAGATAATGAATCTCAGATCATAAAACGCAGCTTAAAACTCGCCAGCACTTGGAGATTCAGTGAAGGACTCAAAGTCGGAATGCAGGCAGTGAGTGAAGCCGTGAGAAATTCCTCGGTGTGGTTGTGAGGCAACTTCCTCATCTGCAGTCGCAGGACGGTTGCCTTGAGTGCTGCGGGGCGAAGAGTGGAGCCAGCCCACTCGCGCCACAATACCAGCCACGGAGAGGTTCAACATTCCGCCTATGCTGTGGCTAACATCAAATCAGCGACTTCCAGGAACTCTCAGCTTCTGTTGACAAGCCAAATCATTTTCAGCTTGTTTTCTTTCAAACGTCGATAAATTCCGCCGTGTAGAAAATCTAATCCTCTGATTGGCCATCTTCTTCACCGACACTAATTTAGATTGTAACAAACGGGCTCTGCTGCTCCCCGCCGCCAACTCCGGATGGCATCGGCCAGCGCGGAAGCCAGCATGTTCGAATGTTCTGCCGCGAGCTTCCATTGGGTCACACCCGTTTGCACTCGGCACTCAGGTCACAGGTGCGGTAGCGGTCACCCTCGCCGTCCTCCTCGCGCGGCGCCGCCGGCTCAGGGCATCGCGGCATCGATGCGGTCAGACTCCAGATTTCGCGGCGGGCGCGAGGGCAAACGCCGCCGCAGACGGCCATTGGTCGGATTGCACAATGAGGTCCTGTCCATGCTGGACTCGCCCTCGCTTCCGTCGGCTTCGCGCGCCTGCCTGTCGCTGCCCGAAGCCGAGGACGACGACCAGTCGGTGCGACCCGCGCCATATCCGCCCTACCCCGTGCAAACAGCTGGTCAGCAACGGCGGGCTGCAGCGCCTGACAACTCACCCTTGCGCCTCTCCCTGGGGCCGATTTGGTCGTCGGCCCGCATCTACCGCCCCAGTGCGCACGACTGCTGCCGAACGAGGCTGCTGCGATGCCCGTACCCGACGAAAACCTCGCTGGCCGAAATCGCATTGTCTCGCTGGCCACTCACAGCCTCGTCTCCCGTTTGCCTCTGCAGCACTGGTCGCTCCGTGAGTCGTTGCTCTATGCAATTGACCGCCTGCGCGCGCATGCCATCCTGACTTCTGGCCCTGGCGGGGTGGTTTGTGTTGTCGTCGACAGCGTTGCAGCGCAGGGGGATTTTCTTTAATTGTCTCATCGTCTAGTCTGCCGCATGCTGTCAAATTTGACAGGGACATGGGCTCGAGACAAATGTTGGGCGGCAGATGATATGCATGCTTGCTACCCAAGATCTGTGCCTGTGCCACTCACCGCCACGTTGGGTTGCTGGACAGTATCGCGAGCCTCCTCCGACAGTTGGAATTTGTTTCGACGCGGCCTGGAAGCCGGCATGCTGACCGGGTTTCCAGGTCCCGGCCAACCCTCGGGGGCGTGTCTCTAAGCGGAATCCCCACGAACACCCCTCCGTCCGTCACGGAGAAAATGATGCATGAACCAAGTGCAATGCGTGGGTGGAAACCATTCTCTGCCCACTTACCGGATCGTAGGGCAAGTAGCCTCGTTGCGACACTCGAGGTTCAAGATCCCGCAGCCAAGCCTAGCATCACTGAGAAGCCGCCAGCAAAAGTCGCCAAGGGAGGGCTTGTCCCGCTCCGCTGACGTCCAATGACTTCACAGAGGTGCAAGTCGATCACGCTAACACGAACCACTGGTGACCACGCCTTTCCCCATAGGCTCGAGCATGCCCTGACAGGAGCATCGAAAACGCCGACCTACATGCAGTTCATCTCACTTGACTTGGCTCCCGTTTGATGCCCGCAGGCTGACGAAACGGGCCGCAGTCGAGAAACACATGCGAAAAGTTCCAGCCAGAGTTATACCAGACACCGCTTATATGCCATGGATCATCACCCCCGCCTTGTCCTCTCCGCCCTTTTGCTGTCCAAAGCTCAAGAGGCCTCTTGACCAAAACTCATTGCGCCTGCCAACATTTCGAATTCGTTTTGGCCGCCTCGTCTTGTCGTCACCCCTGTCTCTCAGACGCCTCATCCGGTAACCTGCGGGTACGCGGTGGTTCTGGCGTCCACGTAGCCACGACGCCTGGGCATCCGAAAACGCTGCATGACAACGCAGAAACCAGCGTTTGCCGGCTCGGTCGGTTCTGGCTTTTCACCACTGCGTAGCTGATCAGGGCAGTCGGGGCTGAGGCCGGTCGTTCGCATTCAGCTCGCTCTGACTCGAACCGAGTCCATCCTGTGCTTGTCAGACAGTCGAAGCTGCTGCGCTGATTCAACCGATGGCATGTCAGAGTCAAGTGAGGCCAGGGCGTGGCCGTGCATTGAACCTACCAGAGAACCTGAGGCTGTGGTTCGTGGGTTGGGCCGGTGGGCGGAGCACCGTTTAACCGGGAATCCTCGAACGGCGGGGACCCGAAAGGGAACGCGATTCATGATCGCCTCGCCCGGCACTGCTGTCCGCAACAACCCTGGATCCACGATGCGGGGAAGGAAACCAATGCACGTTTGACCGCCAGTTCTCGCCCACAAACTCTGCGAAAGCAAATCTGGCCAGGGGCCGGCAATAACTTGGCGGTACCTCCTCTTGGAGCATTTCTGACATGTCAGATAACCACAATTCATTGTGTTGTGTGGCCAGACACCGCCGAAGAGGAACATTCAGACAATGGCCGTGTGATGTGGACTGGCAGGGGCCAGCTCCGGAGGCGCACAGACATCGGACCAACCCTCCACGCCGCCGGCATCAGCTCCACAGCCCTCCGGGCGATGCACTCAACTCCGGGTGTGTTGTCCACTGCATGACATCTCTCAACCCCCCTGTCTCCTCTTTGTTGCGAAAGCCCGAGTCCGGCCGGTGCGATGGTGTTAGGGCATATGCCCCTGCGGTCCATGCAAGCAATGCGATCAGCATCGAATGCACCATCACCGCTGCGCACTGTTGCAGGGACCATCCCGATTTAGAGAGAGAACAGACTGTTCACGGTCCCATTCTGCGCACGGAGATTCGAACATCAAGCACAATCACCAACAGCCATCACGATGGCTATGGCCAGATCGGGCCGGCGGCCAGGGTCCCATGGACCGCGCGGGGCCTTAGATCTCAAAACCCATGTGCGACCCAGGCCAGGGTGCGAGCCAGAGAACGCTTGCTTTGGTACTGTAGATGCGGATCGAAGCGAGCCCTCGCGTGCCGCTCCTGTGACCTCAACTCCTTCAAGACCCCGGCGTCATCATCGACCAGCGACTCCATCCCTTGCTGGATGCATTGCTCTCTCGCCAAATCCGGCCTCCCTGCGATGTAGATGCCAAAATGGGCTTGTTCGACTCCGCCCACAACGTCTGGGCTTAGATGGCTGGGGCCACCACCAAACCGCCAGAGCGCCGAATCGCCGAACTAACAAACATCTAACGTTAGGGCAAGGGTATATTTGAAATGGAGGCAATGGCCACGACTTATTCCCTTTCACCGTTCGCACATCCCCCTCCCGCACCACACGTCTGGCCGGTTTGGTTCCCGGCACAGGCCCCGGGAGTCTGTCGGACAGTTTCGAACCCCACGGGACCGTTCCTCTGCGTTTTCCGTCCTCGGGACCGCTCATTCGCTACGGTTCTCTTCCCCGTAGTCTCCACGCCCGTTGTGGTGGCTTGGACGCTCGATGCCTGCCCCTGCCACTGACTTCAGTAGCTTGGATGATGACGGATCAATGCCGGCGCAGCTTGACTTGGCTCGACGCTTTGCCAGGGTTTCACGCCACCAGTTCCTTCTTTGCGGCAAGGTACCATCCACTACCAAACTGCAAGACACCTGGCAGCCTCACTGATCGTGGGGGAGGGGGGAGCCGGTCGAGCCCAACGGTAATGGCGGCTTACCCCCATTGCAACCCGACCACAACTGGGGGCCGCAAAATTGCCTTGTAGCTGCTGCTCTCAGTCTGAAAGAGAACGTTTGGCCCTCCTTTACAGGCACTCGCGGCAAGTTTCGACAAAACACTGCTCGCCAACAGAGAGAAGACATGCACGGTTTCGTGGTCACTCCGTACCCTCCCGACCGCCACCTCGCGAACGGCCCCCAACCCGAGTGACCGGTTTCTGGACAGCTGTTTCCCGGCAGGCCTGGCTCTCCTCGGCACCCAGGTGATATGGAAAAGAGGTCGCCAACCGAAGGGAGCCAGCTCCGGTTCTTCCGGACGAAACAGCTACACGATTCAGGGTGTGCTGGCCATTTGGTGTGTATGGCGCAGCTCGTGAGGCCACGAACGGTTGGACAGTGTCAGGGAACCAAGATCTGCTCCGGGTTCTTCCCATCTCCCATCTACTGACGGGCAGCAGGTATGGCAAGGCCAATGCTGGTACCGGCTCTTGATCTCCATTTCGGAACTGCTAGACCCCAGCCGAAGCTGTTCTGTCACTCTGGTGGAGTTGACGGCAGCTCACAGGGCATCTGTACCAGACCAGTCACGCGTTTGGCAGACATGGGGGTTACAGTACTGCATGTACATCCGGGCCCCTGGTAATGCAGAGAGCCCAGAGCTCGGTTGCCTTAGCACGGTACCCGACCTCTAAGCCCTGAACCCTCCCGCGCATCTCTCTTGTTCTGTTTCTTGGACTCCACACTTTACTACGTTCGCCCCCGTCCTCACCCCCTCCACCGACACACCCGCCAGATCCCCCATACCCTTGCCGTCACCATGGCCTGCAGGCAGTTCTGCTGTACGCCCTCGTCCTGATCTTTGTACCCATCCTTAATAAAGCATTCCTCCTCCCTGTCGTATCTGGCCTTTGGGCTTTCGGACCCTGGCCTAGTCCCCCCACATCTTGTTCACCGCGTTGGACAGGCACGCCGTCATTGAGCCATTCTGACCCCCTTCCCCAGCAGGCTCCTTCCCTGCTCCGTTCTCTCCCCTTCTTACAGGCCTGGAGGAGACGGTGATTATGGGGAGCGGGAGACACGCTTCTCCTCTCCAGCAGCAACATTCCGTCAACCTCGCCTGAGTGACGGATCCATACGGCTCCCCTTGGCTCTATCGCCTCCCTCTTTGGCCTGTCTTGTGGCGTTCATTGGTGGATGGCTGCTCGACAACGACCAATCACCATGTTGATGACCGTCCTGGGTACCCAGGCCGCGCCTTCGTGAGGAAAAGCTACAACTTCAGCAGCCCCATCTGGGAGGGACCCTTCGTGCGTTCACTGGACGGACGCGCGCCTATATACCCCCTTTGCCCTCACGCGCTTGTCCTCGACTCCCAGGATTCAGCCGCGTTCATCCTATACCAGCCTTCGTCAGCCGCTTGAGTCCTGGACCTCGAATCTTCACCCGGCCCCAAACTGACAACAGCAACACTCCTGTCCTGCTGATCCTCAGTCAGCTGCTGAGCTATTTTGTTCCTCTACGCGTCCACTTCCCTCGGCGAGAAGCTCCCATCCGCTCTCTCTCCCGACGATAGCAGCTGCATCCCCTGACGCCGTCTCCCCCCTCGCGAATCGAGCAGACGCAAGGTCTCTAGCACTTCCGGTCGGCACCGGAAGTCTAGGTAGTGCGGGAGGCAACTCCTCGCCAAGGCACGCAAACTGGGCGCGTCCCATGACATCTATGCCCTCGTAGGCAACGCCCGGATAGACACCGTCATCGTGGATATCAACTCTCTTCTCAAGCGCTCCGACTCAAATGAGTCCTCCGTGTCTCCCACCCAGCCGTTACCATCTACCACGGTCCCAGCATCTGCAGCGGTGCCAGGACACCCGGTCGGCCCGCCAACGGCATCGTTCGCGATAGCAGCCAGCCCGCTGTCTCCTCGTCTGGGTGCGGCGGGCGGAGCAGGAGCCAGGCGGCCGAGCGTTCTCGCAGCAGCAGGCATCGGCCCAAGACCGAGCTCGAGAACCGGCCTGCGCCCCGGGAGCGGCGGCGGGAAGCGCAGCATGCCGTCACACACATCCGAGTCGCCGGCGAAGAAGCAAAGCAAGTGGTCTCCTGAGGAGGACACATTGATCATTGAGCTCCGCGGCAGCGGCATGAAATGGGACGACATCTCCAAGCGCCTTCCTGGCCGGAGCTCCATCAGCTGCCGCCTCCATTACCAAAACTACCTCGAAAGACGCAGCGAGTGGGACGAAGAACGCAAGAACAAGCTCGCAAGGCTCTACGAGAGGTAATCCGCCAAACCATCCCCTCCAAACCCTAGGTACTGACTGCCTCCTCCACCCAGGTTCAAACCCGAAATGTGGGCCAAAGTGGCCGAGGAAATGCAAGTCCCCTGGCGGGCCGCCGAAGCCATGCACTGGCAGCTAGGTGAGAGCGACATGGCGCGGCGCGCGGGGGTGGTTCCATTCTCGCTGAACATGGCCTCGAACGAACCGCCAGCCCCGCCCCTCCACCGCCTCTCCCCGACCCGCGGGCACGCCCACTCCCAGTCCCAAGGCAATCTCCCGCGCGACCTCTCCAGCCTGCCCTCCCCGCACAGCAGCCACTACCCGCGCACCGCCGGCCCCCC
>FTIZ01751991.1_pt1 | contig 10658 bp, 5 predicted proteins | sample 1658381 | NCBI WGS metagenome assembly FTIZ01 (sample SAMEA3914822, study PRJEB12502) | metagenome | biome: forest; material: soil | place: USA | collected 2012-03-12 | depth 0.1 m
TCGTGCGAGTCTGGCAAACTGCCTAGCGAATCGAAGCTGCACAGCACATCCACGCTCCCGACCACCTCATCGATGACATATCTCCGGTCCCCGTTGTTTTTCGCGCTTCCGCCCCTTGGCAACGACGCGCCGCAAGGTCGCGTGTACTGGCTGCCCTCAACCCTCTCACAGTCGGTGCCCCACGGGATTGAGTCGGCCGCGTTCTTGTCGGTCCACATATCCAAGTACGCGTCGCCGACCTTCTTGAGCAGCTCGCGGCTCGGGCGCTGCGTCTCGGCGATTTCAGCCCAGCTCTCGTTGCGCAGGTACCCGAGCGTCTTAGGCGCGTTGAAGAAGAGGGAACCCGTGGTGGCGGCGATGGTGTCGATGAGCGAGATGGTGCTTGTGTCGCTGCCGTCGCCGTGCCGGAGCTGAGTTGCGAGCACGAAGGGCTTGGTGCCCGCCGACGACACAATCAGCGTGTAGCTGGCGCAGGCGACCGTGTCGGCCGTCGAGCGCGAGAGGTCGATCTTCAGCGCCTGGGAGAAAGGGGCAGAGCGCGCGAGGGTGGCAGCTTTGTTGTTTTCGCGGTACGTGAAATTTCCCGAGAGCGGGAGTGAGGCGACGCTTCCCGAAGATACCGCCGTGACAAACTTGTCCGCCGCCGCCAGGAGGTCGGCGCGGGTGCAGGCTGCGAGAGCGGGGGTGGTCTGGGAGATGAGGAAGAGGGAAGCGAGGAGGCTCGACGGGGAGAACATGGTGAACCCAGAGATGTGTGTGTGTGTGTGTGTGTGTGTGCTGAATCAATGTCGTTCTTGGCGTTGGAGCGACTGAAACATTCTCCTCGAGCTTGATGGAAACGGTAACTGGCTTACTTATACCTAGAGCAGTAGTTCTGCGTGGCTTCGGACTCTGAACTAAAGCCATAGGGGCTTTTGCCGTGCGACCTGCCGTCATTTCCTCAGCGTAGTCTCGGCGGGGTTTCCTAAATATGTGATTCAACATGAATGGCCCTGGCTGCCAGGATAGATTGCTCCTGTTTATTCCGGCAAGGACCGACATTTTGCTGGCTCACTTTAGCCAAGTTCCGATCCGGGTATACCCCCACACAGGCTGGCAGTTTCGAAGCCCATCATCATCCGGACGACGGATTGTACCTAGCTGGCGATGTCTGCTAATCTAAGAACTCATTATTTAGCACCGAGGGCGAAATAAGAAAGTACTTCCACACCAACACTCGAATTACGAGGTTTGGGCGCCTCCCCAGCAACGGCGCTCCTGGGGTTCGACACTCTGCACAGCTGGTGGCCCCTGACGAAGATAGGTAACTCCTCTCTCTCAGCCGCAAGATGGAGCACACTTGTAATGGATCGAACTCGATGTTTGGGGAAAGCTTGGACAATCAAGACCGGTGCCTGTCGTGGGGTTATCTGGGTCGGAATAAGTACCTACCTACTCAAAGTAGCCTCGACCTCGGTGTAGTTGTCGCACTGGGTGTGGTGGCAGGCGTTTGAACTCGGTTGGCCATGGCGTTGTATAAATTAGACCACCGCATACTGTGTATTGTGCAACTTTCTGCCCGCCTCGCTACCCACCTGCCTTGTCTGCTTCTCCTTTTCCACAACAGACCAACACATCACCAGTTGCAAACCCCCTGCCTAAACACACGCCGCTTGAGGCCCACGGCAAACACCTCCCGCTCCCCGCCCGCTGTTTTTCACGTTTATTGCCTTGCATTTACATTTGACTATACTCTCTACCTAGGTACCTTAGTTAACTGTCTCGACATGTCCCACCCTCCTTTGAAACTAGTTGCCCGAAAGCAAACCCCATAGCCACGGAATCACCAACGAGAGTCTCTCAGATCTACTTATTGAGTCCCGCGGACCACCACAAGGTCTTCCCTTTCTAGCTTGGTTCCCTTTGACGGCGCGCTAAACTCTTTCTCCAGGTTTGAAAAATCGAAGCTTATGTTAGTAGGGTTCTTGGGACAGCTGGTGGACTTGAGAGCGGTGCGGAGCCGGTTCGCGGATCCGGATGTTTCGGAGCTGGTTTGCGCTTTTTGATCTCGTCCCGCAGAGGTCGGTCTGCATCCAAGATTTGGCCTCTTTTGTGCGAGTTTCCGCGGCTTTCATCGCCTCGTGGACCCCCTTTGCCACCGCCTCGCTGGACTCTGCGGCGTCGCTGGCCTCTTTGGTAATTCTGGGTCATCTCTTCATGTTGTTGCGCAGTTTGTGCAGGTTGGGGAATGCCGGAGCCCCCCGGACCCGGCCAGAACGACTGCCGGCATGCCGATCGGTTGGGCTTCCGAGCCCGCAGCACCGATGCCGAGAAGAGACAGGGATGTGGGTGCTGCCGGGGCCAATCGGGTGCTGCCATCGCTGCTCAAAGCACGCCATCCACTGACTTTCGCGTTATCGGCAGAGTCACAGGGCACCATGCTCCTCACAATATCTTGAAAAACCATGATCGCGGCATTCACCATTGTGTCGCCCCCTAACAGGAGAAGAAGAAGAAAAACAATTCTCATCACACAAGACATCTTTACCAGTCCATTAATTTGACAGGCGTTTCCTTCGTCTATTCCCGCCGTGGCCGCTGTTCCGAATATACCGACCAAGATCGAGGCCTTATCGACGTGTGGGTGGCGCGATGGATGGGATGAACGGCCGCGAGGATGACAAAAGACGGCCTGTTCGAGTTGCGCCCCGCGATGACCCCATCGACAGCGAAGCTGCGAGCGAGATCTTCGAAAACGATGGTGCTCAATATGCTGGCTCCGAGTCAAGCAAGATTGGGGTCACAGGAGCCGTATTCCTGATTCTGAACAAGATGATTGGAACAGGGAGTACGCAAACTCCCGGATCAACCTATCTACCTAATTTTTGTGTGCTGAAAATTCTCTAACCCGTACTATGTAGTTTTCTCGACACCGTCGAGCATATTTGCCGCAACGGGTTCTGTGGGCATCAGTTTGACGCTATGGGCTGTTGGTAAGTGGAGGTGACCAAGCATCTTTGACCCCTTCGTTTCCATGTGAGGGGGTAATGAATGCTCACACCCGCCAGCTGGCCTCCTCACCCTCTCCGGTCTCAGTGTCTACCTGGAATTTGGCCTCGCCATCCCCCGGTCAGGCGGCGAAAAGAACTACCTCGAGCGCGTTTTTCGCCGCCCGCGCCGCCTCGCAACTAGCGTTTTCGCCGTGCAGATGGTCCTCCTGGGCTTTTCTGCGGGCAATTCCCTCGCCTTTGGCCGCTACGTTCTCCTAGCCGCCGGTCACCCCATGCCGGATGGCTGGATCCCCCGGCTCATTGCCGTCGCGTGCATAACCTTTGTCGTCATATTGCACGCAACGTTCCCGAGATGGGGCCTGAGACTTACCAACGCGCTTGGTATCTTTAAGGTCCTCGTGCTCCTCCTGATTGTTTTCTCAGGGTTTGCCGCCCTCGCTGGTTATCGGCTAGTCCCAGATCCCCACAACTTCGACAACTTCTGGGACGTCGAAAAGGGGGACGGCTACGGCGGCGGCGGCGCCTACGCATATGCCACCGCACTCTTGCAGGTGGTTTACAGCTACAAGGGCTGGGAAAACGCCAATTACGTGATGGGCGAGCTCAAGAACCCCCAGCGGACCCTCAAGATCGCTGCACCTCTTGCGGTGGTCGGCGTTACGGTACTTTATGTGCTCGCCAACCTCGCCTACTTTGCCGCTATTCCGAAAGGAGACCTCGCAAAATCCGAGGTGATCGTCGCCGGCTTGTTCTTCCGCAACATGTTCGGGGAGAGCGTGGCCGCACGAAGCCTGCCCGCGTTTGTAGCTCTTAGCAACATTGGCAACGTGTTAGCTGTGAGCTTTGCCCATTCCCGCGTCAACCAAGAGTTGGCAAGGGAAGGGATACTGCCGTGGAGCAAGTTCTGGGTGTCTAGCAAACCCTTCAACACACCCGCCGCTTCAGTACGTGTCCACCATCACCTCAGTCGGGTCCTTTTCCGCTGACCGAAAACAGCTATTCCTTCACTGGATTGTCACCGTCATCGTCCTCATCGCGCCCCCGCCAGGCCCAGCGTACAACTTCATCGTCAACTTGTACGTTGGCCACATCCCCTCAATCGGCAAGTCCTCAAACTGACACCACTCACAGATACACATACCCTGGGGCTTGGATCAACACCTTCGTCGCCGGCGGGCTGATATACCTCCGGCTCAGCAAGTCGGAAAACTGGTCCTCCCCTTGGCATACTTACCTTCCGGTGCCTATCATCTACCTGTGTCTCAACATCTTCCTCGTCGTCACACCCTTCATTCCACCAAACAGCGACTGGAATGCCGACGGCTATCCCTACTACGCTTTCCCACTTGTTGGAACCGGCGTACTGCTGCTTGGGGCCGTTTACTGGCTGCTCTGGGCCCGGGCTTGGCCAAGGTGGAGTGGGGACGGAGGTGTGCCCGAGTTCGGCTTTGAGGGTGAGGGCGAAGACGACGACGGGAAATCATTGCGTGAAGAGGAGCCATTACTAGAGCACAGGAGAAATCACGGGCATGATTACGAGAGCATCAATTCATGAAGCATCATAGATATGGCGTTGGGCTGACTTTTGAGAACCATAGGGAGTGGGGCGTTGGAGGTTGACACTCTGGAATTGGCAATAGATATTTGGGCAGTCAACGTTGATAGTATTAGAGCCTTCTGCTAACGACCATGGATCCTTCCCCCCGAGCCTTGTCCCGGTTTGCAACACCACTTTGCTACTTCCATGGGAGGTCACATCCATGGGTATCTCGGGTTGAGCCGCGGTTAAGGACCTCGTTCTTGGTGGACCTGGGCGACCGACTTGGCACCAGAGACAGTGTTGAGCTCGACGTGAGATTCGGATATAACCAGCCGGTAGGAACTGAGATCTTGGTTTACCCGGCTTGGGTCCGGTTTCCGCGGCCGCTGCGGCATGCTGAGCAGCACCAGGAGCTAACCCCGATTTAACCAAATTATTTATCCAGTCGCCTGGGACGCGAAGCTCGCGGCTCTGCCCCTTGATATAATTTTCTTGACCGTCCCTAGGGACGTTCCGGAGCCGCTGGCCCGTCTGAGCCCGTCTAATCCGCGCCATCGCGGTCCGGAGGAGCCGCGCGCGGCTGTACACAGTATAATAGGAGGTACAAGTGCTCTGGAAATCGTCACAATGAGCTTCTCACCCACAACTCGCATTGCGTCGCCTCCATTCAAAACACTCAAACGGCCAAGATGCTCTTCCCTGCTTCTGTTGTTTTGGCTCTCAGCGGCCTGGCGGCTGCTCACCCCCTGGCGGCCGATACCGAGGCTGTGGAGTAAGCGCAAGTCCCAGCCATCAGCTCAGACAAACGCAAAACTAATTCCCATTTCTTTAGACTCTTCAACCGTCAAGTTCAGACTCTCAATGCTGCCATGGTGGCCGCCGGCCGCGAGTACATCGGCACTTCCCTCACGGTCCGCAGCGACAGTCAGGAGCAGAGCATCATCCGCAGTGATTTTGGCTCCATCACCCCGGAGAACGCCCAGAAATGGGATGCCACCGAGCCGAGTCGTGGGCAGTTTAGCTGGAGCGCCGCCGACTCGCACATGAGCTGGGCGCAGCAGAACGGGAAGCAGGTCCGCTGCCACACGCTCGTCTGGTACTCGCAGCTGCCCAGCTGGGTGTCCAACGGCGGCTTCAACAACGCGACGCTGATCTCGGTAATGACGAACCACATCAACCAGGTCATGGGACGCTACAAGGGCCGCTGCAAACATTGGGATGTCGTCAACGAGGCTCTGAACGAAGACGGCACCTACCGCGACAACGTGTTCCTCCGCACCATTGGCGAAGCCTACATCCCCATCGCTTTCCGCGCTGCCGCCGCCGCTGACCCCGCGGCCAAGCTGTTTTACAACGACTACAACTTGGAGTACTTGGGCCCCAAGCTCCAGGGAGCCGCTCGCATTGTGAAGCTCGTCCAGCAGTACGGTGTCAAGATCGACGGAGTTGGTTATCAAGCCCATTTGGTGACTGAGACCACGCCGACCCAATCTACCCCTTGCCCATCCGAAGCCGATCTCACGGCAGCGCTTAAGGTCACAGCGGATCTGGGCGTCGACGTCGCCTACACCGAGATCGACATCCGCATGAAGACGCCATCCAACGCCCAGAAGCTGCAAGCTCTCGCTGATGCTTACGGCCGCGTGGCCCGGTCGTGCATCAATGTTCCACGTTGTGTGGGCATGACCATCTGGGTACGTTCAATCCGGTTGATAAACTCGGGGTGTTTGCTGACTGACTGTTCCTTTGCAGGGTGTCTCTGACAAGTACTCGTGGGTCCCAAACACCTTCTCGGGTGAGGGTGAGGCCCTCCTCTGGACCAACAACTACCAGAAGAAGGCAGCGTACACCTCGTTCCTGCAGGCAATCTCGAAGGCTTGAAAGAAAAGTCAGGGCATAAATCTGGACATTTTTAGAGATACACAAAAAGTTGCGCCCCCTTTTACCCCTGAAGACAAAGAAGACTACATCACCCACCTGTACCTAGACCCAAGAAAGCCTCAGCACGAAAAATGACGACCGTGTTTGCCCTCTGTCCGATGGGGTGGCCCCCTGACCAAGAAGATGACGACCTCACAAAATGACTCAATGCCGTTCAACCCGGCCAGCGCACCCCCAAAAGGGCGCTACGAAATAAAAACAACCCATTGCCTTCCATCCCCAACCTCTTTCGTTGATTGTTCTTCTCGAAGGTTACACTATATCAGTCCTCCAGCACAACCTCTCTCACGCACCCGACCAAAGCAACAGTCTTCACACACTGCGCGCTTTTCAAATAAATAGAGCATCGCAGAAGTAGGCTAAGTCGTTTCTGACCATACCTCAAAGATGAGCGACAAGAGCAAGACGGCTGAGAATCCGGACCCGCTGGCCACGGACAAGTAATTAGGACAGCACCTACTGCCTCCGCAATCCCGACGCCGCTGCCGGCCGTGACAGTCGGGCCGCAAAAGATCCGTGTGAGTGCTCGGGTAAGAAAGAGGGAAAGATAAAAGAGTCTGGGAGAATAAACCGGGAGACGCCAGAGGAGACGTTGGAGTTTTTGCAGCAGTTTGTTGGGCCGTGGAGATTCCTGATTGTATCTGTTGTTGTAAATATTGGATGCCTTATCCTTCTATTGTTTGAGGAGCTACCATACTATACCTGATCCCCAGACACAAAGTGCGTAGTGCTCGGAGTAGTACACGCCGTTTTGCTGTCCATGTCGGCCAGTCTAACGAGTAGCAGAGTGACCACGAGCAAATTCGGGCCCAAAGTGTAACGTACTTCATCTGTCAGGCTATCAACTTACTTACAGGCGGGCTACTTAGGGACGGTAGACGGATGAGGCACGCCATTACGGTTATTGACTGATATAAAAGACCCTGGGGCCGGCGGGCTAGCCACCGCGTTGGCCACTGCCCGGAACGAAGCAAGGTTCTAGAAATGGGGTTCTCGTAGCTGAATCTCCACCGAACGAGAGACAGTAGCTTGCCAGTGAGGTCGCCACCCAGGACAACGGTAGTTTGACTGTGAATGCTTTGTCGGGCTACATAAGGCAAGGTGGTTTATTCATAGGTAGACACTCTATGTCTCCTTCGCGGTTTCTCTTGCTACCCGGGTCAAACGAAGGTATCTGCAGTTGTTGAAGCCACTCCAAACTCTGACCTAATCATTTGAACAGAACGAACGACTCCTCTCCAAGGCACATTTTCAACGAAACCACCCCAGTTGAACCCGTCGCAGACCCGATCCAACCCATCCAGAAATGCCAACAAACCCCAACTCCGTTTTGATGCCCCTGTCTATGTTGGTGAAGTTGATGCCCCATATTTGGAAAATAAAACAAAAGAAGCAAAAACAACAAAAACGCCGGTCTAAGATGGTATCATAATCGTCCAAGTCCTGATTCTCGTTCTTGTGCGTTCCCGGGCTGGCCGACTTCAGCTGATTGGTTCGACCTGCCACGAAAAGGTAATGCAGCGCAAAACAGCAATCTCTCCAACTCGACGCGGATTGAATCGCATGGTTTGTGGCCTGCCTATGCCGATATGAGTTTCCCGCTGCCCTTGACACGAAGATGATGCTGGTGGTGGCGGCAGGGGCGGTGGCGGCGGCGGTGGTGGTGGTGATGGCGATGGATCCAACCATGGCCGAGCCTCAGGAGCTCGCCCGAACTCAGCGGCAACCATAGCTCGACCGACCGGCTACCCAAGATCCGACCGTCCTCCTGCCCAAGCCCTCACATATCGATCGGCATCCGCTTCTTGGCGTGGGTGGTCCATGATCGTCGCCTCCTCTTCACCAAAGGCAGCGTCCGCTGGATAATCTTGATGACAGATCGGGAGAGGCTCCGCTTCAGGGGTATCGCCTGGAACATGATATGATGGTCGTGTTGTTGTCTGAAGAGTCGGAGAAAGAAAAAGAAAATCGACCGGCGACACTTCTCAGCCCGGAGAAGGAAAAGCAAACAAACAACAAATGGCAGTGCCTGCTGAACCACGATTTCCCTGATCGATCATCTACATCAGTGGCCTGAGCCAGACCGTGGCCCAGGCGGGCAGTCTGCCGGTGTTATATCGCGGCCCATCTCGGCCGAAATGTGGCCGCTCACGCCGTTTCGGCGGCCGTTGGTGATGGATTTGGAGGATGATTGCCGTTGCGACCCTGAGGCTCGGCCTAGGAGGGCACCTAAAATAGGGTCGCGGGAGCGGCGCGGAGAGGCGTCGGCTTGTTTCGTTGCTGTGGGACACCGACTTGAGGCTGCCATAGGGCTGTGCCGCAACCGTGGGGGGTGACGTTGGATTGGGACGCGCGGTGCTGAAACAGCGCTGCATGCCATTCCAGACTCCCAACAGACTCCCACAACCCTTATCTTGAGGCTTGGGGCTCACAGATGGTCTTGGTTTGGGCTTGGGATTTAGGCAATAAGGGGGCAGGTGTGCAACACCACACTTTGGATACCACCTTGAATCTCCACATGCAAACACGATTGTGTAGGACCCTCATCCTTTTTGTTTCTACCGGTAGCTTCGGGAGGCTCCGCGAGGATCTAGGAACCACATGTGGAGCAACTCGGACACCAGTATCCCAGAACTCCACCACCTCGGACCCAAATCAGGCCAGCCCCCTGAAAACCCGGCCACCAGATGCGAGGCCCGTGGCGCAACCGTCCTAGAGAGCCGGCCTTTGCATCCTCGAAGAGACAAAACCTCATCACAATTACAAGCCTCGTTTGCTGCACAAACCAATCTTTTCGTACGTTAGACACGCGCATCGCACCCCCACCAGAAAGTGCAGTTACCGCCGTGGTTCTTAATTTTTCCTGTTTTTATTTGCATTGCCAAGCTTTTATAATATCAAGCAACTCCCACTAGATAATAATAAATCATGGCCATGGACACCCCTGTTCATGAGGCCGTCCACGCCGGGTATCATGTCCCGTTCCCATTCAATACCGTTACCTCCCCAACGCCTTCACATCCGAGTCTCCCGGCCCGCCGGTCCCCTCATAACCCTTCATGGACCTGCAGTCGAGGTAATTATTCTCGATGAACGGCGTGGCGACCTGCACGCCCCAGACACCCGTCCACTCCACGGCAGCGTTCTTCTCTGCCGCCCGGTCTGACGACGACGACGGCGTGAACGGGAACGCGTGGGCCCTGACTCGCCCGCGCACGGGCACGGCGGGCACCGACATGCTCGTGTTGAACAGACGGATCATGTTGTCGCACGAGGTTGCGTTGGCAAAGGTGGGCTGGTTCGTGATGTTTCGGAAGAGGTCCAGGGGGTACGGGTTGTGGTGGAGCGCGGAGAGGCGGGCCATTTCCAGCTCGACAAACTCTGGCGAGGCGAGACTGGTGCCTTTGAAGTAGGTGGCGCCGTTGGGAAGGCGGCGGTAGGCATCGCAGGGCGGGTCGTACTTGGCGGGCGAGACGATGGTGCCGTACTCGCGCGAGCCGTCCAGGGCGATGTCGTTGGTCGAGCTGATGAGCTGCGCCGGGGCCCAGCGGAAGGAGGAGTAGCCGTCGCCTATGAGGTCGAGGAACGGGAACTCGAAGCCCACGCGCTGTGTGTTTTGGTCAATATCGCTCCGAGTATCGCCTGGGGGCAAGCGAGTAGGGAGTATCAGTACTCACCGAAAAGTCGTCGATGGTGATGCCGTAGGCACGGAACTGAACATCGTGATCGTGCGCCGCCTGGATCAGAACGGGGTACATGCCCTTGGGGAAGTCGGGCAGGAGGGATCGATATGCTCGTTCGAGGATGCCGTACTGGGGTGGGATAAGACGGCGGGCCGTCTCCAGCGGGATCGGGATGATGGCGAGCGTTGCATTGAGAACCCCCGTGGCGTTGTTCGGAAATAGGTCTGCCAGCGGGTTGGGTTGATCGTAGGTTGCACACACAGCTCGTGTTACTGCAGTCTCTCCGCGCTTGAGCAGGAGGGAGAAGAGAACGGCGAGCAGGGCCACCGAGACCTGGAGCAGCGAGAGTCGAACCGCCATGCTGGACCACCGTTTCTGGCCTGAAGATGCCCAGCGGAGGCCAAACTCTCGAAGGTGAGAGGCAGTGAGGGAGGGAAAGCGAGCCATGCTGAAAGGCATGTCGGGCAGAAGGGGTGTGGTGGCCGTGGGGGTGGGGGCAGGGAG
>FTIZ01005073.1_pt2 | contig 10655 bp, 10 predicted proteins | sample 1658381 | NCBI WGS metagenome assembly FTIZ01 (sample SAMEA3914822, study PRJEB12502) | metagenome | biome: forest; material: soil | place: USA | collected 2012-03-12 | depth 0.1 m
GCCGACCAGTTCGACCTGTCGCTCGAAAACTACTTCTCCAGCGTCGGTTCGTTCTCGTTCGACCTGTTCTACAAGAAGTTCTACGACTACATCCAAAGCGGCAGCTATTACCGCAGCTTCACCAACAACGGCGTGACCGAAACCGTCAAGGTCACCGGACCGACCAATAATGACGGAGCATCGGTGCGCGGCTTCGAAGTTGCCTATCAGCGCTTCTTCGACTTCCTGCCCGGCGCCTGGAGCGGTCTGGGCATTCAGGCCAACTATACCCACGTCGCCGAAAACGGCGTCAACAACAGCAATCTGACGACCAATTCCGGCGATGGCTCGACCGGCACCACCGGTAACGGCCAAAGCGACGCTATCAATCCGCATGCTCTGGAAGGCCTGTCCAAGGACGCCTACAACATCATTGCCATGTACGAAAAGGGATCGTGGGCGGCGCGTCTGGCCTATAACTGGCGCTCGGAATACCTCGTCACTGCGCTGGATTGCTGCGTCGGCCTGCCTATTTGGCAGAAGGCGCAGGGGCAACTGGATGGATCCATCCGCTACAAGGTCAGCGACAATGTCGAGCTGAACCTGTCGGGCAGCAACATCCTGGGCACGGAAACGGTTCTGACCCAGCAGGTGTTCGGCGATTCGCCAAGCACGCCGGGCGCCGACGCCGTCAAGGTGCCCTATGCCTGGTACAAGAACGACCGCCGCGTCCAGGTCGGCATTCGTTTGAAGTACTAAACTGCATGGCGCGCAGTTTCGGCTGCGCGCCTATTCGCCATATTTGAATATGATGAAAATCATATTATGGTCAGGACAATTCATTACGACACGCCAGACCAATACATAATCAAATAACGTCACAATGAAACCTTTTGTGTCCATAATTTAATTATATAATTATTGACAATACTAAGATGATTTCCGAAAAAGACCGGGTAGAACACATCTCCCTAGATTGTCCTGCAACCTGTGAAGGACGCCGCACCTGTGAACTGTGGCGTCCTTTTTCGCATCTTCATTCTCCGTTGAGCGTCATGTGCCAGGCTCTTGGATATGCAGCTTCGCCTGGCTACTCTCGATGATGCGGATTTTCTCCTGCGCCTGCGCAACGATGCCGGCACGCGCGCCCAATCCCTACACGAAGATGTGGTCGACGCGGCCAACCATCAGGCTTACCTGACCAGCCATATCGACGCCGAAAACGTGCGTCTCTATATCGCGCTGGACGGCGATATAGCGGTCGGCACCTGCCGCAGCGAGTTGGGTAACGACGAGAGCGAACTGAGCTGGACGATCGCTCCGGAGCAGCGCGGGCGGGGCTATGGCGGGCACATGCTGACGGCGCTTCTGGCCATAACACCCGGCCCGGTTATCGCTGTCATCAAGGATGGCAATCTGGCGTCGCGTCGCATGGTCGAACATGCCAGCTTTACACGTGTCTCCGACCGCGACGGCCTGTGCACCTATCGCCTGGCGGACCGCAGTGAACGGCGTTAATAAACTGTTTCATCTCGTCGCCTAGAGTCCGTTACATCCAGTAAAAGGCTCTCGTCATGGCCCAGCCCTTGAAATCAACTTCCGCCTCCGCAGTCGTCGAAGACTTCGTTGCCGACGGCTTTGTCAGCCTCGACCATGCCCTGCCCCGCTCCGAATGCGACGCCCTGATGCAGGCCGTCGTCGCCTCGCGCAACTTCGGTCCCGACATCTTCCTGTCGCAGCAAGCTTTCGAGGCCGATCCGCAATTCAAGGGCGTCAATCCGCAGCCCGGCCGCAACCTGCTGCACGCCCTATCCAGCCTATCGGACTTCATTCTGAAAAACACCACAGTGAACGGCGCCGTCAGTGAAATCCTGGGCAGCGACTATCAGGTGCTCGACAGCAAATTCGTCTGCGGCGTGCCGGAAAAGTGGTTGCCGGAATGGCTCGCGCCACGCATCAGCGGCAACCCGGTCAACAATCTCGGCGCCTATATCAAGCCGGAATACCGTGACATCACCTATTTCTACGGCATCGACTTCCATCAGGACATTATCGACTGGAAAAGCCGCACCGCCGACTTCATCACCCTCTACGTCTATATTCACCCGGTGACGGCCGCCGATGCGCCGCTTTACGTCATCCCCGGCAGCCAGGTGCTGGGCGCCACCCTGTTCCCGCACGACCTGACACCCGACGCACACGAACAAGGCCGCTGGACCTATGCCGACGGCATGGGCCGGACCGTGTCTGTAAATGACAAGATGCTGATCGGCGACACGGGTTACGCCGCCATGTGGCACAGCTTCACCCTGCACGGCACCCAGCCGGTATCGTCGGACAGCGAGCGTTTTTCGGCACGCTTCATCCTGGCGCGCGGCGCACAAACCGGTATCGGCATGGATGCCGCCAATGCCGCCATCGACGGGCCGCTCAGCCTCGAAGAAACGCGTCGCGACCTCGACGCTTTGGGCGCGGCACGCATGAAGGCCAACGCCATCATCACCCGGCCGGAATAATGCCGAAGGTCGACCTGCGTCCGGCAGAAGTCAGCGACAGCGATCGCCTGTTCGACTGGCGCAATCGCGAAGATGTACGCAGCTACATGTATACCGACCAGCCGATCGCGCGTGAAACCCACGACCGCTGGTTTGCCGGTGCGTTGCAGGCGCCGGATCGCCGCTACTGGATTATCGAATACGATGGTGAGCCGGTCGGCCTGGTCAATCTGGTCGATATCTCCACCAAGGATCAAAAAGCCGCCTGGGCCTATTACCTCGCTGAACCGTCGACGCGCGGCAAGGGTATCGGCGCCTGCGTCGAATACCTGATGATCGAAAAGGTCTTCGGCGAATTCGCTCTCGAAAAACTGTGGTGCGAGGTCCTGGTGTCGAACGAGGCCGTTTGGAAGCTGCACGAGGGCTTCGGCTTTGTCCGTGAGGCGCATTTCCGCCGGCATGTCGTCAAGTCGGACGGCCCGCACGACGTCTATGGCCTCGGCCTGCTCAAAAGCGACTGGCAGGCCTTACGCGGCGCCGCGCGCGACCGCCTGGTCGCCAAGGGTTTCGCGCTCTGACCACCGCATCGCGTGGTTGCAGACTCAAAACATTTGTTAACCCTGTTCCGTCATCCTCGTGGCAGTAATCATGGTTTTGCCGATGCCCCGAGCTTCATCCAATCTGGCCGCCGCCAGCCCCGTCTCCACACCCGTCGCCGACCGTATCGCCGTCGCCCGCCCCTACATGCCGGCAACCTCGGCCCTGATCCCCTATCTGGAATCGGTCGAGCGGTCGGGCTGGTACTCCAATTTCGGCCCGCTCAATCAGGCGCTGGAGTTTCGTCTGGCGCAGCGTTTCGGCAATAATGCCCACGTCCTGACGGTCAATAACGCCACGGCCGGCCTGACCGCCGTTTTGCGCGCCCTTGATCTGCGGGCCGGCAGCCTGTGCGTCGTGCCCGCCTGGACCTTCGTTGCCACCGCTCACGCCGTCGTCCAGGCAGGGCTGGTTCCCTATTTCGTCGACGTCGACCCGGCCACGATGATGCTCGACATCGACGCCGTCAAAGCCGATATCGCCCAAGCGCCCTCAGCCGTCAGCGCCGTCATTCCGGTGTGCGCGTTCGGCCAGCACATCGACGTCGCCGCCTGGGCCGCATTCCAGGCCGATAACGGTTGCAAGGTGGTCATCGACGCCGCCGCGGCCTACGATTCTATCGATGCCTGCGACGTGCCGGTCGTGGTCAGCCTGCACGCCACCAAGGCGCTCGGCGCCGGTGAAGGTGGCTTTATCGCCGTCAACGACGCCACCTTTTGCGATCGCATCCGCTCGGTGACCAGCTTCGGTTTCCAGGGTGCGCGCGAGTCGCTCTATCTCGGCGGCAATTCCAAGATGAGCGAATATACCGCCGCCGTCGCCCTGGCCGCCATGGATGGCTGGGCGCAAACGCGCTGGCGTTATCAAACCGTGGCGCAGAAGCTGCGCATCCTCCTGATGGACACGCCGCAGGTCCGATTCCAGTCCGGCTGGGGTCTCGACTGGGTGACCAGCGTGTGCGTAGCTGATGTCGGCCAAGGCCACGCCGCCGGCCTGACGCAAGCCTTGGCGGAGATGGGCGTCGATACCCGCGCCTGGTGGAGCCAGGGTTGCCACACCTCACGCGCCTTCGCCGATTTCCCGAAAACCACCCTGCCCGTCACCGACGCCCTGGCGCAATCGACGCTTGGCTTGCCATACTTCGCCCATATGGAAGACGAGGCCGTGGCCCGCGTCGCGGCAAGCCTGAAGCACGCCTTGGCGCAACTGAATGCCTGAATGGGCTGAGCCATGACCCAGGACGAAGCCCTTTACCTGATCAAGACGCGCGGCTGGGCCCATTTCCCGGCCGTTTTGCCGTCCGCACAAATCGCCCGCTTGATCGCCGACAGCGAGACCATTGTCGCCCAGCGCCGCGAGATTCAGGTCAAGAACGGCGTAGCCGCCAATATGGAAGGCACCTCGCACCACGTGCTGGGCCAGGGCGACAGCCTCGACGCCTTTCTCGACGACCTGCCGCTGTACGAGACGATCGAAGCGCATTTCGCAGGCAAGATCATTCTGCTCAATTTCGGCGCCACGCTCAATCCGCCGAACGCCCGTACCTATACGCAAAAGCCGCACCGCGACGTGCGCTCGTTCACGCGCGGCTTCCCACTGTCGCTCAACATGCTGGTCATGCTCGACGATTTTCGCGCGGATAACGGCGCCACACTCGTCCTGGCGGGTTCGCAGCACGTCGAGGCGCCGCCCACGCCGGAGATTTTCGCCCAATACGCCCGGCCTTTGATCGGCAAGGCCGGCGACATCGTGCTGTTCGACAGCCTGCTGGTACACAGCGCCGCGCCCAATACCAGCGACGCGAGCCGCCGCTGCCTGACGCTCTGTTTCGGCCGGCCATTCATCAAGCCGCAGATGGACTGGACACGCTTCCTGTCGAAGGACTATCTCAGCAATGTCAGCGCCAAGGGCCGGCAGTTGCTGGGGCTGAATGCGCGCATGCCCGCCGACCTCGACGAATATTACCAACCGCAACCCAACTGGACCTTCAAGGCTGACCAGATATGAGCGCGAACCTTACCCTTGATCCCGGCCAAAGCGAGCGTGAGCGCCTGAAGGAAGCCGTGGCGTCCTATGGCGACGCCGAAGGCGCCTTCGACATCCATATGCGCACCTTCATGATGCGGACCTTTGCGCCATGGATCGGCGGCGGCAAGGCCTTGCAGGTCGGTTGCGCGCACGGCGACCAGACCAGCCTGTTGCTGAAATCCTATCCCGACCTGACCGTGCTGGAGCCGGAGCCGGAGTTCATCGCCCTGGCCGGCCGCAAGGTCGGCGACGCGGCGAAATTCGTCGAGGGTTTCGTCGAAACCTATGAGACAAGCGACCGCTACGACGCCATCTTCTTCTCGCACGTCCTGGAACACGTGATCGATCCCGTCGTGGCCTTACGCGCGCTCGGCGCCTTGTTGACACCGATGGGCCGACTGTTCGTCGCCGTGCCCAATGCCGAAGCGCCGTCGCGCCGTATCGCCGTCAAGATGGGCGTGCTCGACCATCTCGAAGCCATGAGCGTCGCCGACACCGCTGCCGGCCATCGCCGCGTCTACCGCATGGACACGCTGGAACGGGACATCCGCCACGCCGGACTGACCATCCAGAAAAGCGGCGGCATCTTCTACAAACCCCTGGCCAACTTCCAGTTCGACGCCCTGATCGGCGGTCCGCTGATCGGCGACGCCTTCCTCGAAGGTTGCTATCAGCTGGGTCTGGAGCGGCCGACCGAATGCGCCAGCCTTTACGTCATCGCGACCCAAGGCTGATGGGCACGGCGCCGATCAAAGTTCTGGTCTTTCCCGCCGGGGAGACCAATTCGGTCGAAATCTGGGATGCCTTGTCGCGTCAGGTCAACATCGACCTCTTCGGCGCCAGTTCGGTCGAGCGGCTGGGCCATCATTTCTTTCGCCAGTACCGCAATGATCTGCCGTCGATTACCGACCCTGAGTTTATCGTGGCGTTCAACCGGCTTCTGGCCGAATGGGAAATCGACGTCGTCATCCCGACCCATGACAGCGTGGTCGAATTCCTGGCTATGCATGAGGACGAGCTGGCGGCGCAGCTGTTGACGCCCGACGCCGAAACCGCGCGCATCTGCCGCGATAAACGCCTGACCTATGATCTGTTTGCCGACGGTGATTTTCTCCCCCGCCTATACACGGACGTTTCGGAAATCGACGCCCCCGTCTTCGTCAAGCCGACGCGCGGCCAGGGAGGTTACGGCGCCCGACTGCTGAAGGTCGGTGACCCTTCGGTTTCCGCGATCGACTGGGACACAGAGGTCGTCTGCGAATTCCTGCCGGGCGATGAGCTGACAGTCGATTGCCTGACCGACCGGCACGGCGAACTGCTGGGTGTTTTCCCACGCAGCCGCGACCGGACGCTGGGCGGGATTTCGGTCGCGGGCCATGCGCTCCAGGCCAGCGACGAGATCCGTGCCATGGCCGAGACGATGAACGACCGGCTCGATTTTCTCGGCATGTGGTACTTCCAGGTCCGCCAGGACGTGCACGGCCGCTTCAAGCTTCTGGAAATCTCGGCACGCGGTTCGGGGTCTCAGGTGCTGACACGCGCCCGCGGCGTCAATCTGCCGCTGCTCAGCGTCTATGCCGCCATGGGCCGCGATATCGTCGTCAGCGAAAACAGCTACGAGGTGAGGGTGGACCGCACCCTCACCTCGATGTTCGACATCAACTATGATTACGCCAAGGTCTATCTCGACTACGACGACACGGTCATCAACGCACGCGGTGTCGACCCCGACATCATGCGGCTGGTCTATCAGTTTCGCAACGACCGCAAGGCGATCATCCTGATTACACGTCACGATGGCGACCTCAGTCAATCGCTGAAACGGCACGGTATCGCCGAAGATCTGTTCACTGAAATCGTCCATTTGCAAAAAGGTGAGCGCAAGGCTGATCATATGGCAGCCGACGGCGCCATCTTCATCGACAACATGTTTGCCGAACGCATGGCCGTTCACGCGGCTCACGGCATACCCGTCTTCGACGTCGACACGACCATGGTGCTGCAAAAATGGCTGCGCTGAGACACGTTTATGCCCGTGATGACTATGTCGCTGCCCTGGGTGATGCCGTCGCCGTGCCATCGTGGCAAACCTCGGTCGTCGCGCGTGATTTCGGCGATGTTCGTGACGCCATCGGTGCTTATCCGATGGCGGTGATAGGCGGTGATATTGCCGCGGGACTGGCTGAACTGCGTGAGTCAGGCCTGGTGTCAGTGGCGCTTGTGCCCGATCCGCTGAAAACCGATATCTCCGCCTGTGAAGCCCATTTCGACCGGGTGACACCGTTCAAAACACACCTGCTGATCGACGGCCAGTTCGCGCCATCATCGCACCATGCCGAATTCATTCGCCGCGGCCACCGGCGTTGCCGCATCGAACAAGGACCGCTACGTCCCTGGCTGTCAGACTGGAAAGCCCTTTACGCCGAACTGGTGGCCCTGCGTCATGTCGACGGCATGGCGGACTTCAGCCCCGCTTATTTCGACGTCCTGGCAAGCTATGACGATATCGTCGCCTTCGCCGCCTTTGTCGGCGACGAAGTTGCCAGTATGAGCCTGTGGTTGGCTTGCGACGGTGTTGCTTACAACCACCTGGCAGCCTCCAATACCCTGGGTTACAAGAACAGCGCCGCCTATGCTGTCTATGATGCCGCCATCGCCCACTTCGTTGATGCGAATATCATCAATCTCGGCGGCGGCCCCGGCGCTTTGGGTGCCGAGGACAGTGGCCTGTTTGCCTTCAAGGCCGGGTTCAGTAATGCGCGCACGACAGCGCATGTCTGCGGAGCCATCCTGGACGCCGATGTCTACGGCCGCCTCTGCGTCGGCAAGGAAACAACCTTCTTTCCGGCTTATCGCGGATAGGTCCTTACCGCCGCGATGATGCGTTCCATGTCGTCTGTACCATACCGGCCGTCGAGCGGCAGGGACAGGCAGCGGCCGCTCAAGGCGTGGGCGTCAGCAAAGCCGTCCGGTGACGGCAGGTCAGCCCAGTGGCGCGCACACCAGATGCGTTCGGCGGCCATGTGTACCGACAAGGCCCCGGCATCGTCGACGACCACCGGAAAGGCCAGCGGCGCGAAAGCAACGGAAGCGTCAGGCCATAGCGCTATGTCTGCAAGTTCGGCTGCCAACACCTGCCAGTTGGCCCGCCGCGCGGCGATTTCACCAACCACATCGACTACTGCCAGGGTCTCGACGGTTCGTGGATCGATGGCGTGGGGCGCGGCGTCAAAAGCCGCCTCACGCGCCTTGAAGGCGGCGAACCACGGCGCCGGGTTGTCACCGTCCGGATCGGCGGCGCGCAGGTCATTTGCTCGCCACAGGCTGTCGTCCGGCTTATGCAAGGTAGGCGCCGGCAAATCCGGACCGACCAGCAACCCGCCGTCGCCGACACCGAACAGCTTGCGCGGGCTATGGAGCCCCACTTCTCCGAAGGCAGGACCGTCCGGCGCCAGCGCCTGGGCGCGATCCTCGATCCACAGGACGTCGGGGCGACCATGCGCCAGTTCGTAAAGCTCAGGGGAAGGGCTGCGGCCGAAATAATCGATAACAACGACAGCATCGCCGCTTTCGAGCAGCAAGGAAGCGATATCGATATTGAGACCCTGGTCGACCCCGTACCACGCCATCTCGCAACCCCGAGCGGCCTCAGCCAGCACATCGCACAGATAGGCCGGCAGCCAGACACGGCGGCGGCCGCGATGACGCAACAAGGCAGCAAGCGCCCCGCGCGCCGTGCGAAAACCTGCCCATTCACGCCCTTGGGTCAAATGCGCCAATGCGGACTGAGCCACCGGCGCTGTGCCGTGCGGCGTCGCGATGACGCTGCCGATCGCCCTCACGCCGCCTGGGCCGCCTGAGCCAGCCGCGTCATCTCGACAAAGGCATTTTCGAGGTTACGCGTGAAGCCTTCGGCATCGCAGAGGCTTGAAGCGTCGAAATTCGGCCGGACGCGCTCCCGCAAGGTGTCGAGCGCGCTCAGGTCGGCAGTCAGGGCAACGGCCTTTTCGACATAATCGTCCCAGTTTTGGGTGATCAGTTCGGGCAATCCGCACGAGTCCAGCACTTGGATGCCGATACGGGCGTAGAAGTCGTTGCCCGCCAGGGTCAGGACCGGCACGCCGTTAGCCATGGCGTCGCAGGTCGTCGTACCGCCGGGGCACGGCGACGGGTCAAGCGCCAGATCGATGCGTGCAAACGACTGAACATATTCGTCGCCGAGCGAATGGCCCTCGAACAGAATGCGGTCGGTATCGATACCGTGGGCTTGAAACCGTGCGCGGAAGACGCGTTGCAGGACAGGGTCGGCGAAATAGCCGTATTTCAGCAGCAGGACGCTATTGTCGCGCCCCTTCAGGATGCGCGTCCAGGCGGCGATTGTCTCGTCGCTGAGTTTGGCCGGATGATTGAACGACGCAAAAGTCACGATGCCGCTGGCCAACGCTGGCGTCGGCACCGGATCCATCCGTTTCATCGCCGGGCGATAGGGAACGGTCGTCTGGCCAATCGGCCAGACCTTTTCGACGAACAGCTCTTCGGTGCCCGGCGCCGCCATCGAATCGGCGTGCAACACATAGTCCATGGCCTTGATGCCGGTCGTCTGGACGAAGTTGATCCAGGCGACTTGCACCGGCGCGGCGCGGCGGGCGAACACGCCGGCGCGGCTGCCCGAGGTATGGCCCCAGGTGTCGATCAGGACATCGACTTCGTCTTTACGGATGATCTGTGTCAGGGCTTCGTCTGTGATGCCGTCGGTCGCAACCATGCGCGCGCAGGGCAGACCGGTCTCGGTGTCCGGCTTACCGACATAAAGGATGACTTCGACCTTTTCCGGATCGTGCGCCTGCAGGATCGGCGTCAGGAACTGCTTGAGCTGGGTCGTCAGTATGCCCGGCGCAACATAGCCAACGCGCAGACGGCGGCCATTCAGCGGTTCAGGCTGACGGTTCCAGCCGTCGGCATGGCCGTAGGCATTGCCCCATGCCTTGGCCTCGGCGGCGTAACGTTTCACGCCACCCGGCACGAAGAACAAAGAATAGAGATAGAATTGCAGAACGGAGGCCGATGGGTGGCTTTGCGCTGCCTGGCCGAAAATCCGCACGGCTTCGTCCATACGCCCTTGATGCTGGAAGGACAGACCATGATGTACCATGAAGGTCGGGTCGGTTGCGCCCTGGCTGACGGCTTGCATGCCGAAAATCGAGGCGATCGCCGGCATCCGGTTGCCATAACAGGCATAGCTGAGCTGGCTGTTATATTCGCGGTCGTTGAGGAAACGATCTATGTCGATGCCAAGCGCCGGAAACAGGTCGTAGACGTGGCTGCGCACGGCGACGTCCATGGCGGCGGTGGCGCCGGCGGTATCCTTTGCCGCCATGCAGGCACTGGCCTTCCAGTACCAGGCCTCCGCCGATTTCGGGATATCCGCCAGGATATTGTCGGCGAAGACGACCGCAGCTTCTCCGTTGGCATGCCGCAGCGCCAGGTTCATGCCGTCGAGATTGGCCGATACGCGGGCCAGCAGGCCGTTATCCCCATCCATCGCCTGTCTCCTGA
>FTIZ01063036.1_pt1 | contig 10638 bp, 6 predicted proteins | sample 1658381 | NCBI WGS metagenome assembly FTIZ01 (sample SAMEA3914822, study PRJEB12502) | metagenome | biome: forest; material: soil | place: USA | collected 2012-03-12 | depth 0.1 m
GGCACGCGCTGGCCCCATCATCGTCTCAAAAACTACACCACTTGGCACGGGCGCAATATGGCGGAGCCACAAGATCCTCCTACGAACAAGCGCAAGGCATCGCCAGAGGAGGCTGCAGAGGATGCCGCAGGCAAGCGCGTCAAGCTGGAGGACGAGGGCGAGAATGCGCCACCAGGCTCTGGCCGCGACATCGAAATGAACAACGGTCCAGATGATGCACCGCCAATCAAACGAGAGCAAGACGGTGCACATCCCGAGGGTTCGCCTCCACGAGCCGACTGGGCAAAACGAGAGACCGAGCCCCGGCATTCGCCAGAGGCGCGGAGACCATCGGCGACGGGAGGGCCTCCGGTCCGGAGGAATGTCAGCATGGAGGAAAAGAAGCGAGGACAGCGACTGTTCGGTGGCCTGGTCAGCACGCTGAACCGCACCGTGTCAGGGACGCAGCAGCAGAAGAGGCTCGAGATCGAACGGCGGCAGCACGAGAAGGCACAACAGCGGCGAGCCGAAGATGAAAAGCGCAGGGCCGAGAGGCTGGAGCAGCTGAAGAGGACACGCCAGATTGAGCAGGTCAAGCTCGACGAGCGGGCGGTATGTCACGGACGGCTCTGTCGGTTCCCCTTTGCTGTGACGCGTAAGCTGACCCTGTTACAGATGAAAACCAGGCATTCGGCCATGCTGGCACAGGCGCATAGTCTACGGACGAGAAGCGAGCCCAAGCTTGTAAGCATGGATCCTGCCCGTAGACATTGCGGCGAAGTTAACTTGTTCCCTCAGTACTACCTTCCCTGGGAACGGACCAAAGAGCAAGAGGACATCATTAGCGACCAGATCCGCACAGCAGAGGAAACGATTGACGGAGAAAGGCGGGCATTCAAGACGCGCAAGGAGCAGCGGCTCAGGGAATTGGGCGTTTCCCCTCCACCGAGGTCACCGTCGCCACCTCCAAGGTCGCAGCGAAAGCAGCCCGCAGGCGGGCCGGAGACCGAGTCCCAATCAGAAAACGCCACGGTTGGTGATCCTAAACGTCCGCCGCAAGATACTAACCCGGACGTTGCGGCCGCGGCGCCGTCCAAGGCGCCAACCGACCACACTGACAAGGATCACGATGAGAACGGAGACGAGATGATGCAAGACGAGGAGGACATGGTGATCTACTAACATCCTTTTTCTCTCCCATGCCACCTCCTTTTCGTTGTTACAAGATTTTTGGGCTGTAAGTGTATAACGTTTCTGTACTACATGTAGCTTGTAGCTCGAGCATAATTTGGGGTGGATACCTGCTCAGACGTTTAGGGGGTCAGGGGTTCTCAGTGTGACCCGGGAGGACACTTGAAGTTGGGAAGAGCCATGGATCCCAGGTAAGCAGACATCAAGCGGAATTCGAGGCCCGCGGGATTCGTGAGTCTTGGCGATCCCTGGAATCCGTGCCGAGGCGGGACCGAGGTTGGGGTTCCAAGAGCATCCAGAAGAGGAACAGAGCAAACCCATGAGATCGGGCCGTTCTCTTTACAGACAGACCACCGATACGGCGGCATAGTCAGCTACAGGGATGTATGTATTCGTACTGACCGAAGGTGGATGGCTGCCAGTTTTGTTGAGGGTGTATAATACTAACGTTACCACGGCATGGAGGCGGCGCGGGAAGGGGTGAGAGTCCTTACGGAAATATTCCCCACGGGGCAGTAAAGTAACACCGAACCGCACATGCAGCAGTTATTTCGTACACTACTCGTGATGATTGGCAGTTGCAAACCTCGGGCGCCTGAAACTCGCTGGATTAGTAAACGCGTTCTCTCCTGTCACGAGCTCGGGGTTTGGAGACTCACCGAGTCCTCCCTCACCTTGCCAACCTGGAATTGGAGAGTGGTTGGGGTAAGTGGGGATAGGGGGAAGGGGATGACGCACCCAATAGAACTTCGAGAGTCTCACCGAGCTGTGAGGCACTGTGCCTTCGTACGGCACTGGAGACGGCGGGGAAGCTTCCAATTGCAGAGCCAACTCCGGCCAGTTTGAGGCAGCTCGCAGTCCGACACTCATATATAAATCGTAGCCTTGCTTCTCCTTGAGCTCGAGCTCTCTTAGAAAAGAAAGCAAGCCTTACCCCTCGTCTCAAACAGACAACCAACAACAACCCCCTCCAACCACTCTCCAATAGCCACACAACACCCAGAAACCCCAACCATGGCCACCATCGACAAACTCACCCCCGCCGACCCTCGCGTCCAGCACTGCACCTACACCATCCCCCAAACCACCAAAACCTACCACTACCTCCTCGCCTCCCCGGCCACCACCAACCCCCCGCGGGCAACCGTCCTCCTCGTCCACGGCTTCCCCGACCTCGCCTTCGGCTGGCGCTATCAGATCCCCCACCTCGTCTCCCTCGGCCTGCGCGTCATCGCCCCGGACCTGCCGGGCTTCGGGCGCTCCGACGCCCCCGCCGAGATCGGCGCGTACTCCTTCAAGACGGTCGTGGACGACCTCGCCGCGCTGGTGCAGCATGTCCGACAGGACCAGGGTGCCGACGAGGATAAGGAGGGGAGGGTGGTGCTGGGCGGGCACGACTGGGGCGGCGCGGTGGTGTGGCGGTTCGCGCTGTGGCGGCCCGAGATGGTGCGCGGGGTGTTTAGCGTGTGCACGCCGTTCTGGGGGCCGAGTCCGGTGTATTTGGAGAAAAAGGAGGTGGTGAAGCGGCTGCCGAATTTTGGGTATCAGGTGCAGTTTGACGGGACCGAGGTGGATGAGGGGGTTGTGGGGCGGGAGAAGATCCGGGCGTTTTTGAGCGTCATGTATGGCGCGAAGCGGGCGGATGGGCTGCCTGTGTTTGAGGTGAAGAATGGTGTGAATTTGGAGAGGTTGGTGGTCGGGGAGATTGGCGAGAGTCCGTTGCTGAGTCGGGAGGAGATGGAGTTCTATGCGGATGAGTATGCGAGGAATGGGATGAGGGGCCCGCTGTGCTGGTATAAGACGGGGAGGGTGAATTTTGAGGAGGAGGTGAAGCTGCTTGAGGAGGGGAGGGTCAGGGTTACCATGCCGGCGCTGATGGTTGTTGCGACGAGGGATGCCGCGCTGCCGCCCGTCATGGCCGCGGGGATGGGGCAGCACTGCGATAGCCTTGTCACGAAGCAGGTGGATGCGACTCACTGGGCGCTATGGGAAGCACCGGCCGAGACGAACAAGCACATCGGGGAGTTCTTGGGAGGTCTGTTGGGAGAGCCGCCCCTGAAGGCTTCCATCTGAGCCTCGTGTGCTTGAGATTGTGAAGTGAATAATCATCGGGGTATCATTTAGCTCGTCATTCCAAAATAAAAATCTATCATACAAAGTCGGGCACCCCCAACTGCCGTTCTTTCTATTGACCTAGGTCTCTCATGAGTTGAGAAGGCCCCTTGGTTTGCCAGAACGCCTCCACCTCCCATATCGCCGCCTGCACCACGCAGCCCTTGGCGCAGTACATGCCTATCCCCTTCTCTGCTTGAACTTAGCATTCGACGACTTGCAAGTACCTATGTCGTCCACCAAGAGAGAGAACACACCTTGGGTAACAGGGAATGCTCCTCTCCCATGGTGCATGGCGTGATAGCCGGGACTAAAAGAGTGGGTTCGCGAGGAATGCGGGATGCGATCCTCGGAGAGGTATCTGCCTCAACAACCGCGTCCTCTAACGGCGTCCAACTCGAGAAGGGCTTCGTGGAAAATGAGAATCAGACAGCCTCGGTGAGTTCCTCACTTGAAGGTGCGCTTCTGGCCTTCCACGGTGGGCACGGCCGATTTTGCCTTGTTTGGCTTGCCGCAGATGTGGCAGGCTGTTCTGGTATCAGCTGCTGGTATGTGAAAGTGTGCGGGATACCAGCGATAGAACTCACAATCTGACCGATAGGCACACTGGTTGCAAAACGTATGCCCCTGAGAGACCTTGGTCTTACATCTTGTGCAAGCGCTCGAGTACTGGGCGTAGGGGTTCTTGGCCGCCTTTGAGAGCAGCTTGCTCTTGGAAATGCCCGTCTGACCCAGTGTTGCCGACTTCTTCCCGCTCGCCGAGGACGAGGAGGCCGGAGAGCCGTAGTACATCTCGGCCTTCTTCTTGACTCCGGGCGTGGCGAGGGTCGTCTTGTTGAGCTTTTGGCACTTGGCGCAGACCATCTTGGCCGGTTTCTTTTGATTTCTTTTCTTTTCCTTTTTAGTTCAAAATAAGTGAATGTGTCGTCGTTGTGTGATGAACCAGGCTAATGTGAGTGAGGTTGGTCATGAATGATGGCGGTGGTTAAGGGCGGTTGATGGCAGGTGGCGCTCAGTGAGGCCTGAGATGGTGAGGTGTGCGCGCCATGGCTTATGTAAGGCACCTAATTCGTCACCTCGAGCGAGCCAGCCACCCTTGGCGAACCAGGCTGGGGGTGTTACGGCGCCCTGATTGGCCTAAAAATCGCCCGAAACGCTTCTTTTGAGAACGGTCTCTTGGGTTTCACGATTTCGCGGCGAAATGTGGAGTACGAGCAACGCCCTGCCACCAACCAATTGCGCTAGGCCCAAAATCCATGCCGCAGTGCTGCGGACCCCCTTCTTTGCGTTCGATGGTGGTGTCGTCCCAGATCGAGCCGCCTCTTCACGCTGCTGCAGGAGACGCTGCGCGCTCGTTTGCTGGACCGCATCATTTTCCACCATCCGCTTTCCATCACTCGCATCCAGGAGCGAGTCTCTCTCGCCATCATTTCGAGTCTGTCCGATTGGCTTTGACAGCCGAGTGAGTGAGCTTCGCCCTCGTCGTCTGCGCTTTGTGGAGACAAGTCGACTGCTGTGCGAGTCTGCAGGGTTGACTGCGGCTGACAGCTGACGAAACCAAGCACTGCTTGCTGCCCAGGGACCCCCAATTCGCACTCTGCTCAAACTCAAAGGAGGCTGTGCTTGCAGCGAACACGACGCAATATCCCGTCCGCCACATTTGCGCGCCTGGCCTCCGGTCTCTGGCTCACCGACTCTCGACGGCGTCGCCATCTTCAATTCTCTCTCCGCAGGTGTCGCCATCGATCAATGCTCCGGTCCGCCTCCCGACCTGACCGATCCTCGAACCCCATCTGCCCGCCCTGAGCGGCACCGACTCGCGGCATGACCGGCCGCGCCCCGCCTCCTCCCGGAGGCTCCTCGAACTCCCGAAACGACCTCCTTCTCGATCTCGACAATGACCAACCCGTCTACAGCGCGGGGCAACGGTCCGCCCTGACCGATGACGACCTCCTCAACTCGTACGCCCACGACCAGGATGGCGCGCAATCGCGACCCTCCGTCTCCTACGACGACTTTGTCGGCTCCGGGCCGTCGCGGCAGCCCGCAGGCAGGCCGCCACCTGCCGGGCCCTCCGGCTCCGCGGCGCGCCCCGCAGGGCCGTACGGCTCCCCGATCAACAGGCAGTACAGCCAAACATCAGATCTAGGCAACTACCAGCGGTATGCCGATGACTTCGACGACTACCCCGAGGACGCCGGGTCATACTACCAGCACGGCGGCGCCACGGCCGCCGGCGGTCCGTCGGATTCGGCACGGGGGAATGCGAGGAAGCGAAACAGCGTTCTGACCCTGGGTGGCGGCTTTCTCGGGAGAGTAAAAAACAGGCTGGGGATGGGCCAAGGCTACTCGGAGATGGATCTTCCACTGACGGACCCGCGGGCGGGAGGTCGGACGGACAGCGCCGAGGTGCCGCCGCCGCCCAAGGAGAAGAAGTTCGACATGGGCAACTTCAAGTTTGGCTTTGGCCGCGCGAAGCCGGACCCGTCCACGCTGGGTCCCCGCATCATCCACCTCAACAACCCTCCCGCCAACGCCGCCAACAAGTACGTGGACAACCACGTCTCGACGGCCAAGTACAACGTCGCGACCTTCCTTCCCAAGTTCCTCTTCGAGCAGTTCTCGAAATTCGCCAACATCTTCTTCTTGTTCACCGCGGGGCTGCAGCAGATCCCGAACCTTTCGCCCACCAACCGATACACCACCATCGGCCCGCTCATTGTCGTGCTCCTCGTTTCGGCAGGTAAGGAGTTGGTGGAGGATTATCGACGGAAACAGGCCGATAAGGCCCTCAACATGTCAAAGGCCCGGATTTTGCGCGGCTCCAGTTTCGACGAGACAAAGTGGATCAACGTTGCCGTCGGGGATATCGTCCGAGTCGAGTCTGAAGAGCCGTTCCCGGCCGACCTCGTCCTCGTCGCCAGCTCGGAGCCCGAGGGTCTCTGCTACATCGAGACGGCCAACCTTGATGGAGAAACCAACCTGAAGATCAAGCAGGCGTTGCCTGAGACCTCGTCCATGGTGAGCTCGACCGAGCTGAGCCGGCTAGGGGGCAGGATCCGCTCCGAACAGCCCAACAGCAGTCTGTACACCTACGAGGCCACTCTGACCATGCAAGCTGGCGGTGGAGAGAAGGAGTTGTCGCTGAACCCTGAGCAACTGCTGCTCCGCGGCGCCACTCTCCGGAATACCCCGTGGATTCACGGCGTTGTCGTCTTTACCGGCCATGAGACCAAGCTGATGCGAAATGCGACAGCAACCCCCATCAAGCGGACCAAGGTTGAAAGGCAACTCAACAAGCTCGTCTTGGTGCTGGTGGGCATGCTGTTGGTCCTCAGCATCATCTCGACTGTTGGCGATCTCGTCATGCGGCGCGTCCAGGGCGACGCCCTCTCATATCTCGCTCTAGATACCCTGGACGGCGCCTCGGCTATTGTTGGCATCTTCTTCAAGGACATGGTCACCTACTGGGTGCTGTTCTCCGCCCTCGTTCCCATCTCACTATTCGTCACCCTCGAGCTGGTCAAGTACTGGCATGGTATCTTGATCAACGACGACATGGATATCTATTACGACACCACGGACACGCCCGCCAACTGCCGCACTTCCAGCTTGGTCGAGGAGCTCGGCATGGTTGAGTACGTCTTCTCGGATAAGACAGGGACTCTGACTTGCAACATGATGGAGTTCAAGGCTGCTTCAATTGCTGGCATCATGTACGCCGAGACTGTCCCGGAGGACCGCGTTCCTACCATCGAGGACGGCGTCGAGGTTGGGATCCACGACTACAAACAACTGAAGGCGAACATCAATGGCCATCCGACCGGCCAAGCCATCGACCACTTCCTTACCCTGCTTGCTACATGTCACACTGTGATTCCGGAGAAGGACGAGAGTGGAAAGATCAAGTACCAGGCGGCTTCCCCCGACGAGGGAGCCCTCGTCGAAGGTGCCGTACAGCTAGGTTACAAGTTCGTGGCGCGCAAACCGCGTGCTGTCATCATCCAAACACCCAACGCTGAGAGTCTCGAGTACGAGCTCCTTGCCGTCTGCGAGTTCAACTCGACCCGGAAGAGGATGTCGACCATCTATCGCTGTCCCGACGGCAAGGTCCGCTGCTACACCAAGGGTGCCGACACGGTTATCCTAGAACGCCTAAATGACGACAACCCGCATGTCGATGTCACCCTCCGCCATCTGGAAGAATACGCCTCGGAAGGACTGCGTACCCTCTGCCTAGCCGTGCGCGAGGTTCCGGAGCACGAATTCCAGGAGTGGTATCAGGTCTACGATAAGGCACTGACGACTGTTGGCGGAAACCGCGCCGACGAGTTGGATAAGGCTGCCGAGCTCATTGAGCGCGAGTTCTACCTTCTCGGCGCCACCGCCATCGAAGATCGGCTCCAGGACGGCGTGCCCGAGACCATCCACACACTCCAGGAGGCCGGGATCAAGGTCTGGGTTCTTACGGGTGATAGGCAGGAAACCGCCATCAACATCGGCATGAGTTGCAAGCTACTTAGTGAGGAGATGATGCTCCTCATTGTCAACGAGGAGACTGCAGCCGCGACCCGCGACAATCTGCAGAAGAAGCTGGATGCCATCCGGAACCAGGGCGATGTCTCGATTGAGATGGGCACTCTCGCCCTCGTCATTGATGGCAAGTCGCTGACCTATGCTCTGGAAAAGGACTTGGAGAAGCTTTTCCTCGACCTCGCCATCATGTGCAAGGCAGTCATCTGCTGCCGCGTTTCTCCGCTGCAAAAGGCCATGGTGGTCAAGCTGGTGAAGAAGTACCAGAAGGAGTCTATCCTCCTGGCAATTGGCGATGGCGCCAACGATGTCTCCATGATCCAGGCCGCTCACATTGGCATTGGCATCAGCGGCGTTGAGGGCCTGCAGGCTGCGCGCAGTGCCGACGTGTCAGTCGCCCAGTTCCGCTTTCTCCGCAAGCTGCTCCTCGTTCACGGCGCATGGAGCTACCACCGCGTTTCTAAGGCGGTTCTCTTTTCCTTCTACAAAAACATCGCGCTGTATCTGACGCAGTTTTGGGTAAGGCCCCCCTCGGTTGTTAGTTCGAAGGTGTTTCCATTCACTGACGTGCATTCCTAGTACGTCTTCGAAAACGTCTTCTCCGGCGAAGTCATCTACGAATCTTGGACGCTGTCCTTCTACAACGTCTTCTACACCGTCCTCCCTCCTCTCGCCATAGGTATCCTAGACCAGTTTGTGTCGGCCCGCCTCCTCGACCGGTACCCACAACTCTACTCCCTGGGCCAATCAAACAGGTTCTTCAGGGCCAGGACCTTCGCCGCGTGGATTGTGAATGCCGTCTACCACTCCATCATCCTCTACATCGGCGGCTCCCTCTTCTTCATCAACGACGGCGTCCAGCAGGACAGCAACCCCGCCGGCAAGTGGGTCTGGGGCACGGCCATGTACGGCGCGGTCCTCCTGACGGTCCTGGGCAAGGCCGCGCTGATCACCAATAACTGGACAAAGTATCACGTCATCGCCATCCCGGGCAGCTTCGCCATCTGGGTTGTGTTTGTCGCCGTCTACGGCATCGTCGCACCCAAGATCAACATCTCGGTCGAACTCTTTGGCGTCGTCCCGCGCATGTTCAGCAGCCCCTCCTTCTGGCTCCAGATGCCCACGCTCGCGATCCTCTGTCTTGCCAGGGACTTTGCTTGGAAGTTTAGCAAGCGTCTGTGGCGGCCCGAGGCGTACCACCACGTGCAGGAGATCCAGAAGTATAATATTCAGGATTATCGGCCTCGGTATGTTTCTCCTTCTTCTCACTCCTTCGTCTCCTTCACCCTCTCTCAATGCTAACCAGGGTTTTTTGTTGTCTAGTATGGAGCAATTCCAAAAGGCCATCCGCAAGGTCAGGCAGGTGCAGCGCATGCGCAAGCAGCGTGGGTATGCCTTCTCGCAGGCCGACGAGTCGCAAACCAGGGTGCTACAGGCGTACGATACGACACAGCATCGCGGGCGGTATGGTGAGATGGCGAGCTCGAGGCCGCATTAGCAGCTTTGCTTGCTTGGCTGGTTGTTGGTAGCGGGGTTTTCTTTTGGCTGTGCTATTGTTTAATGATTTGTTTGGGGGGGTTGACGAAATGGATGGACGGAGTACTACTATCTTGGGAGGGGATGAAAAAGAAGTGTATGTGGTGCCTTGTGATGTAGGCTTTCTGCTTGGGGTTGTTGTCTGTATGCTGGGTTGGGTAATGATCTAGTTACCAGCGTTTAAATGTGTAGAAGCCTTGTGGTCGTGGGTTACTAGAGATTCACGGGCATATCATACTTGAGAGCGGCACAATTTCCATTATGACCAGACCTTCGAGTGGGTGTGTGGGTGTACGACACAAGAGTTGCGTATTGCGCTCTGCGTATGAGACTCTGTTTCATCGACATGATCAACACCGCCCATCTCATCGACCCGATCCTCTGCCGATCGGTCGCCGATCACAGCGACAACAGCCGCACATCCCATCCTCTTGCCTCTTTTCTTCGGTTGGGAAGGCTCTGTCGAGATTGGGCCTCCTTCATCACTACTAGGGCTGATAATCTCGAGATCATCATGGACTCAGGGCGCTGTGTGAAGGCAAGGAGTAATGCGCACAACCGCAAGCGGCACACCGGCACAGCTTCACATGGTCAAGTCCCTGCTCCCTCTCAGACAAGGGTAGCTCCAAAGGGATAGAGAAGAGGGCCAGACCGGGTAGGAGACCACCATATCCCTCGTTGGCCGATCTCAGGACCGCCCGACATCGCTCCAGACTGGCGTCCAACGTATACAATGTATGTCCTTGTCAAGGACCGTGCGGGCGACGTTATCTGTGGATGTGTCTCCCCTCGCAAGACTAGCTATGCAGGACAAGTGGCACCCCGCAGCAAGTGGTTGTCTGTGGAGCATGAAGCCTTCAGCTTCCAAATTTTGATATCTCCGCCAGAGGCAAATTTGCTTATGGCGAGGGGGTCCATGGTTGAGGATTCGAGGGCGGTTACCAAAAAGTCATATCCGTACAAACGTACTCGGACAAATGATGTTGAGAGGACAGAGATGTTTCAAGTTGGGGTCAATTGGAGTTGGAAACGAAACTACTCGAATGATGGACAAGGCAGGAAGACAATGACAATAACGACTGGACACGAGATCTAATAGTAACACCATAGCAAGCAGGTAGCTAAGTTACCTTGAACGCGAGGGACAAACTACAGTGGGGAAAAAAGAGAAAGGAAATTAAGAAGGAAAGAAACAAGTAAAAAGGAAAAAAAAGAAAAAGGGGAAGAAAAAAAAGAAGAAGAAAATGAAAATGAAGAAAAAAAAAGCGAAGCAAACGGCATAAAAAA
>FTIZ01115397.1_pt1 | contig 10624 bp, 9 predicted proteins | sample 1658381 | NCBI WGS metagenome assembly FTIZ01 (sample SAMEA3914822, study PRJEB12502) | metagenome | biome: forest; material: soil | place: USA | collected 2012-03-12 | depth 0.1 m
GCGGGGGAGTTTTTGCCGTAATTTCGCATTAAATGCGAATATTAATCGTTTTGTCTCTCCCAAAACGGCATATCCGTGTTATGATAATAAATGTCAGCGTTCCTATGACATGGTGAGGATAGATGAGTTTGTTTGATTATAACAATAAGAACGAAGCTGAGGATGCCGTTACGATTTCTGGCCACGTTAAGTGGTTCGACGCGGCAAAGGGTTATGGCTTCATCGTCCCGCAGGATTCGTCCCTGACCGGACAACGCGATGTCCTGCTTCATATTTCCAGTCTGCGCGATATCGGTCGCGACAACGCCCACGAAGGCGCCGCGATCGGTTGCAAGATCGCCCGCCGCGCCAAGGGGTGGCAGGTGATCGAGATCGAGCAGCTCGATGAGGCGCCCGAAGGCGGCCTTCATGCTCCGCGGCATGAACGCGCCGACCACTCGCACGCCGTGCGCTCTTCGCGCAACCTGCCGGAAGGCATGCGCGTCGGCGACCTGGAAGCAGCGACCATCAAGTGGTTCAACCGCACCAAGGGCTACGGCTTCGTGGTGCGCGGCAACGACCCGACCGATATCTTCATCCACATCGAAACCCTGCGCCGCTTCGGCCTGGAAGATGTGCAGCAGGGAGATTCGATCATGGTGCGTTTCGGCGAAGGCCCGAAGGGGTTGGTCGTCACCGAAGTGCATCCCAAGGCCCTGGTCTAAGCTTTTTGCCGCCCAAAAGGGATTGCCGTCCGCAGCGGTGATTCGGTTTGGTGCGCCTAAGACTTGCACCCTCAAGGCTCTGGTCGAAAAGCCACACTGCCTGTCACGATTTTGGCCATGATGTCCGTCCGGCTTGCCAATGCCGGGAACGGGTGTCATGGCTTTCGCGTATTTGCGCGGGAGGGCGGCATGACGCACAGGGGGATCGGCCTGGTTCTGGGGCTGGCGGGGATGATCGCGGCCGGGACGGCCGCCGCGCAGACATCGGCGGCTTCGTCGTCGTCGGTCGTGGCGCCGGTAAAGCCTGCGGCGTCTTCGGCTTCGTCCAAATCCGCGACGCCCGTCGCGAAACCGGCCAGCAGTGCGGCCAAGCCGGCCGCGGCCGGCGCGCCGGCGTCCAGCAAGCCCGTGACGCCTGGCGCATCGTCCGCTTCCTCTACATCCGCCACGGCCCCGAAACCCGTCACGCCCAAGCCCGCGGCGACCGCCGCCAAGCCGGCGGCCGGAACCGCCGGGACGACGGCCAAACCGGCGACACCCGCCACCGGCGCCTCATCGTCTTCCGTCGCCGCTGTATCGCGTCCGAAGCCCGCGCCTAGGCCCGTTCAGCCGGACTCCGTGCCGCTGGAGTGCCTGACCTTCGACACCGCGCCGTTCGGCGCGCTGCAGGGCGTCGACATCACCGGTCCCGGCCACGCGCCCGTGCACTTCGACGTCGAGGTCGCCAGCGCGCCGGCCCAGCGCGGCCAGGGGCTGATGTGCCGGCAGAAGCTGGCGAAGGGGCAGGGCATGCTGTTCGAATTCCCCAAGGCCGACGAGCAGATCTTCTGGATGCACGACACGGTGTTGCCGCTCGACATCCTCTATCTTGCGCCGGACGGCCACGTGGTGTCGATCATCCGCAATGCCCGCCCGCTGAGCGACCGCAAGCTGCCGTCGCACGGCGCGGCCAACGGGGTGCTGGAAATCAATGCCGGCCTGGCCGACGCGCTGGGCGTCAAGGTCGGCGATGTCGTGGCGCATCCGTTCTTCGTGCCGGCCCCCGTAGCAACGGCTCCCGTGACGCCTGCGGTAGCGGCCGCCGCAACGCCGTCTTCGGCGTCTGCGAGTTCCTCACAATAAAATGCTGTTTACGGTCGATTTTTGGAAAAGCGGGCTTGCGGTCGCAAAATGAAAGTGGCAATAAGCGCGCCTCTTGTTCCGCATCCAGTATCGGGGTGTAGCGCAGCCTGGTAGCGCAGCTGTTTTGGGTGCAGCAGGTCGGAGGTTCGAATCCTCTCGCCCCGACCACGGAGCAAGACATTTTATATAGTCGGGGCGTAGCGCAGCCTGGTAGCGCGTCTGCTTCGGGAGCAGAAGGCCGGAGGTTCGAATCCTCTCGCCCCGACCATTAAAAAAGGCCGCCCTTCGGGGTGGCCTTTTTTAATGGTCGGGGCGAGAGGCTCTCAAAACCGATAAGAGGTTCGACCCGGAGGCCTTCAGGCCGCAGGGCGGCGGAGCGAAGCGCAGCCAAACGAGTGGCTTGCATCAGCAAGTCGCGAGTTCGACGAGGCGTAGTCTCGTCAATCCTCTCGCCCCGCGGTGCACAGGCCCTGACACCCGGTCCTTAAGATCATTTCGGCGGTGAGCCCTTCCGGATTCTCTTTGTCAACGCTCTGGCCAAAGACCACTTGGCGCACGAGCCGCTTTGCTTCTCGTGACCATAAAGGCGGTCTGGCGGTGATATCGCCAGGTGGCTGTCCATTTGGTGGGCAACACGACTTCCGATGCCAAAAACCCCTTGCCATCGCTGGCCTTTGTAGTAACAGACAAGGACCACGAAGCGGATTCTAAATGCGGGTCGCGCTTTTTAACCCGAAAAGTGCGATGCACTTTTCGGAAAGCGCTTAGGCGCTTCCAGGAGAGATCTATGTTCGCGCGCATTTTCAAGCCGGCTAAGACCGCCATGCAATCCGGCCGGGCCAAGACCCACGATTGGGTGCTGGAATTCGAACCGAAGTCCGCGCGCACGCCCGATCCGTTGATGGGCTGGATTTCCTCGGCCGACACCGACGCCCAGGTGCGCCTGACCTTCGAGACCCAGGAACAGGCCCAGGCCTTCGCCGAACACCATGGCATTCCGTACCGCCTGATCGCGCCGGAAGCCCCGCCGAAGATCATCAAGGCCTATGCCGACAACTTCGCGGTAAGCCGCCGGCAGAGCTGGACGCACTAACCCAATCCGGCTCCGTAGCTCAACTGGATAGAGCATCCGCCTTCTAAGCGGACGGTTACAGGTTCGAGCCCTGTCGGAGTCGCCAGTCCGCGGCTATTGCGCGCCCGTAACCACCGGCGTGTCCAGCGTCTCCTGACCCCATTGCGCCCACGACCCGTCGTACAGCACCGACTCTTGGCCGATTTCGGCCAGGGCCAGGCTGATGATCGCTGCCGTTACCCCCGATCCGCACGTCGTCACGACCGGCGCCGCCCCATCGGCGCCGCGGGCATCCAGGATGGCCTGCAGTTCGTCGGCCGGCTTCAGCGCGCCGTCCCGCAGCAACTCGCCGAAGGGCAGAGAGCGGCTGCCCGGCATATGGCCGGCGCGCAGGCCGGGGCGCGGCTCTGGCGCGGAACCGGCGAAACGGGCCGCCGGACGGGCGTCGAGCACCGTCGCGCCGTGCGCCAAGGCCTGGCGCAGGCCGTCCATGTCCATGACCCTGTCGGCCTGGAAATCGGGCGTGTAGACGGCCGGCTGCGGCGTCGTCACGGCATCGGTCACCGGCAGGCCCGCCGCGTGCCACGCCGGCAGCCCGCCCCGCAGCACGCGCACGTCCTTGTGGCCCATCAGCCGGAAGGTCCACCACACGCGCGCGGCGGAAAACAGGCCCTGTTGATCATAGACGACGACCGTATCGCCGGCGGAGATGCCCATGCGGCCCACGGCATCGGCGAAGACCTCGGCGGACGGCGCCATGTGCGGCAGGCCGGTCGAATGGTCGCTGATCGCCTCGATATCGAAGAAAACCGCGCCCGGAATGTGCGCCTGGTCGTACAGCGCGCGCATGTCGGTGCCGTCAAGCGCCCAACTGCCGTCGACGACCCGCACCGCGGCGGCGTCGATCAGGGTTTTCAGGGCGGCGGGATCAATCTGTGTCGTCGTCATGATCGGGGTCCTTCTGGGCGCGCATCTGTTGAAAAGCCGCCAGGGCGCGCTTGCGGGCGAAGTCGTGGTCGACTATCGGACCGGGATAGCCATCTTCGGAACTTTCATCAGCTTTGTCAAATAGATCGGCGTGACTCCTTGTCTGCTTTTTGCCAACTGGTTCTGGTTTATACCCCTGTATAAACCGCGCGCGGTAAACGCCGTCGGGATCGAATTTTTCGGCCTGGGACAGCGGATTGAAGATGCGGAAATAGGGCGCGGCGTCCGCGCCGCAGCCGGCAACCCATTGCCAGTTGGCGGGGTTGTTGGCCGGGTCGGCATCGATCAGACAGTCCCAGAACCATTGCTCGCCGTGGCGCCAATCGATCAGCAAGTGCTTGATTAAAAAGGAGGCGGCCACCATGCGTACGCGGTTGTGCATACATCCGGTCTGCCATAGCTGGCGCATGCCGGCATCGACCAGGGGGTAGCCCGTTTTACCCCTCTGCCAGGCATATAAGCCCTTATGGTTTGTCTCCCAGGGGAAGGCATCGAAGGCCCGGCGGACGTTGGTCGTGTGAAGACGGGGCTGCTGGGCCAGCAAACCGTAACAAAACTCGCGCCAAAGCAGCTCCGAGCGGAATTTGGCGGCCCCTTCGCGCAGGTGCGGGTCGTGCCGAGCGGCGTCGTCGATGTCGTGGAGCACGCGCTGGGGGCTGATTTCGCCGAATCGCAGGTGCGGCGACAGGCGCGACGTCGCCTCGCGGTCCGGCCGGTCCCGGCCGTCGGCATAGGCCTGCAGGCCATGGGCGATGAAATGGTCCAGCGCCCGGTGCGCACCGCGTTCCCCGGGCGTGTAGACGGCAAAGCCGGCGGCCCAGTCGTGACCCGATCGCGTCCGCGTCGACAAGGGCAGGTCGTCGACTGTCAAGGAGGCAGGCCAAACCTCCGGATGCGGCCATATAGTACCGGAATTCGCGGATAGTTTATCCACAGCCGTAAAACCCTGATCAACCATCGCCCGGGCGAACGGCGTGAAAACGCGGTACGGCTGGCTCGTCTTCGTTTTCAAATGGTTAGCCGGCACCAGCAGCGTCGAATTGACGATTTTCAGCGCGATATGTTGATCGTCGAGATGATTCCGGATGTCTCGATCCATCTCTTGCATCGCTGGATCAAAACTGTCGCTGCAATAGACTGTTTTTACGTCATATTCTCTGGAAATATGACTCAGGGCTATGCCCGCGTGGCCACTGGCGAGAATCAATCTTGATCCGCGTTTCCGCAAATCTTCATCCAAAGCTTGAAGCGAACGCTTCAGCCACCATCGTGATGCCGCGCCCAGGGGCCTTGTGCCGAGGTTTTCATCCCATATGTATAGGGGCAGGACCGGCCGCCCGGAGGCCAGCGCCGCCGCGACACCCGGATGGTTGTCGAGGCGCAGGTCGCTGCGGAACCACAAGATGACGTGATCAGTCATAACAATCCCTTAAGGAGAAAAAATCTTGCCTGATCAACGCGCATTCGGCACAAAGGCGCCATCATGAATGCCCGCACCCTCGGCCTGAGCTGCTGTATCATTACGAAGAACGAAGCGCTTCGGATCGGCGATTGTATTCGCGCGGTCGCGGGCATAGCCGACGATATCGTCGTGGTCGATAGCGGATCGACCGACGATACGGTGGCGATCGCCGAAAGCCTGGGCGCGCGCGTCATTCATCACGACTGGCCGGGCTATGGGCCGCAAAAGCGTTATGCCGAGGATTGCGCCAGGCACGACTGGATCCTGAACGTCGACGCCGACGAGATGGTGACGCCGGAACTGGCCAATGAAATCAGAAGCTTGCTTGATGCTGGCCCGGCTTTGCACGCCTATAGGTTCCATATCCGCAACGTCTATCCCAACCAGTCGAAGCCGCGGCTGTGGGCCGATTTCCATAACTATGTGCGCCTGTACGATCGTCGCGTCGTGCGTTTTCGCGAAAGCGCCGTGCACGATACGGTCGACACAAGGGACGAAAAGGTCGGCCAGCTCAAGGGATCGGTCATTCATTTCTCGGCGCGCTCCTACGCGCATATCCGTCAGAAGCTCGACTCCTATTCCAACCTCCAGGCCAAGGTGCTGAAAAAGCCGGCCTGGACGCTGTGGGCGCGCGTGCCGTTCGAATATCCCCTGGTTTTTACGCGCTATTTCGTCTTCCGCCGTCACTTCACCGGCGGCTGGGACGGGCTCTACACGTCGCACCTGGCCGCCGACGCGCGTGTCAAGCGCCTGTTCAAGATACTGGACGCGCAGAAGGCCCAGAAGCCGGGTAAAGGCTCATGAGCGAGCGTAAAGTCCCGTTCATGCAGGACCTGGCCTGGCGCGTGGAAACCGTCGGTTACGATATCGTGACGGGTCTGGTGCGCCTGTTGCCGGTCGACCTCGCCTCCGACCTCGGGGCCTTTATTTTCAAGGGCTTGGGCCCGTTGACCTCATTGCGTAAACTGGTGCGCAAGAACCTGGACCTGGCCTTTCCGGACAAGGACGACGCCTGGAAAGCCCGCGTCACGGTGGCGCAGTGGGACAATCTGGGGCGCACCTTCGCGGAACTGATCATGATGGACCGGATCAGCGTCGCCAATGGCCGCATCGTCGTCGAGAACATCGAGCGGCTGAAGGCCATCAAGGAAGCGGGAAAGCCGGTCGTCTTCATCTCGGGGCATTTTGCCAATTTCGAGATCATGCCGTCGGCCATCCTGGAGGCCGGCATCGACTGCCAGATCACCTATCGCGCCATCAACAACCCCTATATCGACAAGCGGGTGCGCACGGCACGGGCGCGTTACGGCGTCAAACTGTTCGCGCCCAAGGGGGGCGACGGCGCCAAGGAAATCCTGGGCGGCATGGCGCGCGGCGAGTCCGCGGCCTTGATGAACGATCAGAAATTCAATCGCGGCGTGGCCACGCCCTTCTTCGGCCGCATCGTCGAAACGGCGCCGGGACCGGCCAAATTCGCCCAGAAATTCGATACGGTGCTGCAGCCGATGAGCGTTCATCGCCTGGGCAAGGCGCGGTTCAAGGTCATTGTCCACGATCCGATCGCCGTCGACCGCACCGGCCAGCGCGCCCGGGATATCGACACAACCGTCTGTAAAGTCAGCAAATTCATCGAAGATGTGGTTCGCGAATACCCCGAGGAATGGTTCTGGGTGCACAAACGCTGGCCCAATGACGCCTATCGCGCGCCCGACGTCCCGGCCGCCGCGCAATAGACGGCCACAATTTGTGGCTTGCAACGTCCGGCGCCCCCGCTACTCATAAACCATGAAGATGACGCCGCTGATCGCCATGGCCAAGCGTGTCACGCGCCGCCAGTGGCTGGTGGGTGGCGCGGCCTGCGCGGCTGCCGTGCTGGGCATGGCATGGACCTATATGCAGAACGACCTGCACAAGGACCATCTGGATCCCAAGACGCCGTTTCAGATCTATTCGCCGCCTGTGGCGCCGGATTATACGCGCGCCGCGTCCTGGTACCTCAATCCGCAGCTGGCGGGCTATTTTGCCGATCCACGCAAGGTGGACGTCTTTTTCGTGCACGCCACGAGCTTTGACGGCGGCCGCCAATGGCTGGGCTCCATCGACAGCAATTCCGCCCAGCAAGTGGTGCAGAATGTGCAACTCCCGAATTACGCCGGACCTTTCGCAGTGGCTGGAAATATCTACGCGCCGCGCTATCGCCAGGCCAGTCTGTTCACGCAGCTGACCCTGCGCGAGGATTCGATGGAGGCGCGGGCCTTTCCTTACCGTGATATCGAGGCCGCTTTCCGGCGTTTTCTGAAGACACGGCGCGGTGGGCGCGGCTTTGTGGTGGTCGGTGTCGAGCAGGGCGGCGTGATGGCCGAGCGGCTGCTGAGCGACATCGTGGCGCCCGATCCGGCGTTGAAATCGCAGCTGGTCGCCGCCTATCTGCTGGAAACCGTGGCGCCGGCGTCGAGTGCGGCGAACGCCCTTCCGGCCTGTGCGTCGCGCTCGGAAACAGGCTGCATTATCAGCTACTTAACGGTCGATAATGGTCGACCGGACAAGGCGATCCAGGGGCTGCAAAAAGCGGTGACATGGGACGCCAACGGTACCTTGACCACCCTGGCGTCGCAGCGGGCGATCTGCGTCAATCCGGTCATCGGCGCGTCCAGCGAAGAGCAGGTCGATGCCCGTCGTTCCCTGGGCGCGACCAATGCCACGGGGCTGGAATGGGGCACCGATCCGGCGACCATTGCCCACCGTGTGGCCAGCCATTGCCTGAGCGGATTGTTGTTCGTCGACAAGCCCAAATCGCCGTCTTTCCGCGACACCGGCAGCTGGGAAGATCACCATAAAGTCCCACCATACAATCTGTTCTACGGTGATCTTGAAGCGGATATGGCTGCGCGCTGGCAAGCCTTTCAGCTTGAGAACGGTATTTAATATTTCCCATCCGCTGGAATGTTTATTTTGTCCAACGCTTGTTGGACAAGGCTTTGCGCGGTCTTTTTATCCACAAGGCGCTGTGGATAATTCTTAAAAATAAGAATAAATTGAAATAAGCTATTATTTTTAAAAGCTATTTTCTGTTCTCGCTTATCCATTTTGCCGGCGACGGCCAAATAATTGTCTAACCCATGTTCTGGGGCTTCGATGGCGTGGCTTCGGGAGGTGGCGCGGCTGCCTCAGCGGTTCCGTCGCCGCGGACCGTCCAGCGTCGAACGTCGCATGAGAAGCCCCGGCGACGGGGTAGTCACGCAAAATCGCGACCTATTGGCGAAAATGGCAATAGGTTAGCGTAATCGATTGAAAATGAAGATTGTTTTTGACTGCCGTCAATCCTGCTTGTCGGCGGCGTCGGGCCGCCAGTCAAACAGGTGTTTAAGGACCTCGATTGCCCGACGGCGCGGTTCGGGCAGGCGGTCCCAGTGGCCCAGAAGGTACATGGCGTCGCGCGCCGCCAGCGCGATCATGTCGACATGACGCGTCGGATCGACAAAACGATAGTCCGGGAAGCCCGATTGCTTGGCGCCAAGGATGTCGCCTTCGCCGCGCAGCTTCCAGTCCATTTCGGCGATCTTGAAGCCGTCCTCGGTGTCGCGCAGCAGTTCCAGCCGGGCCTTGGCGGTATTGGACAAGGGCGTGTCGTACAACAGGATGCAGGCGCTCTTGTCGCGACCGCGGCCGACGCGGCCGCGCAACTGGTGCAATTGCGCCAGGCCGAAGCGTTCGGCCTGTTCGATGATGATGATTGTCGCCTGGGGCACGTCGATGCCGACCTCGACCACCGTGGTGGCGCACAGGATGCGCAATTCGCCGGCGGCGAAGCGCGACACCACGGCGTCCTTGTCCTCGCCCGGCATGCGCCCGTGCACCAGGCCGATGTCCATGCCCAGGGCCTCGCCCAGCTCGCGGTGGCGCGCCTCGACGGCGATCAGGTCGGACTCCTCGGTCTCCTCGACCAGGGGGCAGATCCAATAGGCCTGGGCGCCCTCGGCGACGGCCGAGCGCAGGCGCTCGAAGACGTCGTGCAGGCGGGCGCGCGGCAGAACGGCGGTGTGGATCGGCTGGCGCCCGGCCGGCTTTTCGTCGAGGATCGACAGATCGGCCTCGCCATATTGCGTCAGGGCCAGCGTCCGCGGGATCGGCGTCGCCGACATCGACAGGTAATGAACCGCGTCGCCCTTGGAAAACAGCTTTTGCCGTTGCGATACGCCGAAACGGTGCTGCTCGTCGATGACGGCCAGTTGCAGCGCGTGAAAGTCGACGCCTTCCTGGAAGACGGCATGCGTGCCGAACACCACCCGGACCTCGCCCGACGCCACGGCGTGGCGCTTTTCGACGCGGGCCTTGCCCTTGTCGCGCCCGGTCATCAGCTGTGAAGCGATGCCGAGAGAGGCCAGAATCGGCAGGGCTTTTTCGTAATGCTGGCGGGCCAGGATCTCGGTCGGCGCCATCATCACGCTCTGCTGGCCGTCTTCGGCCAGGTCGATCATGGCCACCAGCGCCACCAGCGTCTTGCCGGCGCCGACGTCACCCTGGATCAGCCGGTTCATGCGGTGGCCGGAGCGCAGGTCCTTGCGGATATCGGCGACGGCGCGATCCTGGGCGCCGGTCAGGGCAAAGGGCAGGGCGGTTGTGGCCCTGTCGGCCCACAGGTGGCGGTCGACGATGCGCGCCGGCGTCGCCTGGCGATGGTCCTTGCGCGCCTTCAGCGCCAACTGGTGCGCCAGGGCCTCGTCATAGGCCAGGCGCTGGCGGAATTTCGCGTCGGGCGACAGGTCGAATTCGCTCTGGGGTGCGTGCGCCGAGGTCAGGGCGGCCCTGAAACTGGTCCAGCCATGCTTGTCGACCAGGGCCGGATCCAGCCATTCGGGCAGGTCGGGCAGGGTGGCGAGCCCCGCCTGGATCAGCTTGCGTAACTGCCGCGACGACAGGTCCTGGGTGGCTGGATAGACGGGCTCGACGGTCGGGATATCGTCGGCCTTGTCGAGCGTCAGGAAATAGTCCGGATGCGGCATCTGCAGCTGGCTGCCGAACTTCTCGATCTTGCCGCTGACGATGCGCTCGCTGCCGACCGGATGCTGGACGTCGAAGCCGCGGATACGATGGAAATAGACCAGGTTGAGCCGATCGTAGGCGTCGGAGACCTCGATGCGCCATGGGCCGTTGGGCGGCGATTTCGGATAGCCGGTAATCGTCACATAGGCGGTCTGGACCTCGCCGATGCGTGCCATGTCGAGCGTGACGACCGGGCGTTTGATGACGCCAGTCGGCAGCAGGAAGGCCAGGTCG
>FTIZ01002571.1_pt2 | contig 10606 bp, 9 predicted proteins | sample 1658381 | NCBI WGS metagenome assembly FTIZ01 (sample SAMEA3914822, study PRJEB12502) | metagenome | biome: forest; material: soil | place: USA | collected 2012-03-12 | depth 0.1 m
GTCTACACCGAGGACGGTTAGGCGCATGGCGGGGATCGGGGATAAGCGGCAAACGAAGCGTGCCCGCCGCGAAAATTATGCTATAGGACCGTGTGTGGCGGACAGTAAGGCCGGAATGACGCGCAATTCTTTCAAGCTGGGGGTCGGGCTGGTATCGGCGGCATTGGGCGCCGGACAGGGCGGACATGCGCTGGCTCAGAGTGCCACGGATCGCGCCTTTGCATTGGCCATGGCCGAGTATCAGACGGCTGTTCCGCCGATCGCGGCAACGCAGGTCGCCACGCCTGCCGCGACGACCGCTCCGGCTGCGGACGTTCCTGGCCCCGACGGGCTTGTTCCCGGCGGCGCCTATATCCAGGCCGACCAGATCGTTACGCCGTCCAGCGACATCATGATCGCGACCGGTAGCGTGGAGATGCGCTACAAGGACAAGATTATCCGTGCTGACAAAATCACCTATAATTCGGCGACGGATCTCACGGTCGCCGAAGGGCACACCCAGACGATCAATGCCGACGGGTCGGTCCAGTACTCGGACCGCATTACCTATAATGGCGAGATGGAATCGGGCGTCAGCGATAATTTCGCCGCCGTCGCCTCTGATCACAGCAAGGTTTTTGCTCGCCGGGTCGAACGCGTCAACGACTACACGACGCGGTTGACCAACATCATCTATACGCCCTGCGAACTGTGCCGCAAGCACGGCACGACGACCGAACCTTCCTGGTCGATCGAAGCCAGCCAGATCACGCAGCGCAAAGACAAGAAGATGGTGTTTTACAACAACGCCATCATCAAGCTGCAGGGCGTTCCCGTCCTGTATGCGCCTTACATGTGGACGCCGGATCCGGAACTGGCTCGCGCCTCGGGCTTTTTGACACCGAAGCTCCAGTTTACGCGTAAGCGCGGCGGATTTTCGTACGAACAGCCATACCTGTGGTCGATTTCGCCCTACAGCGATCTGATCATCAGCCCGCAGTTCAATGCCGGCGTCAATCCGCTGTTGAACTTGGAATATGACCGTCACTTTTACTCAGGCACCCTTCAGGCACGCTTCGGCTTTACGAATGACGCTATGTTCGACAGCGACGGTCACCGTGTCGGCGAGTCCGAAGCCCGCAACTATTTGCTGGCTGACGGCGCCTTCAAGATCAACGATAAATGGCGCTGGAGCTTCACCGCGCAGCACGTCAAGGATCAGGGCGAACTCAACGGTAAAAACTACGATTTTGCCAATTTCTTCGAACGCTACGGCATCGACAACGCCTTCGATCAGGTCGGAGAGTGGACCGGCGATGCGCGTGAACTGGTCAATCAGGTCCATCTGACCCGTCAGACCAATACCTCGTATGTCTCGCTGTCTATGGCCAATTTCCAGAGCCTTGCGGTGGGGGGGTATCTGGATGCGGCTACGGGGCTGCCAAGCGGTCTTCCGACCGACGTTCCGGTTGCCGCCAATTCCGAGCTGTACCCGGTTATGGTGCCGTCACTGGAAGCCTACTGGTCGCCGAAGAACCGCGTCTTGGGCGGCCAGCTCGAACTGTCGTTCAACGGCCTGGTTCTGAAGCATAAGCTCTATACCCCTTCGGGCGCGCCTCAATTGGCGCAGCAGTTCCAGACGCCATACGACACAGCGCGTGTCAGCGCCGGCGCGTCCTGGTATGGAAACATGACGACCGACGGCGGTCTGCGGTGGGGGCCGTTCTTCGACATTCGTCACGATTCGTATCACGAGACCGATCTCGACAATACCGGCAAGGCCTATGACGTATCGCGCGACTTAGGCACTGCCGGTATCAATCTGAGCTACCCGCTCTATCGCAAGTTTGGCAATTTTACCGCCATCTTGGAGCCGATCGCGCAATTCGCGGTGTCGCCGGATGCACAGATCAATCCGGACCTGCCAAGCGAAGACAGTCAGTCGGTCGAATTCGACTCTACGACCCTGTTCCGCGCCAACAAGTCACCGGGTTTCGACATCTACGAAGGCGGAGCGCGCCTCAATCTCGGCCTGCACTCGCAGCTTAAGTTCAACTCCGGACTGGAACTTGACGGGCTGATCGGCCGCACCTTGCGTGGCAAGCCGGAACAGCAATACCTGCGACACGTCGTTATCAACGGCAAGTCCTATACCTATGATCCGTCAGGGCTCGGCAACAAGAATTCCGACTGGATCGTCAACGGCAGCTTCGATACGCACCACGGCATTTATGGCTACGCGCGCTTGCGTCTCGACAGCGAAACCTTCCGCCTGTCGCAAGGGGAATGGGGTCTGTCGGCGTTTACGACCAAGACCACGGCGACGGCGCGATACATCTTCAACGACCTGTTGATCACGCCGATCGTTTCACCCTCGGGCAAATTGTTGCGCTTCGGAGACAATTATCGCGACTTCCAGCTCTATGCCCGCCACTTCTTCACCAAGAACTGGGGGACCTCGGCGCGGCTGGACCGCGACTTGATCGCTCAGACATGGCGCCGCTCAACGGTCAGCGTCATTTACCGCAACGACTGTATCTGGTACGAACTGGTATATCAGCGCGATGAAAGTGCGCTTTATAACCACAACGGCAAGCCACAATCCGCCATCCTGTTCCGCCTTAATTTCCCCACATTGACCAAGTCAAACTCCGACTTCAACGACGTCCGCTGACCCGTCATTTCCAGGTATTCTTCGCACATCATGCCGATCATCTCCGCCTCGACCGCGCCCGACCGACTGACCCGCTCCGCAAAGCGGACCAGCCTGATCGCTCCTCTCGCCGGCATGCTCTTTGCCGGCGCCTTGCTGGCCGGCAACGCCATGGCGCAGACACCGGGGCCTGATCTGCAACAGACGCCGGACACGGGTGCCGCCGCCCTCGCCTCGCAGCCGGCCTTCCAGGCGGACGGTGATGCGCCGGCCCTGCCGCAGCTTGGCGAAGGCATGCTGACCTCGGTCAATGAGGACATGATTACCTCCTACGATCTCAAGCAGCGCATGTTGCTGTTGATCGTGACCTCGGGCGTACAGGTCACCAACGACAACTACGCCGCCTTCCAGCAGCAGGCGCTCAACAGCCTGATCGAAGAGCACCTGCAACAGCAGGAAATGGCGCACTGGAAGGTCAAGGTCACGGACAAGGAAATCGACGACGAAGTCAATCGTATGGCGCGTCAGTCCAACATGACCGGCGACCAGTTGATCGCTGAACTCAAGAAGGTTGGCGTCGAACCGCAGACTCTGCGCGACCAGATCTCGGCGGAGAGCGGCTGGAGCGAACTGGTCGGCGGCCGCTACCACCAGAATGCTCAGGTCGGTAAGGCACAGGTTGAGGCTACGCTCGACAAGCTGATTTCCGACGGCCAGAAGCCGCGCTACCAGTTGATGGAAATCTATCTCGACCCCGCTCAGGCCGGCGGTCTGGAAACCGCTCAAAAGGGCGCACAACAGCTTTACACGCAAATCCAGGCCAAGGTCGCGCCCTTCCAGGCTGTGGCCCACCAGTTCTCAAACGCGCCGTCGGCCGCTCAGGGCGGTGATGAAGGTTGGGTCGCCAAGGGCACGCTGGATCCGCAGATCGAGGCCGCGCTCGATAGCATGCAGCCCGGCCAGGTCAGCCAGCCGATTACGACCAAGGACGGCGTCTATATCTTCCTGCTGCGCCAGAAGTCCGATGGCAATGCCGATATGGTTTTCCGTCTCAAGCAGGCTGCCGTCACCCTCCCGGCCAATGCCGATGCGGCTCAGGTTGCGGCGGCTCAGAGCCAGTTGGCCAGCCTGCGCACGCGCGTGAAGACGTGCGACGCGCTGGACGACACCAAGGTGTCGGGCGTCCGCATCACTGATCTCGGTGAGGCTCAGCTGAGCCTTTTGAAGACTGATTATTCCGACGCCCTGCGTCCGCTGAAGGAAAATCAGTCGACCCAGCCGATGCGCAATGACCAGAATCTCAACGTGCTCTATGTCTGCGATCGGCAATTGGCCGGCGACGATGCCGTGACGCGCGATCAGGTGCAGACCAGCCTGGTCAACGACCGTCTCGCCATGTTGGGCAAGCGTTACCTGCGTGAGCTGCGTAGCGGCGCAACGATTGAAAACCACCAGTAATTCGCTTTCAACAGTCGTTGTAAGAATTAGGCCTTGACCCCGTGGTCAAGGCCTTTTAGCTCGCGCCATGACCAGACTCCCTCCCCTGACCGTCAGTATGGGCGACCCTTGCGGTATCGGCCCTGAAGTGATCGCCGCGGCCTGGCGGACTGTGCGCGCAGAACCGGATCTGGCCTTCTGCGTCGTCGGTGATGCTGAGCTGATGCGCGCGCAGGGCGTCGAGGTTGCTCCGATTGATGCGCCGTCCGAGGCTCACGGTGTATTTTCAAGTCAGGTACCGGTTATCGATCAACCCTTGCAGGCCCGCCCTGTGCCCGGGCACCCCGACCCGATACACGCGCCGCATATTCTCGGTTGGATCGAAGCCGGCGTCGCGCAATGCCTTGCGGGCGAAGCGCGAGGGTTGGTAACCGCGCCGATCGCCAAGTCAGTCCTTTATCAGTCAGGTTTCAGCTTCCCGGGGCACACCGAATACCTGGCGGAGCTCTGCCGGGCAGACGCATCGGAAGAGGCGCCGACGCCCGTTATGATGCTCGCGGCGCGCGACCTGCGCGTTGTCCTGGCGACTATCCACGTGCCCTTGTCAGAGGTCGCTGAACGGCTGTCGGCAGAGCATCTGACGCGAATTACCCGCATCACGCACCAGGCCTTACTCCAGGATTTTGCGATCGACCGGCCTCGCCTGGTCATGGCGGGGCTCAATCCACACGCCGGGGAAGACGGCACGATCGGCACGGAAGAGGTCACTTGCCTGCGGCCAGCGATTGGTGAATTGCGGAATGAAAGTATCGATATTTCCGGCCCCTATCCAGCCGATACACTTTTTCACGATGACGCGCGGGCCAATTACGACGCGGTGGTATGCATGTATCACGATCAAGGGCTTATTCCTTTGAAAACGCTGGATTTCTGGGGCGGGGTCAATATTACGCTCGGCCTGCCAATCGTCCGCACCTCACCCGATCATGGTACCGGCTTCGGCATTGCTGGGCGCGGTGTTGCGCGCCCAGACAGCTTTATCAATGCGCTGCGCATGGCGGATCACATCAGCCGCAATCGGATGCTAACACGATGACTCCGGATCACCTGCCAAGTCTGCGCGATAGCCTCGAAGCTCACGGCCTTATGGCCAAGAAGGCCTTTGGGCAGCACTTCCTGCTCGACCTCAACATCACGCGCAAGATCGTTCGTCTGGCGCAAGCCGCCGGTCATCCAACTCCGTTCGACGGCGACCTTGTATTCGAAGTCGGCCCTGGCCCAGGCGGGCTGACGCGTGCCCTGCTTGAAACGGACGCGGCAAAAATACTTGCGATCGAAAAGGATTCCCGGTTTATCGAACTGTTGGGCGAGTTGAAGCCGGTCTATGGCGAGCGCTTCGATGTCGTCGAAGGTGACGCTTTGAAAGTCGATGAGCTCCAGCTGATTGCGGATTGCCAGCAAGTGATCCCGTCTCTGGTGGATCGCAAGGCGCATATGGTGTCGAACCTGCCATACAATGTCGGCACGCCATTGCTGATCAAATGGTTGACCGGACCGTGGACCCCAGCGTCGATGACCTTGATGTTCCAATTGGAAGTCGCCCTGCGTATTGTCGCGCCGGTCGGTGACGACGACTATGGCCGGCTCAGCGTCATCGCTCAAATCCTGTGCGACTGCGACAAGGTCATGGACCTGCCGGCACGTGCCTTTACGCCGCCGCCACGCGTCGACAGCGCCGTCGTCAAGCTGACGCCGAAAGTCGAGCGGCCGGATAACGTGACGGTAGGCAAGCTGGAAAAGGTGACGGCTGCCGCTTTCGGGCAAAGACGCAAGATGTTGCGCTCATCGCTCAAGCCATTGGGCGGCGAAGCCCTGCTGGAAAAGGCCGGCATCGATCCGACGGCGCGCGCCGAACAGGTTGCGCCTCGGGCCTTCCTGGAACTGGCGAAGCTGCTGTAAGACTGGCGCTCAGTAAGTCGAGCGCTTAGAGCGTTTCGACCATCAGTTCGTCGACGAACGGCGAAATCCACAGGCCACGCGATCGGCGAGAAATCTCGGCGTGGTAGATATGCACCAGCTCGGCATAGCTGCGGTCGAAATCGTCATTCAGGATGACATAGTCATATTCCGCCCAGTGCGAAATCTCACTCTTGGCGCGTGAGATACGGCGCGCAATCACGTCTTCGTCGTCTTGGGCGCGGGCGACCAGGCGACGGTTCAGTTCGTACATCGATGGCGGCAGGATGAAGACGCGCACGACGTCGGACGGCGCCTTGGCGGAAATCCGCTGGGCGCCTTGCCAATCGATATCGAAAAGGACGTTCTTGCCGTGGCTGAGCGCACGTTCGACGGGTTCTTTGGGGGAGCCATAGCGCGCGTCATGGACGGCGGCATATTCCAGCAACTGCTTATCGTCGATCAGATGATCCATTTCGGCATCGTCGATGAAGTGGTATTCGCGGCCGTCCTTTTCACCCGGCCGCGGATTACGCGTCGTTACCGAAATCGACAGGTCGAGGTCGGAATGATCCGACACCAGACGACGGCACAAGGACGTCTTGCCGGCGCCCGACGGCGCGGCGACGATCAGCATCAGGCCGCGGCGGATCTTTTGAAAGGCCTGTGCCTCATTGCCCGCCATGATGATTACTCCACATTCTGAATCTGTTCGCGAAACTGGTCGATGACGGCCTTAAGCTCCAGCCCAACCTGCGTCAACTCGATAAAGGCCGATTTCGAGCACAAGGTATTGGCTTCACGCATGAACTCCTGCGCCAGGAAATCGAGCTTGCGGCCAGGTGCGGCTTCACCGTCGATCAGGGCGTTGGCCTGCTCCAGATGTGAGGTCAGGCGGTCGAGCTCCTCGCGGACGTCGGCCTTGCCGGCCAGAAGCGCCGCTTCCTGGACTATGCGGTCGGCCAGGCCATCGGCATTGACGTCCGGCAGGATTTCACCGACACGCCGGGCAAAGCGCTCCTTGACCTGTTCAGTCTGCTGGTCCGCACAGGCCTTGGCGCGTTCAACCGCCGTGGCGATGGCCGTCAGATGGCCTTTAAGGATGGCTTCCAATGCCCGGCCTTCGCCGTCGCGCGCCGCCTTCAATTGGTCGAACAGCTTCAGCAAATCGGCCGTTAGAACGGCTTCGGCGTCTTCAGACAATTGTGCCCGGTCGTCGCCGGCGGCATCGACGACACCGCGCAAAGACAACAGGCCATCGACCGTCGGCATGACCGCCTTGCCATCGGCCAGCAACTGGTCGCTGAGGGACAGATAGACCGCCAGGACATCCTGGTTGATCGTGATCCCGGCCTTGGTCGCTGCAGAGTTGACGGACAGGGTGAGATTCATCTGGCCGCGCTGAAAACGCCCCTTGGCCAAGTCGCGGCCATGCCGCTCAACGGCTTCGAAACCCTGCGGATAACGATATTTGACGTCCAGGTTACGACCATTGACGCTGCGGACTTCCAGTCCCCAGGCAAGGTCGCCGTGGCCGCCTTCGACGCGGGCAAAGCCCGTCATGCTCGACAGGCTCATCGTTTTGATTTGCTCTTTCCACCCAGCGTAACGGCGCGCAGCTTGGGCTGTGGTTTGACCTCAGCGACCGTGGTCGAGGCAGAGGACGCCGCCGATGCGGAAGACCCGAAGGCCGGCGTCGAATAGGTATTCACCTGGCCCTCGATGGCACGCCAGTGCGCGACATTGATCAGGTGCTGCTCATAGGTCGCGGCGAAGACGTGGCCGCCGGTGCCGTCGGCGACGAAGTAGAGGTCCTGCGTCGGCGCCGGATTGAGAACCGCCGCCAGCGAAGCGCGGCCGGGATTATCGATCGGCGTGACCGGCAGACCGTCGATCAGATAGGTATTCCACGGCGTCCGCGTTTCGATTTCCGACTTGAGCAGGCCGCGGCCCAACGGTTCACCGTGCGACACGCCGTAAATCACGGTCGGATCGGACTCCAGCCGCATCCCCTTGCGCAGGCGGTTGACGAAGACGGCGGCGACGCGCGGGCGCTCGTCTGGCTTCCCGGTTTCGCGTTCGACGACCGAGGCCATGATCAATGCCTGTTCCTTGGTCTGGAACGGCAGCCCCTTGGCGCGTTTGACCCACAATTCGTCGAGCGTCTTGCGGCCGGCGCCCAGCATGCGATCAAGCACAGCCTGCCGCGTTTCGCCGCGTTGGTAGAGATAGCTTTCCGGCAGAAGCGAGCCTTCCGGCGGTACGTCGACGTCGCCGACCAGGCCTTGCGTCGCCATCAGCACGCGGACGGCCTGAGCCGACGTCCGGCCTTCGGGGATGGTCACATAGGTCTGCTCGACCTTGGCGTCTTCGATCTGCTTGAGGACGGCCATTAGCGAGGCGTTCTTAGGGAACAGATAGGTGCCGGCGTGCAGACCCTTGGTGTGGCCGCCCAGCTTGGCCGCAAGGCGGAACATCAGCGCCGAATGGATGACATTCTGCTTCTTGAGTTCCTTGCCCATGGCCGCGACGCTCATGCCGCGCGCAAAGGTCACCTCGGTGTCGGCATGCGGACCGGCGCCGAACAATTGCGAATAGACGATACCGGTCCCCGCCACCACCAACAGCACGACGCCTGCCGCCAATCCAACCAGCGGCGCCATCAGGCTCCGGCGTGGGGGCGGCGCGGACGCGTCGTGAGGTGATGAACTCATGGTTCCACCTGGCCGAGGATCAGGGCCGCATTGGTGCCGCCGAAGCCGAACGAGTTCGACATGGCCTTCTTGATCGTCATCGGCTTGGCCTTGTGCGGCACCAGATCGATGGAGGTTTCGACATCGGGATTGTCGAGGTTCAGGGTCGGCGGCGCGATCTGATCGCGGATGGCCAGGGCGCAGAAGATGGCTTCGACGGCGCCGGCGCCGCCCAGCAGGTGGCCGATGGCCGACTTGGTCGACGATACCGTGCCGGTCTGGGCACGGCTGCCGAGGAACTTCTCGATAGCCTTCAGCTCGATCCCGTCGGCCATGGTCGAGGTGCCGTGCGAATTGACATAGTCAATTTCGACCGGATCGACACCCGCATCCTTGGCGGCGCCGATCATGGCGCGATAGCCGCCGTCGCCGTCTTCCGAAGGCGCCGTGATGTGGTAGGCGTCGCCCGACAGGGCGTAACCCAGGACCTCGGCATAGATCTTGGCACCGCGCGCCTTGGCGTGTTCGTATTCTTCCAGGACGACGATACCGGCGCCCTCGCCCATGACGAAGCCATCGCGGTCCTTGTCGTAAGGGCGCGACGCCTTTTCCGGGGTATCGTTGAAAGCCGTGCACAGGGCGCGGCAGGCGATGAAGCCCGCAATGCCGATGGGCACGATCGAGGATTCGGCGCCACCGGCCACCATGACGTCAGCGTCGCCGTGGGCGATCAGCCGCGCGGCGTCGCCTATGGCGTGCGCACCCGTGGCGCAGGCGGTGACGACGGCGTGGTTCGGGCCTTTGAGGCCGTGGCGGATCGACACCTGACCCGAAGCCAGATTGATCAGCGACGACGGAATAAAGAAGGGCGAAATGCGCTTGGGGCCCTTGTCGCGCAATTCCAGCGCGGTTTCGGCGATAACGCCCAGGCCGCCGATACCGGAACCGATCATGACGCCGGTGCGGTACTGATCGTCATCGCTTTCGGGGTGCCAGTCAGCGTCGTTGAGCGCTTCATCGGCGGCGGCGATGGCATAGAGAATAAAGTCGTCGATCTTGCGGCGTTCTTTGTTGGAAACGACCTTGGACGGATCGAAGGAGCCCTCGATCTCGGGGCCGCCGCCGCCACGACCTTCGACGGTTGGAACTTCGCAGGCGATCTGGCAGGCGTAGTCGGTCGTATCGAAACAGGTGATCTTGCCCGCACCGGACTGGCCGGCGATCAGGCGTTTCCACGAAATATCCACACCCGCGCCCAGCGGCGTGATCAGGCCCAGACCGGTTATAACGACGCGACGACGAACCATGTAGTCTCCACCGAGAATGGACCCGACCGCCCCGTGCCGCGAGTCCAGACGCTCTATCTATGCCGCCGTGAAACGGCCAACGGCAAGCCCGAAAATGAACAGAGCGCGGCCAAACCCGAAATCTCAGGGCCTGACAACCGCGCTCCGTGAAATCCGCTTTAGGCTTACGCCGCCAGCTTTTCCTGAATGTAGTTGACGGCGTCGCCGACGGTCAGGATGTGCTCTGCCGAGTCATCGGGGATTTCGATATCGAACTCTTCTTCGAAGGCCATGACCAGCTCGACGATGTCGAGGCTGTCGGCTTCCAGATCGTCGATAAAGCTCGCCTTTTCCGTGACCTTATCCGGATCGGCGTCCAGGTGATCGATCACAATCTTGCGAACACGTTCAAGAACTTCAGACATTTATAGTCCCTTCAGAGGTTTAGACATTCGGATTCCGCGTCGAGGCGGGACATGCCTGCCGGGGCAACCCAAATTCGGATTCGACTTGTATGCACACATCCGGCGCGATTCAAGCCAATTCGCGCCTTCTTTACCTAAAGACCCCCGGTCCTGCAAGGAACTGCGTTCGCTCTGCGC
>FTIZ01751667.1_pt1 | contig 10605 bp, 7 predicted proteins | sample 1658381 | NCBI WGS metagenome assembly FTIZ01 (sample SAMEA3914822, study PRJEB12502) | metagenome | biome: forest; material: soil | place: USA | collected 2012-03-12 | depth 0.1 m
GCCAAGCGATGCATCGAAAGCTGGAAGACATACGCGCCCGAATACGAGCTCCGCTTCTGGAGCGAAGCGAACGCGCCGATGCAGCATCCGTACGCCAAGGCGATGTACGCAAAGAAGAAGTGGGCATTCGTTTCTGACTACGTGCGTTTCTGGGCGCTTGAGCGTGAAGGCGGCATCTATCTGGACACCGACATGGAACTGCTCAAGCCGCTCGACCGGTTCCTGGAGGACGGCGCCTTCTTCGGCCGCACGAAGGACGGCTACGTGGCGGCCGGGATCATCGGCACCGTACCGCAGCATCCGATCATGCGTGCCATTCTCGATTTCTATGACACCGATACGCAATTCTCGATCGAGAACAGTTCGCCGAAGGTCGTGACGCGGGCGCTCGACGCGCATCCTGAAGCGGAAGTGCAGGTGTATGGCTCCGACTATTTTTATCCGTGCGACGATGGGGAAGCGTGCCCGAAGTCCGTGCTCGCAGCGGCGTACGCGACGCACCACTGGGCGGAATCCTGGGTGCCGTTCGCGCGCGCTCGCAAGCTCGCGCGCCGAGCGGGCGTAATGCCGCTCATCAAGAAGCTGGCAGGGAAATAGCATGAAGATCTTCGTTATAAATCTCGCGCATCGTACGAACCGTCGCGCATTCATGGAACGTCAGCTCGCAGAGCTCGGCCTTGAAGCGGAATTCATACCGGCTGTCGACGGACGGCATTTTTCTGATGAGCAACGCACGCTGTATGACGAAGCGCTTGCCGAGAAGCGCAACGGTGCGCCGCTCGCGCCTGGCGAGCTCGGCGCCGCGCTGTCGCATCGTTCCATATATGAACGCATGGTGCGCGAAGGTATCGAACGGGCGCTCGTGCTCGAAGACGATGTACGGCTCGATCCGCGCATCGCAGGATTGCTTCGCGACGAGCCGCTTCTCGCCAGCGCGCGCTGGAGCTGGCTGCAGCTCGATTATCCGGAAGTAGGACGGCCGTTCCTGCGCGCGTGGCTCAGGAGCAGCGCTATCGAGATGCGCCGCCGTCCGCTCTTCGCGCTCTATGCGCTACTCAAATTTCCATACATCGCGCTGCTCTCGCTATATGAAGGAGCGCGCGATTCACGAGTGCGCCGGTCCGCGCCGCGTATCGTCCGCTTCGCGCGGCCGCTCTATTTCGCAAGCTGCTATATCGTGACGGGCGAAGGCGCGAAGCGCCTGCTCGAACTTGCTACGCCGGTCGTATTCCCGGCGGACCGTTTGCCTAACCAGGCGCGCCGGACGCCGGGATTCCGCATGCGCGCCATCGCCCCGGCGATGGCGCGGCAGGAGCGCGTTCTGTTCGGATCTGATATAGGATAGGCATATGCTCGACTACGCGAAGCGGGCCCTGCGGTTCGTCGGCCGGAACCTCTTCCGGAACACGCGATTCTTCCTCGGATACGCACTGCATTTCTTCGACCCCGGCTTCCGCCTGCAGCCCCGGTATTACGACGAAGCCGGCCTCCTGGCGCGGATTACGGAAGGGAAGTCGCTCATCCGTCTCGGCGACGGAGAGGTCTACCTCATGAATTACGGTTCCATCCATTACCAGCCCTTCAATCCGCGTCTGCGCGACTACCTGCTGAAGATGGTTCGCGAATACGGCGATAGCTCGCCCTATCTGCTCGGCATACCGCAGGAATATCTCGGTCGATCGAATGAGGAGCTGAAAGACATCGACCTGCTGCATTGTTGGCTGCCGTTCAAGGTAACGTACCGGCAGCTGTTCAATACGCGTACTACGTACTTCGACGCGCATCTCTTTTATAGGAATAACGCGTTCGCGCGCACGATCGAGCACGCGCTGGCGGGCCGGAAGGTTATCCTCGTCACGTCCGAGGCGAACTGGCAACTCATGCGCGACGCGGGCATGCAGGAGAAGCTCGACGTAACGTTCGTAGCCTGCCCGGCGCAAGATGCGTTCAGCGAGTTCGACGCGCTGGTAGCGTCCGTCCGCTCGATTATCGGCGAAGCGCCGAAGGATCATTTCCGCGTAGTCGCGTCAGCCGGCCCGGCCTCGAAGGCGCTCGTATATGAATTGAGCAAGGAAGGCATCGTTTCATACGACCTGGGGCGCGGCATCGAGGCCGTGTACCGTCCCGTATCGCTCGAGTCGAGCATCTGATATGAAGCCGCGCATCCTATTCTTCCAGCCGACGCTCGGCATTACGGGAGGCATCGACCGGCAGACGGCCGCGCTGGCGGCTCGGCTCGGGACCGAATACGAGGCCTCGTTCCTTACGGCGTATCCGCCTGAGCACGTAATCCCTACGGAAGTCTCCGTGCGTACGCTTGGCGAGCGCGATCAGTCGAGCGCGATCAGTCGTCTCGGAAAGCTATTCGCGCGCGCTCGCGCGCTCGCGCGATTCGCCGCTGCTGAACGGACGAGCATCATCATCGCGTCTGCGGACGGCTGCATCATCTCCGCGCTTATCGCGAAGCGGTTCTTCGGCATGCGGGCGCCGGTCATCGCGTACGTCCATCAGGAGATCGCGCGAAGCGGCTGGACGTACCGACTCCTTCTTCGTCTGCTGCTCCCGACAGCGACCGTAATCGTCGGCGTTTCCGACGGCATAGTGCGGGAAGCCGCGCAGTACGCGCCGTCGCTTCCCATACAGCGTATCTACAACGCCTCCGACGTAGACCAGAACAGGCGCGCTTCGCTCGAGCCGCTGGAGCATGCTGGCGACGAGGCGTATTTCGGCAGCGGCCCAGTGTTCGTATCGATAGGCCGCCTGGCATATGCGAAAGCGCACTGGCGCGCCATCGAGGCGATGGCATCCATGGCGCAGATGCATCCTGACGCTCGCTTGCTCATCATCGGCGAGGGCCCGGAACGCGCCTTCCTTGAACGTCGCATCGCGGACCTGCATCTCGGCGCGAACGTAGTCCTGCTCGGGGAGCGCAAGAATGTCTTTCCGTATTTACGGCGCGCGACGGCGCTCGTACAGCCTTCGTTCTTCGAGTCCTTCGGCCTCACGCTCGTAGAAAGTCTCTCCGTCGGTACGCCGATCGTAGCGAGCGACTGCCGGTTCGGGCCGAGCGAGATACTGACGCCCGGCATGATCATGTCTGGCGACAGGATATACCCATACCGTACGCCGTACGGATACTTAGTGCGCGTCCCGAGAGAAGGTCGCGATGCATCGGGCGCTGAGCCGACCCTCCTCGCTGCTTTGCACGTGGTATCAGAGACGCGCGATACCTTCAGCGCCACGCTGCTTGAGACGCGCGCACGTGAGTTCGATATCGCGCACGGCGCCGTACAGTGGACCTATCTGCTGGGAAAGGTACGCGAGGTCGCGTGCAGCGCGGCAGAGGATGCCGGTGGCATCGCCTTCGTCGGTATGAATAGCCTGCTGGTGCCGTTCGCTGCAGCGGTGAGCGACGCGGGCGTGCCGGTAAGCATCTACAACGGGTATCAGTTTCCTGAACTTCCAGTAGCCGTAAGACAGGCGTATAAACCGCATGCGTTTTTCGGGCTCGCCGCGCTTGCGCGGAAGGTCGGCGGGGAAGTGTCGCTTCCGTTCTATCTGACGTGGCTTCAGCGAGACCTGCGCGCGCAGAAGCCCGACGCTATCGTTGTGATGGATTTCATACGTTTCTGGTTCTGGCAGGCGGCGCGCTACGCGCGCCGCCATCCCGGCACGCGCCTCTTCGTATACGTCGAGACCAAGCGCATGCCGTCGGGCCGGCTATCCAAGCTGCTATTCCCGCTCTTCGTCCGCCATCTGAAGCGTGCTGCGCCGCATATCGACCGCCTGTTCGTCTATACCAACGAGGGCAAGGATTTTCTTTCGCAATACGTTGACTCGGCAAAGATAACGGTCCTTCCAGTGCCGGTAGACACGGAACGTTTTCATCCGCAGCCGGCCAAAGAGTGGCTACCTGAAGGAAAGCTGCGCGTACTGATGAACGCGCGCTTCGTCGCCTTCAAGCGCCACGCCGACGTGCTGCAAGCCGTTGCCGGCCTGTCAGAACCGGATCGCTCGCGCATCCAGATTTCCTTCGTCGGCGCCCATGGCGATATGAGCGGGCGTATCGGCGCGCTCGTGCGCGAACTGAAGCTCTCGGATCAGGTCCGCTTCCTTCCGCCGCTTCCGCATGACCGCATACGCGAATACTACTGGGCACATGACGCGCTCGTGCTCCCGAGCTTCAATGAAGCGATCGGCATGGTCGTGCCGGAAGCCCTGGCATGCGGCATACCTACCATTACGAGCGATACCGTCGGCGCAAACGTATACGTTGAAGAAGGGAAGACCGGGCTCATCTTCCCGACAGGCGGTAGTGCAGCGCTCGGTTCAGCGCTTTCGTGGATGCTGACTGCCGATATAGCATCCATGGGTGCGCGAGCCGCAGAGCGCATGCGCACGACATTCGGCGAGGATCGACTCGTTAGCGAATTCCTCGCTGCTCTCGGCATATCCTCGAGCTAAGCCCGAGCGTCAGAGGTTCGCAGCGCATCGCGCATGGCAGCGAGCATCGCGCGCGTGCGCGGGAAGGCGAAGAGCATGAGCGGCACAGCCGAGTAGGAGATCAGCGTCGCGTATGCGGCGCCCACGATACCGTACGAAGGTATCCAGATGATATTGAGCACCACGTTGAGCACAGTAGGCGCGATGGCGAAGACCGTCAGCAGGTAACGATCGTTCTCAGTGACGAAGTACTGCGTGATGACGGTGCCGAGTGCCGTGCCGACGAAGCCCCACACATAGACGCGCAGTACCTCAGTGCCCGAAAGGTAGGCTGCGCCATAAAGCAGGGAAATGATCCATGGCGCGAGCAGGGAAACGGCGGCAGCGATGACGACTGACATGACGGCGACGCCGGCCGCGACGCGGCCGAGGCGCCGCAGATACAGCGTTTCCGAAATGCCCTTAGCCTGCACGATAGCGGGCGACACGGCAGAAAGGATGATGCCTGGAATGAATACCCAGAGCTCGGCGACCTGCGCCGCTGCGCCATAGATGCCGACAGCGCGCGCATCGAGCATATGCTTGATGAGCACCTGGTCGATGCGCGCGTAGATGATTGAGAAGGCGCTGAAGACCACGAGCGGCACGCTGTCGCGCAATACGTCGCGGGCATACGCGCCGTCGAAGCGCCACGACAGCGGCGACGTACGGGTGCGCCGTACATATATATAGGTGTAGCAGAGTGCGTAAAGGATCGACTCGAGGAGCGAAAGGAGTGCGACATAGATGACGCCGTGGCCGGTGAGCACGAGCCAGACTTTGAGCGCGTTCAGCAGTAGCGAAATACCGGCAGCGACGACCGATGGTCCGACCGGATCAACGCGCGCCTGGAAATCGTAGACGATGATCTGGAACGAGTTCAGCACGAACGCGCTCGCGAGGATGCAGATGAGAAGGGTAGAGACGTCGTCGGTCGAGAGCAGCCAACCGATGCCGATAGCGAGCGCTGCAGCGGCGGCACCGGCCGCAAGACGGATAGCGAGCACGGTACCGAGCAGGGACGGACGGCGCTCAGGGAACCGCACGAGGTCGCGGTACAGGATGATCTCGGTGCCGAGGCTGGCGAGGAAGCCGAAGAGCGCGACGAAGCTTACCGCATAGCTGAGCTGGCCGTAGTTGGTTGGCCCGAGCGCGCGCGTAACGTAGAGCGTCGCGAGGAACGAGACGGCCATCGTGAAGAGCTTCGTGCCGAACATCCAGCCCGCGTTCTTGAAGTACTTCTTGAAGCCGGCGTGCGCCCAGGCCCGGCGTATGAGGGAGGCGATGCGTGCCATTTCCGGCAGTATAGCACCGCACCCTGCCGCATTGGACGGCCTATGCCGCCACGCTATACTTTCCTCTATAGCCTAACCGTACTTAGTTATAGCCCTTATATGAAAGCCGTCGCGCGCTGGGTGACCCTCGGAGCCCTCTTTATCATCCCGTTCCTCTCATTATACGTGTCCAACGGCATGTACTTCCCATTCATCACGGGAAAGAACTTCGCCTTCCGCATCCTCGTCGAGATCGCGACGGCCGGCTGGGTCGTGCTCGCCTTCGCCGATAGGCGATACCGCCCGAAGTTCTCCTGGACGATGCTCTGGTACGGGCTGCTCGTCGTATGGATGGCGATCGCTGACGCCTTCGCCGTGAACGCGCATAAGGCGTTCTGGAGCAACTTCGAGCGCATGGACGGCTGGGTGACGCTCATCCACGTCTTCCTCTTCTTCGTGGTGGCAGGCGCGGTGCTTTCCGCTGAGGGGCTGTGGCGCCGCTGGTGGCTTACGTTCATCGCGGTGACCGCGTACCTCTGCGCGTACGGCTTCCTGCAGCTTGCGCACGTGCTCGCGATCCATCAGAGCGGCACGCGCGTTGACGCGACGCTCGGCAACTCCGAATACCTCGCCGGCTACTTCATCTTCGCTATCGCGGTTACGCTCTGGCAAGCCTTCGAGACGCGCACGCGCGAGATGCGCTGGCTGCGCTACGCGCTCTTCGTGCTCGCGGCCGTGCAGACGTTCATCCTGTTCGAGACCGGCACGCGCGGCACGTTCATCGGCCTGCTCGGCGCGATAGCTGTCGGCGCCGTGCTCTGGGCGCTCGAAGCAGGGAAGCAGGGCAGGAAAGGCGCTGCGGTCATATTCGCGATCCTCGTGATAGCGGTCGGCGGCTTCTTCAGCATACGCAATACGCAATTCGTGCAGGGCAATCCGAACCTGCAGCATCTTGCCTCGGCATTCTCGCTGAAGTCGGCGCTCGGCACGCGCCTTACCATATGGCACATGGCCATCGAGGGTATCGAGCAGCGTCCGATCGCAGGCTGGGGCCAGGAGGGCTACAACTACATATTTAACAAGTTCTACGAGCCGCAGCTCTATGGTCAGGAACCATGGTTCGATCGCGCGCACGACGTCTTCCTTGACTGGACGGTCGCGGGCGGCATTCCGGCGCTCCTCATCTTCCTCGCGCTGCTGCTCTCGAGCGCGTACGCCATCTATCGCTCACCAGTATCGCGCGCCGAGCGCATCCTGTTGCTGTCGGGCCTCGCCGGCTACAGCATCCAGGGTCTCGTAGTGTTCGATAACCTGTTCACCTACATTCCGTTCGCCGCTATTCTGGCGCTCGCGCACATGACGCGCTCAAGGCCGATACGCGCCTTCGAAGAAGCGCCGGAAGTGAGCGGCGCGACCCTCAGCTCGCTCGTCGCGCCGGCCTCACTGGTCGTGGGCTGTGCCGTGATCTGGTTCGTGAACGTGCCGAGCGTGAAGGCGGCCGGCGATCTCGTCGGCGCGCTCCAAAAGACCGATCCGTCTGCCGAGCTCGCGCAGTTCCAGAAGGCAGTGAATGACGGCTCGTTCGCGCACCAGGAGATCGCTGAACAGCTCGTGCAGTTCGGCTCTACCCAGGCGACGAACCAGAACGTCTCGGAAGACGTGCGCGGCCAGATCGAGAAGTATGCGATCGACCAGATTGCGCTTGAGGTGACGCATGCGCCGCAGGACGCGCGCCTGCGCCTACAGTACGCCGTGCTCCTGCGCAACGTAGGCGACTTCAAGGATGCGGCGACGCAGAGCGCCGCCGCGCACCAGCTCTCGCCGAACAAGCAGTCCATCATCGTCGAGCAGGGCGCTGAGGCGATGCAGGCAGGCGATTATGCTGCCGCAGCCGGATTCTTCACGCAGGCCTACCAGCTCGATACCGACTATAAGGACCCGATCGCCTACATCGCGTCGAGCCGCATCATGGGTGGCGATATCGCCGGCGGCAAGGCTGTGCTGCTGCAAGGCTACGGCACGACGACCGTGACTAACCAGGCGCTCGTGCTTGCGTACTACCAGGTAAAGGACTGGAACGACCTCATCGCGATCATCGCGGCGGAATACGCGCAAGATAAGACGGCGAACAGCGGCTTCCAGCTCGCAGCCGCCTATTCCGAAGCGGGCCGCAACGACCTTGCGGTGCAGCAGGTGCGCGCCGTCATGGCCGCGCATCCTGAAGCAGCTGAACAGGGAACCGAGCTCCTTTCGGAGCTGAACGCGTCCAAATAATGACGATAGAGGAGCACGCGCCGCTTGCCGCCCATACGACGTTCCGGCTCGGCGGGCCCGCGCAGCTTCTCATCACATGCACCGCCGCAGACGAGCTGTCTGCGGCGGTTGCCGTTGCACGCGAGCGCGGGCTCGAGCCATATCCGCTTGGCGGCGGGAGCAACATTCTTGCCGCTGATGATGCGATAGGGAAGGCGATCATCAGGCTTGTAGCGGATAGCATCTCGTTCGAAGAGGAAGGCGAACGCGCGCTTGCTATCGCTGACGCAGGTACGGATTGGAATACGTTCGTAGATGCCACCGCTGCGCGCGGACTGTGGGGGCTCGAGAATCTCGCGGGCATTCCCGGCAGCGTCGGCGCAGCGCCCGTACAGAACATCGGCGCGTACGGCGCCGAGGTTGCGGATACGCTCGAGTGGGTAGAGGCGTTTGATCTGCGCGACGGAACGAGTACGCGTTTCACTCGCGACGACTGCGGTTTCGCGTACCGCGACAGCCGCTTCAAGCGCGAGCGTACGCACTTCATAACGAAGGTCGCGTTCGCGCTGCGCGCAGACGGCGCGCCGAACCTCTCGTACCCGGATGTCGCGAAGGCGGCGACAGAAGCGACGCTTGCGACGCCGGCAGACGTAGCGAATGCCGTGCGCGCGATACGTAGCCAGAAGTTCCCGGATCTCGCCGTCTGCGGCACGGCCGGCTCCTTCTTCAAGAACCCTACGATTTCAGCAGATGCATACGCTGTGCTGAAAAAGACGTATTCCGAGCTGCCTGGGTTTTCGAACGGTGAGGGAGTGAAGGTTTCACTTGCTTGGATACTCGATCGCGTGCTCAATCTGCGCGGCCACGCGCACGGGAACGCGCGCTTGTTCGAGAAGCAGCCGCTCGTGCTCGTCGCCGAAGCAGGCGCGACCGCGCGCGACGTGGATGCGCTCGCGAACGATGTCGCTGCGCGCGTGCACGCCGCGACCGGCATCTCGATCGAGCGCGAAGTGCAATCGCTTTCGTAATCGCAAACGAATCATGCACGCATGCTGCGCGAAAAAATTTCGCGCAGCATTTTTATTTTCAAAAGTTATCCACACAAATATTTTTTCGCGCACAAAAAATTTATTTGCGCGCAATAATATACGCAGAAACATTCGTGCGCGATTTATTCTTCGCAAAAATATTTTTTGAACGGAACGTGCGTTGTTGAGAATGATTCGCGTGCGAATGGGTCGATATTAGTAAAAGCTTTTACGACACAGACCTATGGCAGCAAAGAAGAAGGCCGCAAAGAAGTCGACCAAGAAGGCAGTCCGCAAGACTGCAAAGAAGTCGACCAAGAAGGCCGCAAAGAAGTCGGTCAAGAAGACCGCAAAGAAGGCTACGAAGAAGGCAGCAAAGCGCCGCCGCTAGTAGCAGCTCCGAAAGCCGCCCCTCACGGGGCGGCTTTCGCGTTTCCTTCACGCATACCTATATATAAGGTACGCGGTGGCTAAATTCACCATTCATCGGTATAGTAGGCAAATATGGCTAACTTCCTAGGGCGTTTGTTCAGCGAGAACCAGTCGGCATCCTTCATCCGGGCAGGAAAGGGGGTTATTTCGGCTGCCGGGGCGCTTTCTGACGAGCTCGAGGCGCTCTCCCAAGAGGAGATTCGCGCCCGCCTGCAGGCCGTCCGCGAGCGCACAGGCGGCGCTCCGTCCGCTGATGCCGATATCGCTGAGGTCTTCGCCCTCACGCGCGAAGCAGCGCGCCGCACCCTGAACGAGCGCCACTACGACGTGCAGCTGCTGGGCGGCCTCGCGCTCGCGAAGGGCAAGATCGCCGAGATGCGTACGGGCGAGGGCAAGACGCTCGTTGCGACGCTCGCGGCCGTGCTGCGCGCGCTCGCCGGCAAGGGCGTGCACATGGTGACGGTGAACGACTACCTCGCGCGCCGCGACGCGGCGTGGATGGGACAGGTCTATGATTTCCTCGGTCTCTCGCTCGGCGTCGTCACGAGCACAGGCGCATATGTCTATGACGCATCGCATATCAATACGCAAGAAGATGAGGCACGCGATGAGACCGGATCCTTCCGCGTCTTCTACGACTTCCTACGCCCGGCGACGAAGCAGGAAGCATACGCTGCCGATATCACCTACGCCACGAACAACGAGCTCGGCTTCGACTACCTGCGCGATAACACCGCGTACGACGCCAGCCAGATCGTGCAGCGCGGCCATCACTTCGCGATCGTCGACGAGATCGACTCCATCCTCATCGACGAGGCGCGCACGCCGCTCATCATTTCCGGCCCGTCCGGCGACGCTGAGCAGCTCTACGAGCGCTTCGCCGGCATCGCCAACACGCTCAAGCTCGAGGAAGACTACACTGTCGATGAGAAGCAGCGCGCGATCCAGCTTACCGACGAAGGCATCGCCAAAGCCGAGCGTGCGCTCAATATCGATAACCTGTATACGGAGGGCGGCATGAAGCTCGCGCACCATCTCGAGACCGCCGTGCGCGCGAAGGCGCTGTTTACGAAAGATAAGGAGTATGTCGTGCAGGGCACGGGCCGCGACGCGCAGATCGTCATCGTCGACGAGTT
>FTIZ01005363.1_pt2 | contig 10592 bp, 11 predicted proteins | sample 1658381 | NCBI WGS metagenome assembly FTIZ01 (sample SAMEA3914822, study PRJEB12502) | metagenome | biome: forest; material: soil | place: USA | collected 2012-03-12 | depth 0.1 m
GCGTCGGATGTGGTATATCTGGACAAAGTCGAGAATTCTGGCATCGCGTCTCGAACCTAATACACCGCAATACTCGTACGACAAGATTACGTCGCCAAGGACGATCCGTTTGCTCAAGATTGAGCCCCGGATTTTCGGAATGCGGTGCTCGCTCGTCCACCAGGACCTCGATGCCGACGCTCCCACGAGCTTTGAGGCCATCTCGTATCGATGGGGAAGCGGGGAGAAGACGAGGATCCTCGATATCGGGGGGAAGGTGTTGCCCATCCCGGAGAGCGCCTACGACGTCCTGCGGGAACGGGCGTCTATCTGGCGGCCGCGGCTGATGTGGATCGATGCCGTTTGTGTCAACCAAGAAGATGACGAGGACAAAAGCCAGCAGGTCGGTTTGATGCGGGATATTTACGGCCGAGCCACCCGGACCATCGTCTGGCTTGGCGACGCGCCGGACGGCCGGGTCGTGTTTCAATTTCTGGTCGAGATGTTGTTGCAGCGAGACAACGGAATGTCTGGCCTTGACGTGGCTGTCGCTCAGGCCGGTCTGAAAAAGATCAGAGACGATAACCCCAAGTGGACGGCCCTCGGACGGATGCTCGAGAATCCCTACTGGTCGCGTGCGTGGATCGTGCAAGAAATAGTCGTCTCCCGCCAGGTTGACATCTGGTACGGAGGGCGGTGGTTCGACTGGGCCTTGTTCTCGCCCATCATCGGTGATCTCAAGAGCGATTCTCCCACCGGGTTACTGCAGAAGCTGGACCTGTCCGAGGGCATGGCAACTCCTCCATTCCGAGCAATCCACCAGATACAAGTCATCGAACAGCTCCGGGCGGACTATCAGGCGGGTAGTAAGTGGTCACTGCCCTGGATCTTGGTCTGTTTCAGCCACGCCCAAGCAACGCTTGGGTTGGACCACATCTTTGCTTTTCAGGGGATCAGCACGGCTGTGGAAGACAAAGCCCTAGTGCCGGATTATGGACGAGGCACACTCGATGTTTTCAAGGAAACAGCGCGGTACTCTCTGGCCCAGCCGTCGAACCTGATGATGCTGTCCGTGGCCGGCATTGGGCGAGAAAGCAAAAGCAGCCCTGCCGATTGGCCAAGTTGGGTCCCCAACTTCCAACTCATCGCGCAGCTCCCCACCCTTCCTTTTCTCCTCCACTCTTACGCCCCGTACCAAGCAGGCGGCGGATTCAATCCGTCTTTCCCCACAAACCAACACACGAGCAATGAACTTGTGATCCGAGGCGTCTTGGTCGATGAAGTCGTCGCTGTCACGAAGCTCGTGCCAGGAGATTGGACCCGATGGCGGGGCCTCGGGGAGATGGGGTCTGCCGACGAAAGACAGGCCGCCGAGTTGACCCTTCACGACGGTGCCCGCATGCGCGAGGCGCAGGGTCTTAGCGAATCTCGCTGCGCGCCGACGTACTTTAACGGCCAGTCGCGGTGGGAAGCATTTTGGCGGACGGCTCTCGGCAACAAGTCGCTCGCATCCTACCCGGCAGACCCAGCGCACGGCGACTATTTGAAGGACTTCATGGACAAGCGTGAGCGAGCGGGGAGGGCCATGCTGGAAGGGGCCGACTCTTTCTTTTCTGCTGGGGTCACCGCGGCGCGTGGCGCAATGAACCTGCAGCGCGCGACCGGCCCCGTGGCGTCGGCAGAGGACACGATCCGTACCCTAGAGAAACTCCTACCCTTCCCCCCAGAACTAGGCACTATCCGCGACCACATTGCTCCGGAGCTTCTCGACAACCGCGAGGCGCTCTTCCACGAACTGGCTGAGGCCACACATCTGCCCTACTGGGCACGCATGGAGCTCCGAGACAAGTTCCTCAAGGGCGGGGCAAACGATGCGAACAAGGCGATGGAGGAGTTGTGCCTCCGGGCGTTTAACTTTGCTAACTTTGATGGCAACACACTGAGAGGTGTCGTGCTGATGTACGCATTCCTGCTCACGCTGGGCGGCCAACATATCTCACTTTCGGACGATCAGATCCAGGCCGTCCGCCAGACCATTCAACCCAACGGTTCCGGGCCGTCCGATCCGGCGAACATGCACCGGCTTGGGCTTCTCCTGGGAAGCACGATGGCGCAGCGCCAGTTTGCGGTCACGCGGGACGGATATATGGCGCTAGTTCCAGTGGACACGGCCGAAGGTGATATTGTGTGCATCTTTCTGGGTGCCAAAGTCCCGCATGTCATCCGTAAGGCTGGGAATGCTAAGTACGAGTTGGTTGGGGAGGGATATCTGCATGGGTTCATGGACGGAGAAGCATGGGATGGCCGGCGGGCGGCGGAGGACATCACCTTGGTCTAGCTGTCCGAATCAGTAGAGGAGTAACGCAATATCCCAGTTGACGTCAAAGGGTCAATTCGCACAACAAGACAATGTACTGCATGCCTGAGCGGCCACAGGAGGGGGGCAACCTGTGTAAGCTCGCCTGGGACTGGATGCAACGAGAACCGTGGACTACACAAGAGCACAGTACGGATACTCGAGCTCCGAAATCCTTGTTGTCACCACAACCCACGATACCCTCCTCACCCCTCACCCGTTACTGCACCAAGCAGTTAACAGGCCCCCCTTGCGAAGCTGCATATCTCCTGGATGATCTCAACTAACTCAGCCGTCTCCGGGTCTCCCGCATCGGCATAAACAGCCGTTTCCCCACCATAACAGACTTGGCTTCTCTGGCTGGAGAAACCGATACTGACGCTGATGTGAATCGTTCCCTGGACACAACGATGGACCACGGGACACTGAATTTTGCCGCGGGATGGGAGGCGTTTGTTATTTAGTCCGCTAGGCTTCGGGGGCGGTAACTTGCAAGGGGTCACGGTCCGGGGCATTGGGACGACGAGGCGAGAGCATGAACCTTGAGTATTTTCCAGCCGGGTGCATACCATGCCATTACCACTGACATTAACAACACTTCGAGTCTAGTAGTATTGTGACTACAACCTTTTCCCAGGTCAGGCACAAGGTCGGAGAATCCCCTGGCCCGAGCCGTTGAGCAAAATTAATCGCCACTCCCTCTTACCCCTTCTCCAATTCCCAAGCTGGAACACCGCATTACGCCATGGCGGCACGATTGGATAACTTGTCTACGGTTCTATTTCGTTGTGCTGGGCACTTTGTGTATTTGGTTTAGCCTATTTGGTCGCCGCCTCAGCTGCGCTTCTCGCCTTCCCCAGACTCCTGCCGTCCCCCGCCTAATAAATGATCTCGCCCCCTATTTGCCAGTAACCGGGTTCTCTGCCCGACCACGAACAGCCCACCACGCCTCACGTGTTTGTCGCCCCCCAAGTCTGGTGTTATGCCTCGGATCGGCGGGCTGATAGTGCTGGGCGAGCTTGGTGTGTGGGAAGTCTGCGAAAGGCGTTGGTGGACAAATTCCCGAGATTAACCTCCGGTGAAGAATTCTATATGAGCCCTCCACCATCATGCGCGGGGTTTCTTGGTGGACTGTGCTCGGGGCTCAGTCCCAATATCAAGCTTGCTTGTGCGGTGGTACTTACTATTAACCATGATAAGTGACGGCCGATAGCACGCAGTCAGAGTCTAGGCCGCGAGCTCAAAATAGAAACAAAAGGTGAATAAGGTACGGAACCCATATTGCCCTCACAGCATGCAGCACCGGCCGTCCGGGATTTTCAATATAAACCTTATATTGTTTAGTGTGATGGTGGTCTGCTCTCAACCGCACACCTGGTTGTTTGCCCCTGGAAGAGGCAAGAATCTCGCCCACGATGCCGCAAACAACGAGCTTCGGGCTGGCGTCTCCTGACTAGTTCATCCACCGCTCCAAATTACCTCGGGGTGACATTGTAATCTGGTGATGGGACAAGTACACCGAGCCTCGGCCCTTCTGTAGATAAGAATAGAAACAGCCAAGAAGGTGGGCATCAGGACGCAGTAGCTCCGGGCAGCACCTCCGAGTCACGGGAAAAGGGGTATAAAGAAGCCCGACCTCGACTCCCTCCAGTTTTCCGAACATCCTCAACAGCACTCATCGCATCTTGACCAAGCCAAACCGCAACAATGCAGCTGATCAACGCCCTTGCTCTCTTCTCCGGCCTTGTCGCCGCGAGCCCCATTGTCGTCGACGGCTTTGCTGACGCCCCCTCGGGCCACGAGGTCACGATCTCCGGCATTGCCTTCGCCGGCTCCGGCTGCCCTGCCGGCTCCGTCTCGGGCCAGCTCTCGTCGGACCTGACCACCGTCACGCTCCTGTACTCCAGCTTCGTGGCCCAGGCCGGCCAAGGCATCTCGGCATCCAACTACCGCAAGAACTGCCAGCTCAACGTCAAGCTTAAGATTCCCTCGGGCTGGCAGTTCTCCGTCTTCAAGGCCGACTACCGCGGCTACGCCCAGATCCCCAAGGGCGACACCGGTACCTGCAAGGCTACCTACTACTTCTCTGGCGATTCTTCGCAGGTAGGCTTTGGACCTGATCCCTTTTACCAATTTCCGTTCCCCCCACCCCACCCAACTCCGTGTCCTGTCCCGCTAACCAACCCCTTCAACACTCCCACAGATCACGTCGACCCTCACCCTCAAGGGCCCCTACGATGACAACTACCTCAAGACCGACCAGTTCGGCGTCACCAGCACCGTCTGGTCGCCCTGCGGTGTCGAGGGCTTGCTCAACATCAACTCGGAGGTCCGGCTGTCGCCTCAGGACGCCACCAAGCCGGCGCTGCTGACGGTAAGGTCCCTCAGCTCGATCGAGTTGCAGTGGCAACGGTGTGGCCCGGACTCCGACGAGGAGAGTCCGGTGGCGGATGATTCAGCTTGAACCTTTTCTTTTTTTCTTTCTTTGTCTTCATGACGATTATGATGAATGATGGTTAACGAACTGTTCTCTTTCTGTTGCGCCTGTCTAGGTCGACTCGACGGATTTGCGTTTCACGCAGATTCACTACCTGCAGTGGCAGAAGTGCAAGAAGTAAAGGAGACGATGATGAGCGGTTTCGATCGGCGGCGGAAGGGTAGTGGGAGGCAGAGAAGGAGGCGTGGTACATCCGTACGGGTGGTAGGGGTCGGAGGATGGATCGATGGGGAGGATAGAAGGGCGAGGGAAGGGAAGGGAAAGGAGGAGAACTTGCATTCATTCAGCCGTCACTCCTAGTGTATTCCACCGACCGTTGTCCTGGGGTCAGGGGTGCCAGGTCCTCGGTACTTGATGCACTTGCGACAGTAGTTACTACTCCTATTTACTTACTATTTGGTACCCATCCCATTTGATGGAGATCTCAAAGTGCGAGCGACGTTAGTGATCTAATTATAGCAGCATGCCCTCGAGGCTCCTCTCTCCTCACGTGCACAGTTTTCCTTCCTTGGTCGCTGCAGGGCCGGTCGGGTCTTGCTAACTGAGTTCCAATCAACCGCCCCTGATCGTTTCTTCCCGAGAACCGGGAACTTCCCATCAGGGAAAGCTTTGTAAGCGTGATCACCGCGCCCTCCCCGTGGCCCGCCGTCTCTGGAGCCATGCCCCGGCAGCCAACGGATCCGACAAAGCTTTCCGGGTGTGTCAGAAACCAACAGTATTATCAACCGTTTGTGTGAATCTGAAAACCGTTTGGGTGATATTCACATTGTTGGTTGGCCGTTGTCGACGTTGTCGGTGTCGGATGGTTTCGAGTCGTTGGCGCCGGCCCGTGGACCCAGCCCAGTTCGGCAGACCGTGTCTCCCTTTCTTCAGCGGGTAGCCAGATTAACACAAAAGAGGCCGATTTGCCCTGCTGCCGGTTTGACTGCACCTCGCAGACCATCTTCGTCCCATCTCATTCCCCGGCCCTCTCTTGCCTCGAATCCACACTGTCCCCTTCTGACAAAGCGCTTGGCGAGATTTCGAGTTCATATTTCCTTCAGGCTTTCGCCATCTGAGGTAACGCGTTCTGGTGTCGGGGTCCTCGTCTAGGTGGATCCCTCTGTCCTCCGATGGTTCGACCCATCGTCTGATCCGATGGTCGACGCATGCGGGGACCCGCACCCCGACACTCACGAACGAATGCTGGCTGCGGCGGAGTTGTACCGCTTGGTATGCATCCAATTATATAGGGGCGTTGTTATTTGTTCCCGGTCCCGAGCATGGCTTGAGGATCGGGGTTAGGCCCGGTGTGCCGGTCATTAGTGCAACTTCCGACCTCATCTCCTCTTTCGGTGGTACAGAGGCGACTCTATTCGGTCCCTCACAAAAGAGAGCCCTGATTCTCGAGGCAAATTCTTCCAGCATCGATGACGGTCTTATTTATGCTGTCCGACTTTGTGCGGAGTGGTGCAAGGGGAAGAAAGCGGCCGTAGTCAACGAGGAGATTGACGAACTCCTCGAGACTAGCAGGTGCCTTAGGTCGGTTTTTCCATTCAACCGGTGATGTTATGGATATTGGTGGCAGCCGTAGTGAAAAATGAATCTCTTCCTAGCGAGCACGAGGACCCCGTGCCCGGTCCCGCTCACCGCCGACACCAAAGCGTACTGCTGAACGCGTGCAAGGCTGCGGGACGCCGATTCCCTTACCGTATCTTTCTGTTCATTGTCGAGCCTCGTCGTTACGAGATACCAGGTGGTAGGATTACGTTCCGTTTGGACTGAGCCGGGTCTGGGTCGCTGCGGTGCCATCCCGAACCGTACACGGAGTTGCAGATCCGGTCGTTTGATGCCCAACAGATCTCTTAGTGGACTCGTGAGAACGAGCGTCAGTTTAAGGCTTACAGGGACTGGAGCGAATTGTGGGCTAGGGAGGAGGGGCGGTTGTCGGAGTGGCAGGAACCGCGTTTGGAGGATTAGCAGGAGAGTTTGTTACAGGAGCGCTAGGACTGGGAGTGAATGATGCATGCGGGCCCCCTTTTTTTGGTTAGTTTTCGTCGCCATCATTCTTTGCTTTTTTTTTTTCTTTTTTGTCCTGTATCCCCGGTTTTGCCATCTCTCATTTTTGTTATCTCTAGTTCTGCTATCTCGCGTTCCGAGTCTCCTGCATTCCTTGTTCTGCTATTTCTCGTTGTTAAAGAGTCATCTGTCTATTGCAAATGGCGATGCAAACACCTTTGGGGGGGTGGGGGGAAGAGGTCCACATCACGCATTGAACATCTTCTGTATGTGATTGATGGTCCCCGATATTTGTTATGCAATTACATATCATACCAGGAAAGCTAGATTCCTGTCTTGCCGTCGTCGTCCTCCTCCTCGCTATCCGCTACCAGCAGAGCACGATAAGGCCAAGCTCCGGTGTCCAGCTCCACTTGGGACATTCGAAAACGCAGCTTGCTCGAGAAGGCGGAATCTTGACCCCCGACGGCGATCAGAACGCGATGGAACGAATACAAGATGTCTCCAGCCGTGACAAGCATCGCATCGCAGCGGGCAGCCGCCGACGCACATGCAACGAGATCCACCAAGGCATCGGCCAACCGGAACACTTTGAGTTCCTATAAAGTTGCAACGAATCCAAAGTCAGCATTATTAAAGACCCCGAACGTTATTGTTCTTGCCACATCCCGGCCGAGGGAGGAAAAGAAGGAGAAGGGTGGAAAAATATTGTCTCACCATCCCGTAACCGTGAGTCTTCACAGCAGTCTCCGTAACGGTCGAAAACAACGAGAGCAGCTCATGGCCGATCCTAACTGGCAACAAAAGCGAGAACGCTTGGTCGGCCGGGCAGCAGGCCATGGCAAAGTGTCGCGAGGTGTACTCCCACAGTAGGAGCCGGATCCACTGCCGCGTCACGAAGAGGTCGACCCGCTGGGCCTCGTGCGTCTCCCCCGTGTCGTCGTCCGGGACGAGGCTTAGGTCCGTCTGGTAAGAGATTACCTTCTGCCTCGCCAGCGGCAGGACCTGCGGCGCATGGCCGGGCTGCCCTGTTGTTGTTGTTGTTGTTGTGGTGAAGTCGCCCTCGAGGTAGACGAAAAGTCGTGAGAGAGATCTAAACGCCTGTGACAGGTTTTGGTTATTGCCGTCGTTGTGTCCGTCAAATTCTGGTGGGTGTTGTATTGGACGAAGAATGGCTGGGACCAGATGTTGCGCACAATAAGTCCTAGATGGGGTCTTGTTGGCATTTTGCGTCCACGACGAGCCAATCTTGTATTGGAAACATGAATCCACCTTACCTTTCAGATATAAAGAGGAGCCAGTATATTCGCAGCCGGAGCGATCGTTCTTCTTTGTCTAAGTGTTGGTACGTCTCCGGCTGGTCGAGCCGCATGGCATGGACATATGTGATCGACTCCCGCAAGAAAAGCCCCGCGGTGCGCAGCTTGTTAGTATTGGCGTAGTAGATGTGAAGGAAGAACGGTATCAGGATAGACGCCGTGGAATATGTCTCGCGGTAGTCGTACCGCTCCCGAAACCATAGGCATTCGGTGACGAACTGCGACGCGGACTTTGTGTTTGGTGCTGGCGTATCATCCTCTTCCAATCGGAGCTGACCGATCGTGGCCGCACAGAGTGAGGCAGCGAGCGCGAGTGTCTCGGGATTTGGGTTTGGTTGGCCGAGCCGCTCCAAGAGGTTCTCGGCGTTGACGACTGGCCAGATTCCGAAAGCTTGCTCATGGAAGACATGGACGAAATGGCGGTAATCGTCCATGACAATTGGGTTCGAATGCACCATCGAGACCGTTGACGCCCTGGATGAGGCACGAACACGGCTTGGTCGGCGTAGGGGCGGCGTCCCGGACTCGGATTCGGGCGCCGGCGAGCAGCCGGACGGACTGCTGCTGTTCTGGCCGCTTTCGGGCTCGGTATCGGCGCCACTCACGCTCGAGGTCGACTGCGAGGTGGAAGACGGAGAACTCTGGGTGCCCTGGGTGCGGGATCTCCGTATCCCTTTCTGGAACTCCCTAATTTTGGTGCTTGTGGCGTGTCGCGGGCCCCCTTTCGGGCCTCGCTTTTGGCGAGTCTGGATGGTTGTGCATTGGATGCCCCTTGCCCGGCACTGATAGCATGGCTTCGCGTCCTCACACTTTACACGACGCAGCGTGCACCCGTCGCAGGGGTTCCGGATCCTCACCTTAAGGGACATGTTGAATTCAGCTACCCGCGCCGCCCCGTACATGGTCAATTGCCTGTCGTCTCCACGTTTAAGGCTGTGTGCTCCGTCGGTGTGGGCAGGAAGCTGGACAAATAAATAACCAGGCATGCCGCCTTGGGAACCTGGGGGGGTGCCGGAGTGCCCCGCAGACACCCCATCCCCCGAAAATGTCCATATCGGTCCGACCCCAGACTCACGCTTTTCCCAAATCGGAACAACTGAGCAGGCCCCCTGGCCCGGGTCCTGGGGCTCGCGTTGCAGAAAGAACAGGACGAACGAGACGCGGGCAGGGCACCTTCACATCGCACACGGGACGGCACACGCGAACCTCTTCTTACCAGACCAGGCGGTCGTGCGGAGGATTGTGTATGAGATAGGTACCTGGTACCCAACGAATCGCTTACCACTTTCAGACCGAGTGTTGGGCTACGGACAGTTGACCTCTTTGTCGAGATCTTGATCTTGAAACGCGGGCTCCTTTAAGTATAAAAAGTATAAAAAGGGCAAGGGAATAGCACGGTACTTTGCCAGCGTACAGTCCATAATCAGTGTGCTTAGAATACATCATAATCCTTACATTTCATCCCTGAAGCCGTCCTTCTCTTATCAATTCCAGACCCGAATCTTACAGCCCCAAACCTTTTTCCTACCTTCTCTTCTCAATCCCTGTTGCCGACCCCAGCTTTCACGTCCGTCACAAGCTCCACGTGAAAGGCATCAACCTCCACCTGGCGAAACCTTCGCGCACTCACCCCTTGCTCGAACAGCACATCCATTTCCGACAGGCCCAGCCCTTTGGTCTCCGGAAGGCGAAAATAAGACCAGACCAGCACGCTCAAGCACAGCCCAGCCCAAATAAGCCCTCCCTTGCCGCGCAGGTTCCAAGCGGTCGGGTTCAGGATGGGCGGGTTGAGAAAATTGGCCACGATACTAGCCACGTTGTAGGTGCTGCGTGCGATGACGACTGTCTTGATGCGCAGACGGGTGGAGGGGATCTCGGCGACGAGACAGTACGCCACGGGGCCGACTGTCAAGTCGTAGGTGATGACGAAGACCATCATCAGAGCCCCCGAGGCCCAGCCGATCGGCTCGATGATGGCCGGGATGCCCAAGAAGCCGATGGCCAGGAGAATCGAGAGCATGCCGCTAAGACCAGCGAGGTACAGCATGCGGCGGCCCACGCGCGGCACGATGAACCAGGCACCGATGGTGCCTGCCACTGCCATCCCGGCTAGGCCGATGCCAAAGTCGAACGAGCGTTCGGGGTTGAACCCGGCTTGTTGGAGGAAATATGTGACGTTCCCACCGAACCAAATGCCACAGAAGACTTGGGCAACCCACACGGTACAAGCAATTTCGGTGCGTCGGAGATTGGTGCCCCGGAAGCAATCAAGGTACGAGGTTCCCTCCTGCATGTGCTTCTCCAGTTGGTCAGTGTAGTCGAGCAGCGCTAGGGACCGGCCGATGTCCTCCTCGGTTGCCGCCTTGCTAACTAGCCGCCTTAGGGACCCGCGAGCCTCGCTCATGCGTCCTTTTCGCACCAACCAAGTCGGGCTTTCAGGTGC
>FTIZ01003127.1_pt3 | contig 10589 bp, 9 predicted proteins | sample 1658381 | NCBI WGS metagenome assembly FTIZ01 (sample SAMEA3914822, study PRJEB12502) | metagenome | biome: forest; material: soil | place: USA | collected 2012-03-12 | depth 0.1 m
GACCCGCTGCGCGCGGCGCTTCCGGAGCTGCCTGCCACGAACGAGGTAACGGTACAGATAGAGAATCCGGAGAAATGCCTGCGCTACATGGGTGCGCTCGTGAAAGGCGCGAAGGTCGGTCCGTCGCCGGACTGGCTCAAGCAGGCGCTCGAATCGGTCGGCCAGCGCTCGATCAATAACGTCGTCGACGCGACGAACTATGTGATGCTCAACATCGGCCAGCCGCTGCATGCGTTCGATGCGGGCAAGCTCGCCAAGGGCCCTAACGGCGCAGTCGGCATACAAGTACGCGGCGCGTACGAGGGCGAGAAGATCACGACGCTGTCGGGTGACGAACTCATGCTGCCGGAAGATACGCTCGTGATCGCGGACGCGAATGCAGATGCGGCGCTCGGCATAGCAGGCGTTAAGGGAGGGAAGGCTGCAGAGCTTACTGACGCGACGACCGACCTTCTGGTGGAAGCGGCGAACTTCGACGGGCCGTCCATCCGCCGCGCATCGCAGCAGCTCAAGCTCTGGACCGACGCGTCGCTGCGCTTCCAGAACAAGATATCGCCGGAGCTCGCCGCGTACGGTATGCGCGATGTGCTCGCGCTCATCCAGCAGGTGGCGGGAGGGGAAGCGATTGGCGTAGTTGATGCGTATCCGGCGCCGGCGCAGCCGGCGCCGATGGTCACCGTAACCCTCGACCGCATCAACGGCACGCTCGGCACGTCGTATGCTGCTTCTGATGTGCAGGATGCGTTCGCGCGCTTGTCGCTTTCTACGACTGCCGACGGCGAGACCTTCCACGTGCTTCCATCGTTCGAACGTCGCGACCTTTCCCTGCCTGAGGACCTCATCGAAGAGGTCGGCCGTACGCTCGGCTACGACGGCGTCCCGGCTACGCCGCTTCCGTCGATGCAGGATGCTCCTGACCAGAAGCGGTTCCATGGCGTCGAGCGCCTGAAGGATTTGCTTACCGAGCGCGGCTATACCGAGATAAGCACGCAGTCCTTCGCGGCTGAAGGCGACATCACGCTCGCGAACCCGCTGCAGTCGGAACGGCCGGCGCTGCGCGCCGGCCTCTCGGAGAACATGCAGGACGCGCTTGCGCGTGCCGCAGCCGTCGCGCCGCGCACCCTGGGGGTCGCGCCAATGCTCAAGCTCTTCGAGCTCGGCACGGTCTTCACGAACGACGGCGAGCATCTTTCGCTCTGCCTCGGCTACCAGCAACTCATCGGCAAGGCGTCGGCGAGCGTGCTCGAAGAGACCGTAGGGGACCTGTTCGAAGCGTTCCCGAACGCTGGCATCGAGCACCCGTCCGCTATCGATGCGAATATCTGCGAGCTTTCGCTCAAGGGCGTTGACCTTGAATCGATCGGGGACGCCTATGAGCCGACAAACGTTTCGCTCGGCGCCTTCGTGCCGTTCTCGGTCTATCCGTCCGCCATCCGCGACATCGCCGTATGGACGCCGGAAGGTACGGAGGAATCCGAAGTCGCGCTCCTCATACAGAAGGAAGCGGGCCCGCTGCTCGCGCGCATGGACCTCTTCGACCGCTTCGAGAAGGCGGGCGCCGACGGCGCCGCTACGCGCATCTCGTATGCGTTCCGCCTCGTCTTCCAGGCCGATGACCGCACACTTTCTGATGCCGACCTCGATCCGACGATGGCGGCTATCACGAATGCGCTCAACGCGCGCGACGGCTGGGAGGTTCGCTAGACCAGACCTTCGAGTTCGTTCTTTTCGAATTCTTCGATCTGATCTATCGTATAGAACGCATCGAAGCCGTCTTCAAGGCCGGGCGGATAGTGCTGGAATTGCAAGTGACGCCACTCAAGCACCTCGTCTTGTACGACCCGCTCGCGCTTCTGATTCCGCTCCTTCGCGACCTCAAGATCTATATCTATGAATACGCCCACGACGCGCGTCGCGCCGGATTCGCGAGCGGCGGCAATGATCTCGCGCCGCTCTTCCGGGTCGGCGAATATCGATTCGCGCACCACGCTTTTGCCTTCGCGTATCGCCGCATCGAGCCTGCGTGCCGTTTCCTGAAAGACTTCGCCGATGAAGGCGCGATGGTCCGAATCGACGCCAAACATCTCATTGAAGACCGCGTCGCGGCTTATATGGGATAGGCCGTACTTCTCGGCCAGAGGCTTGAAGAGGGTAGTCTTGCCCGAGCCGGGAAGGCCGATGGCCATTATTACGAGCGACATATGACCAACCATACCACTATTGACTTATGTAAGTAAATGACGTTATATGTCCGCAGGGGGTAATGTACAGGAGTAGTGGCAATGCATCCAGATGCGCACCCGACGGTGATTGTGTGGGGTGTCAGGCATCTCCATAGCACCGCGATCCAAGACGATACGTATTACGGCGAAAGTTCCGAAGTCACTGAACGCGGTCTCCAGCAGCGTTCGCATTTGGTCCAGGAGATAAAGAAATTACGACCTGACGCCATACTTTGCAGTCCGGCTGTCCGCGCGACGACGATTCTGAAGGATTCGGGCATCGATTGTCCGCTGATTCCCGAACCGGCCATAGGCGAATGGCCTCGCGCCACGGTCATGCTCGGCAAGCCGAATTCGAGCTTGCGCGTGCAACGGTACCTGGATAGCCGTATCCGTCGCTTCGGTTCCGACGTCAGCTTTCGCGGTGAAGAATCCTTCAAGGTGACAGCCGAGCTGATGGAGTTAATCTCTATGAGACTCAGCATCCTGGGAAGTCAGGGTCGCAAGAGAATCGTGATGCTGTCTCATGGCAACCGCATGCGGCAGTTCCTGGCTTGGGCAATGGCAGATGGCGATCCTGACGCGTTCATCTATCAGTTCAAGCTGCTCTACCGAAAGTTCGGAATTGATCCAGCTTCGATCATGCCGCCTATGTGGCATGGGCCGTTCTTTCGGGATAATCGGCGCGGATGGAATTGCGACTTGGGCATCACCCGGCATCTTCCATTCGATCTTCGCGACAGCGAAATCTGAAATGGGCCCCGTCCGCGCAAGCGCGACGGGGCTTTTTCTATACCTGGTCAACCGGGCACCAATAGCTCCAGCGCACGCGCTTGCCGGTCTTGGCGCGCGTGAGCTTGTTTCCGCAGTGCGGGCACGTGCCTTTGCGATGCACGAGCAGATGCTTGCGCAGCTCGAATTTCTTGCGCCATTTGTAGAAGAGGAGGGAATACGTGCGCGCGTCGGCGATGATCGCCTTCAGCTTGGCAGGAGAGAGGTCGCGCACCCGGTGCTGGGGCGCGACCTTCATGCGCGACAGCACCTCGTTCTTGATGATATTGCCGACGCCCGCGAATATCTCCTGGTCGAGCAGCACGTCGGCGATCTCTTCGTCGGGCTGCGCTCGAACGCTCTTGTAGGCTCGCGCCGGATCCCAATGCTTCGACATGATATCGATAGAGAAGTCGTAATCTTTCTTCGCGTTCTTGCTCTCGATAATTTTCACCGAGCAGCTGTACATGTTTATCTGTCCGGTATCGAAAGTGAAGGCGAGGCGCGCTTCGCGCGCCCTCCGGTAGTCGCCCGTCACCCAATCGCCGTTCACTTCAGCCTCGAACGTGCCGAACATCAAGAAATGGATGCGTATGGCGAACGTATCAAATTGGAATACCAGATGCTTGCCCCAGGCAAAGATGTCCTTCACGGTCATCCCAACAAGAGACGCAGGGTCGACAGCCTTCGTATTGCCGACGGCGCTTCGGATGACCTGCTTCCGGAACGGCTTGAGCTGCTCCTGCGCGAGAAAAAGGGACGGGCCTTCCATAGATAGCTCAACTGTACTCGCGGACTATGCAGGAATAATGAAGATAAAAGAAAGACCGCCCGAGAAAGACTCGGGGGTCTCTCTTCGGGCGGCATCAGCGCTTGCGCAGCAGGGAATTATTTTGGCGATTGTGCTTAGCAGACGGTAGTTTCGGGTACCGGGCCCAGGCATACACCTCGCCGGCACCTTCGAGCAGCATCCCTATGCCGAGCGAGATATAGGCCAAACCGGTGGCAATGGCTTTCATGAGCGTTCTCCTCTACCTGAAGTAATTATTCCCTAAATATATAAAAAAGTCAATATTACGCTGTGTATATGGCACTAGGATTGGTCTGCGGATGAAGACGAAATATGCTATACTTTCATTAACGATATGGCTGCTAAAAAGGACGAAAAAGCGACCAAAAAGGCCGCTAAAAGCAATGAGTACGACGCTTCGAGCATTACGGTGCTCGAGGGCCTCGATCCGGTCCGCAAGCGCCCGGGCATGTACATCGGCACGACCGGTCCGGACGGCCTCCATCACCTTATCTGGGAGATCTTCGACAACTCGCGCGACGAGGCCATGGGCGGCTTCGCCGATGATATCGAGATCGCGCTCCTGCCGAGCGGTTACGTGCGCGTCGTAGACAACGGTCGCGGCATTCCAGTAGGCATCCACCCGAAGACGAAGGTCTCGGCGCTCGAGACGATCATGACGACGCTTCACGCCGGTGGCAAGTTCGGCGGCGAGGATTCCGGCTACAAAGTCTCCGGCGGCCTCCACGGCGTGGGCGCCTCGGTGGTGAACGCGCTCTCCGAGCACGCGAAGGTCATCGTTCACAAGGAAGGCTCCATGCACATGCAGGAGTACAAGATCGGCAAGGCGATGGGCAAGGTGAAGGTCGTGGGCAAGACCAAGCACCAGGGCTCGGTCGTCTACTTCAAGCCGGACGTGACCATCTTCAAGGACGGCATCAACTGGAACTGGGAGAAGATCGTGAACCACGTGCGCCAGCAGGCGTACCTCGTGAAGGGTACGCGCATCAGCGTGCTCGATCTGCGCGAAGCCGACGGCATGGCCCTCGCGGATTCCGAAGACGTGGCGTACGTGCGCGAGCTCAACGTCGACGCGCCGAGCATGACCTTCTATTTCGAGGGCGGCCTACGCTCGCTCGTGGCCTTCTACAATCAGCACCAGTCGCCGGTCCACAAGAACATTTTTTACGTAGACCAGGAAAAGGACGGCGTCATGGTAGAGGTCGCGCTGCAGTACGTCGACGACCTCACGCCGCGCCTCATGGCGTTCGCGAACAATATCTATAACCCGGAGCAGGGAACGCACGTGACCGGCTTCAAGACCGCGCTCACGCGCACCATCAACAGCTACGCCCGAACCGCCAAGCTCATTAAAGAGGCCGACGAGAACTTTACCGGCGACGACGTGCTCGAAGGAATCACCGCCGTCGTTTCCATCAAGATGCCGGAGATCCAGTTCGAGGGCCAGACTAAGGCGAAGCTCGGCTCCGTCGAGGCGCAGAGCGCGACGGCCAGCGTCTTCGGCGAGGCGTTCGCTGCTTTCCTGGAAGAGAACCCGGACGACGCGAAGGCGATCGTCGGCAAGTCGGTGCTCGCGCTCAAGGCCCGCAAGGCCGCGAAGGCCGCGAAGGATTCCGTGCTGCGCAAGGGCGCGCTCGAAGGCATGACGCTGCCGGGCAAGCTCGCGGACTGCCAGAGCAAGGATGCGTCCGAATCGGAGCTCTTCGTCGTGGAGGGCGACTCGGCCGGCGGCTCTGCCAAGATGGGCCGCGATCGCCGTACGCAGGCGATCCTTCCGCTGCGCGGCAAGATCCTCAACATCGAGCGCGCGCGCCTCGACAAGATGCTCGCGTCCGAGCAGATCAAGAACCTGGTCATCGCGCTCGGCACGGCTATCGGCGACGTATTCAATATCGAGAAGCTCCGCTACCATAAGATCATCATCGCGACCGATGCCGACGTGGACGGCGCGCACATCCGCACGCTTCTTCTGACGCTCTTCTATCGCCACTTCCGCGAGGTCATCGACGGCGGATTCATTTATATCGCCCAGCCGCCGCTCTACAAGATAAAGCGCGGCAAGGAAACCATGTACGCGTACTCCGACGAAGAGAAGTTCAAGATCCTCGGCCCGGACGCCGAAGCCGTCGTTGAAAGCGACGAAGCTGAAGGCGACGTAGAAGGTGAGGAGCTCGAGACCGAAGAAGCCGATGCGCCGCTCAAGAAGGCCGGACGCGTCTCCATCCAGCGCTACAAGGGTCTCGGCGAGATGAATGCCGACGAGCTCTTCGAGACGACCATGGACCCGAAGAACCGCATCCTCAAGCGCGTCACCGTGGAAGACGCAGCCGATGCCGACCGCATCTTCGACATCCTCATGGGCAGCGACGTAGCAAGCCGCAAGAGCTTCATCCAGAGCAACGCGAAGCTCGCGACACTGGACGTCTAGTCAGCAGAAGAAATAGAAAAAGCCCTCCGGCAGCGAAACCATGTAGGCTGCCGGAGGGCTTTTTCTATTTCTCCTAACGCTCGTACGTCTAACGATGGATGTCTACGTTGGCCGAAGCCTCGTTGTTATTCTCGTTCGACTCGGTCACGTCATGGCCGCTGTCGACCGTGATGGTGATCTCGCGATCGTCGCCGCTCTTGGTGCGGTCGAAACCGAGGGTGAACTCGATGCGGTCGCCCGGATTGAGCGATGGCTGCGTCGGCGAAGTGTAGTCGAGCGACGGGGAGGTCGGAATCTCGGCATTGAACTTCCATGAGCCGGTGCTGTTCGTGCCGTTGTTCGCGACCGTGAACTGCACGGCGCCCTCCTTGCCGTCCGGCACGTTGCTGGAGGCGATGAAGGAATCGGTGTTATCGCCGCTATTCAGGTAGCCGACGTTCGTGATGGTCACGGTGAGGTCCGGGTTGCCATAGAGCGGTGCCGGCTTGGTAACGGTCGTGGTAGTGACGGTCTTCGTTCCCGTAACGGTACCCGTAGAGCCGCTCGTATGAGAGGTGCCCGTGACGGCAGTAGTGGTCGTCGTGGCGACGCTGGTCGTTGCGGTTACTGGAGTGAGGATCGGCAGGGTAGTGGTGGACACTACGGTGAGCTGGGCCGGGCCTTCCGAATTGCTGTGGAAGATGCCGGAAAGCGCGACGGCAGCCGAGCCGATGCGGCTCGCGGCCTTCGGCACATAGCGGGCGCTCCAGATGGCGAGCGCGATGCCGATGACAAGTAGCACGATGAAACCGACCACGGCGAGCGCGTTGACGGCTGCCCGGCGGTTCGGGTTTTCCTGGATGGTCGTGGTCGTTATTTCCATATGCTTCTTATATAACATATCTGTTAAATCTGTCAAGAAAGCCTACTATACCCTCATTCCTATGAAAAACAAGTAATGCTTGACATAACAGATTTTATGGTGTAAATATATCTAAGACGATATGAGCAATAAATCCGCCACCGTTCACGCTGCCGCAGGGCTGGTACATGCCAGCCGGAAGGCCTATGCCCGGAAGTGGAGCTTCCTGGCTGCTTTCTTCGTGGTCCTTCTCGTGACCACGGGCGTAGCCGGCGCGCTCGATGCGCTGCCGGATCCGCAGGCTAAGGTCGCTGACGCGGCGAAGACCACCCAGGCGGCCTCGCCGCTCGTGGCCATCGCCGCGCCGGAGCAGCCGACGAAGATCTACATCCCGGCCATCAGTCTTACGACGACGGTCAGCAACCCGACGACCACGGACATCAACGTCCTGGACAACGCGCTGCTCAAGGGGGCGGTCCGCTATCCGTCTTCATCAAATCTTGGTGAAGCGGGGAATGTAATCATATTCGGCCACTCCAGCTACCTTCCTATCGTGAACAACAAGGCCTTCAAGACCTTCGACGGCATCCAGAAGCTGAAGCAGGGCGACCGCATCGAGGTCACGGGCAGCGGCCATACGTATGTCTACGCGGTAGATACGGTAGCGAAGGAGAACACGGCCGACGACGCGATCCCGCTGGACGTGCAGGGCAGCAAGCTCACGCTCGCTACCTGCGATTCGTTCGGCGAGAAGAGCGACCGCTTCGTGGTCACCGCGACCCTCGTCGAGACCGACCCCATCGCCGCCGGCGCAAGCTCATAGATTGTCGAGAGCTATCCGGGACGGGAGCACGACTCCCGCTCGGATAGCTCGCTGCAATTGTGCAGAAGGAGCAACTGTACCTATCACTAGTCGCCCCATTATGGGGCGGCGCATGGGAGAATAAGGATGAAGAAATCGATCCTCGCCCTCGCGCTGCTTGCCTCGACGGGAGCGGCCGCGGGATTCAGCACCGCCGCTTCGGCGGCGATCGGCAACCCTTTCCTCAAGAACTACGGGACGCCGCAGCACATCGCTGACGCGCTTGAAGCGAGCCTGCCTCGCGACAAGAGCGGCAACGGCCGCGCGCTCATCGACCCGAAGCTCTGCCATACGAACGGCTCCTGCGCTACGGCCGAGAACTTCCTCGACCAGCTGCAGTTCGCCGATCCGGGCGGGGCGCCGCAGACCGTGCAGGAACTTCCTGCCTATCTGCGCTCGCTCGTCGTCGTCGATACGAATCCGGATGACGTCTACTCGATGTCATATCTGGTTCCCGATGGATACGGCGGGTGGTCGCCAGCGCATGGCGATGCGAATCATAAGGACCTCACCCGGCACTTCAAGCCGGGCGAGAAGGCCTATATGAATCCGAAGACGGGCAAGATCGTCCTCGCGGGCGATTGCAGCAATCCGATCGAGTTCAAGGTCGACGATTGCCTGTATATCGACCTCGGCGTTGACCAGGGCCAGGAGCTTCACGGCTTCCGGCTGAACCAGTCTTCGCCGCGCGACAAGTGCGGACCGCTGCTGTTGCTGGCCGGCGCCACGGGCTACGTGATGCCGACCGACGATTGCCCGCGGGCGAATTGCACGGCCGTCCGGCCGGCGCAATTCCTCGGCGGCGTCCCGATCGAGGACGGCGAGACGTTCAGCTTCCGCGCACCGGTTACGGGCAGGTATATCCTGCGCGTATCGAAGCAGGACCTGGGCACGAAGGGCATCTGGCTATTCTGCCTGTATGACCCACGCACCGGCGTCCAGAGCTTCGGCGAGACCGTCTTCTCTTCGAATTGGAAGGCGCCTATCGGCCAATCGGGCATCGTACCGACGTTGTCGTACCGCATCGACCACGTCTATATCTCGCACCTGGGCAAAACGAGCAAGGAGGCTACGGTCGCCTGGTTCGCCAAGGGCGGGAAGGAGCGCATCTGGACCGATTACAAGACCGGCCAGAAATTCTGAATCCTTGTCAGCGGGCGCGTTCACGCGCCCGCTGAAACTTCTCCCTTTTTTGTACGCCCGTAAGGGCAGGGGTTTTATTTAACAAGCCATTACCAACGTTCACCACTGAAACTATGACCACTACCGCACACCAGAAGAAGATGACGAATCCAGTGAAGGCTGGCGTATTCGCTATTGCCGGCGTCATCGCCGCAGGCGCTATCGCTGGCGTCGCGTTTGGTTTCGACACCCCGTCGAAGTCGTTCGCCCAGGTCGCCGAGGTCATTGTGACCGCGCCGGTTACGGTCACGCTTCCGCCGCCGATCATGACGCTGCCTATCACGACCGTGAATCCGACCACCCCTGTCACCACGACGCACCCCTCTACTTCCGGTACCTCAGGTACGTCCGGGTCGACGAATACCGATACGAGCAAGGGCAGCGGCACTGCTGCCGGCACCGATACCGGCTCCAAGGACGCCAGCGGCGATGCCGGTACGGTGGACGTTACCGCTACGGAGACCGATGTACCGGATCTCGGCAGCTCTGCTGCCGCAGTGACGAATACGAACACGACTACGAAGACGAACCCGGTGAACACCGCGCTCGGCAACGGTAGCTCGGGCAAGAGCAAGGGCGATAAGGATACAGGCAAGGATATAACGGTTACCGCGCAGGTAGACAACCCTATCCAGACCCCGCCGTGCTGCACCGTAGGTGGCGTCACGACGCCGACGACCGATACCGACATCACGGTCACGGGCCAGGTAGACAACCCTATCCAGACCCCGCCGTGCTGCACCGTAGGTGGCGTCACGACGCCGACGACCGATACCGACATCACGGTCACGGGCCAGGTAGACAACCCTATCCAGACCCCGCCGTGCTGTACGCTTCCGACGACCACGGTCACTACGCCGCCGGTAACCCCTCCGGTTATCGTTCCTCCGGTAGTTCCGCCGCCGGTCGTACCGCCTCCGGTAACGCCGCCGCCTGGCGGCGGCGGGGGAGGCAGCTGTACCGACCTTTCAGCGTCACCCGCGACCATAGATGGCAGCGGCAGTACCGCCGTCACGCTCAAATGGCGCACTAATAACGTGAAGTCCATCACGATCACGGACAACCACGGCAATACGATTACGACGTCTACGGACGCGAGCGGAACCTACACCGTGTACCCGACGACCGATACTAAGTACACCGGTACGGTGAGCGGTGGCACGCAGAGCGTGCACTGTCAGGCATCCGTGAAGGTGCAGACGACGCCTCCGCCCGGCGGCTACGCATGTATCTCGCTCACTGCGGACACGAACCATCTCGACTCTGCGGGCAACGTAGTCCTTACCTGGCAGAAGACGGCCGGCTCGCCGAGCATCACGATCGATAACGGCGTCGGCACGTTTACTGCCGATACCGGCTCGACGACCGTGAACGTCACGCAGGACACTACGTTCAGCGCGCAGGTCGGCACCGAGGCTATCCACGCGTCCTGCCAGACCCCGATCACCATCGGCGGTGGCGGAGGGGGCGGC
>FTIZ01180267.1_pt1 | contig 10581 bp, 6 predicted proteins | sample 1658381 | NCBI WGS metagenome assembly FTIZ01 (sample SAMEA3914822, study PRJEB12502) | metagenome | biome: forest; material: soil | place: USA | collected 2012-03-12 | depth 0.1 m
CCACACCAACCAAGCACACCTTTTCGCCCCAATATCCAAGCCTTGAAACAAATCCCTTCCAGATCCAGGCCAGGCCGGGCCGGGCCAAGTGCCATTCCTTTCCCCTTCTCCATCATTCCGGCCATACATGCATTTCTTTACGTATAGAAAATATCCAAATCCATCTCCAAACTAAACAGCAACACCCATCAATCCACCAATGACCATACGGCCCGAATAATGCAAGAAAGAAAGTCAAATGGGGTATATCGCGAAAGTCGCAGAGAAAAAAAGAAAATAAAGATGTAAAGAATCGAAGTCGAAAAAATAGAAGCCGAGAGAATCGAAGAGAGTACTGAATCCCGATCAAGGACCAGCGTTTGGCCAAAATACCAATAAACACTAACGCAGCGACAAACCGCGGATATGGGGTAAGGGGGTGGTGTTCTATAAACAGCGGGAGAAAAAAAGTTGGCTTTGGTCGACAAGCTTAGAACAGCGCCGCCGCGGCGATCAGCGCGACGACCAGGCCGGCGATGGCCGAGCCGCCCTCGGCTGCAATGCCCTCGTTCTTGGACGTGGTCGATACGGGCGTCACCTCGGCGGTCGCGCTGCCCGTCGGCTTGGAGGTGACGCTGTGCGAGGTGTAGTTGTACGATGTCTGGCCCGACACGCTCACCTCCTGGAAGATACCTCCGACGAACGCGCTCGAGGAGGTGGCTGGTGCCGAGGTGGTGGATAAGACGTGGGAGGAAGAGGAGGAGGAGGAGGTGCTGGTAGGCGCGGCGGAGGAGGAAGAGGAGGAGGTGCTGGTCGGGGCGGGCTTGCTGCTCGTTGACGTGGACGGCTCGGGCGCTTTGGAGGTGACGGCGGGGGTGCCTTGGGAGCCGTCGGTGTTGAAGACGACGATGTTGGCGGTCTTCCCCTTGGGGACGGTCACGACGCAGAAGGCGGCGTTGCCGACGCCGTTGGTGGCAACGGGGCTGTCGAGACCGCCGACGCCGCCCTTGGAGGGGTCGATAGCGCACGGCAGGCCGTTGCAGCCGCCGTCGGGGCATTCGACCTTGAGGCCGTAGGTTGGCGTGGTTTTGGCCAGGTCGGCGCCGAGGAATTCGGGGTTCCATGCGATCTTGACATAGGTGTCACCGTTGGCGACTGTGTTTGCGCCGGCAACGTAGGGGCTCCAATTGCCGATCGGCTCGGTGATGGTCCCCCACACGCAGCCCTTCGAGGCGGGTATCCCTGGCGCGTTGACATAGTAGCTAACCGGATATTAGTGCTCGTTCTTCTTTCTGCCATAACGATGGGTGCTCACTGTGCAGCGGTGCCGGCCCAGTAGTCCGGCCCTGGAACAGCCAGCGTTACTGTGTCTGTGACGTCGGTCGGGATGATCATGGCCTCGTTGCCCGGCAAGACGGTCTGGCAAAACGACACGATGCTTCCGGCCTTGTTCACGGCCTTGACGGCCCCTGTCCCGTCCACGCAATAGGGCTTGCTGTCAAAAGGCTTCTCGGGCGTTCCACCGTTGCAATACAACCCGCCGTACTGGAGAACTCGTCAATATCACAATCCGGATATCCAGACACCCAGACAAAGCCACGCACCATCGATTCGGGATAGTGATATCCTGTGTCGGGTTTCCACTGGGCCATCAGCTTGCCCGGCACGCAGGCAAGCGGGCACCACTTCCCATCCTCGCAGACCTCGTCGGGGCTCATGGCGAAGCCGTGATTATCGGCTCCGGGGACGCGCACCAGGTCGGGGTGATCGGGCAGGGTGCAGGGCGCTTTCCTCGCGACAACCTTCGGGGCCTCGATAACCTCCCCGGCCGGATGGCTGTGGACGTGGGCGTGCCGCTTCGCATGGTGCTGGTGTGCGTGGCGGTGGGCGAGGTTGGCGGACACGGGCTGGGCGGAGAAGAGAAGCGAGGCCGAGCCGATGGCGGCGGCCTGTAATGTGGTGAACCTCATCGTTCTTGGGGCGCTGAAACCCGGGCTGTTGGATGTCGAAGAAGCCGAAAGGGGGCGAAGCAGACGTTCAGTCCGGCGGTGGATCTCAGTCCCCTGTTTTCAAGTCTGCCGTCATACGACTTGGGCGCGCGAATAACGTCAAGCGAGCGTGTATGCGCTTCACAGGGTGGTGTTTGTCCAGGCGAGTGTACAGACAAACGACGAGCGAGCGTGAGGGGTGCAAGCACAGAGATCGCGAAAACGAGCGGCGATGTTCAAAAGAGAGAACGTCCTGAGTCCAGAACTGAGATTGAGAAAAACGTTGGACAGGGAAAGGCGCGATGGCAGCAAGGGGGTCAACTCGATGGGTTTTCTGGGGCGCCGCTGGGGGACACCTTGAAGCCGACCAACAGGAAGACGCCTGGCGTGATGGCACCCATGTCGGTCCATCTCGATAGTCTCCACCACCAGCATCCCTGATTGGGCCGTCCCTGACGGTTCCTGGTGTCTCATCTCGGCAGTGGACACGCATTGGCAGGGGCCTGCTGGCTCTGGCCCAATGGCGGTTGCAGCACTAACGGCTGGCGAAATGAGCCTCCAAAGTGACGGTCTCGGCCCCAGACAAGTTTGCCTTTTGGCTCTGGAGAAAGTGGGAATAAAAACCCTGGCTCGCCTGGCTCAAGCCTCTGATGAGAAAAGAGTTTGCCGCCTTGGTCTTGGCTTGGTCTGGCGATCTTGGACTCCACCAACCCCCCCTTTGCTTTTGCTCCATCTCGACAGTGGAGTCTCAAGGCAAAGGGGGCAAATCAGACCGTCGAGCACAATTTCGCCCAATCCAGCGGGGCTGATGCAAGACAACTCACAGCCAACTCACGGACAACTCACTGTGGCTTTTGGAGCGCCGTTGGGGCTGTCCTACCACATCGCGTTGTCCCTTGCATGGTAGGACGCGCCTTTTCCTGTCAAGAGGCGGGATGAAAATCTTGACTCTGGTGTCGAAATGGGCTTCCTTCTTCTGATACCAGAGAGCACGTGCCGAGTGGACAGGCGACCAAAACAACCTGCGCTTGGACGACGACTCCACCACAAGGCGACCAGAATGTCACGTCGAGCAAAGTGCTTCGCCGGGTTTCTCTCTCGCTTCGTTTTGGTGGACGCATGCCATGATCTGGATGCTTCCGCTCCGTACGAATACCGAGGACGGAGTACCGGCCGGTTAATATCCTCTGCCGCAGTATGCCGTCATCACCAGCCGACGGGACACTGAGCCCTCATCCGCGACTGACCTCACCCTCGCTTCCCGTGTCTCTTGGCAGTAGGCGGTTCGGTTTCTTCTCGGCCCCAATGATGTCGATATTCGCGCAGTCTTTTCCCGCATAAACTTGGAGATGAAGTCTCGGGTGTGAGGGCGTGGAGGAGAAAACTAAGCAGGCTGGCAACTCATCTCTGGTTTTCCAGGCGATGAGCTATGATAAAGGGTGTAAGACACGAATGGCTGGTTGAGGAGGTGATTGGGACTCGTGAGTCATGGCCGCTTGTCGGTGCAAACAGCTCAGGTATCAGTATCCACGCAACGGGCTGTCTTCCCGAGTCGGCCTCTACGCGACCAAGTTCACGACGAACGTTGCCAGGTGAAGAGAAAGTTGAAACCGAACCGAGTTTTTGAGGCAAGCTTTCGTCTCAAGGTCGGGGCTCAGAATCGGACTCTCGGACGAGAGGAACGGGACCTGTTCCCTCTTGGAGAACCCGGCTCACGCGAGTCGATGGCACAGCAGAGTGTCTGAGGTTGAGGAAAAGGGAAGGGCCGGTCTCGGTGTTGACTCAGTGTTGACTCGGTTGAGCACCCCACTTACAAAAAGCCAACCCACCACCTCACAACACCACACACAACCAAGGCAAAAGAAGGAAAAAGAAGCTGACAAGGGCGAGATTCGAACTCGCGCCCCTTTCGAGACTACGGATTGTGATTAAGGGTTGAACACCTTAACGTAGCGCCTTGGACCGCTCGGCCACCTTGCCTGATGCTTGTTGTGGAGGTTTGGGACGGGTGCAGAGTTTTTGTGTGGAACTGGGGCTGCGACGACAGGCCGGGCCGACGAGTGGAGATCGTGGGGGTTGCTGTGTTGTGGAGTTAAGGCGAGCCGGAATATGGTGTCGAGAAGCCGGTTGAGTATGTGTGCGAGACATGAGAATAGAAAAAGCGGGAAAATCTAGTCGGCTTGAATCACAGAGACGAGGAAGTGCCAGTGTGAGGGAATGTTGGTGACAGGCATGCACGTGCACACAGCCGCTGCCTGGCGCCCGCCTGAGTGGTTCCACTTTTCTCGAACACAAACAAACGCCACACGTGATTTCCACGTGACGTGCGATCCCTTCCACTCGCATCACAAACTGATCAACGTCACTTCTTGTCGTTGCAGCCCGAAACCATGGCCAGCTCAACAACCCAAGGCGACGCCAGCACCGACTACTGGCCCCTTCACATTGCGAGGAGCGACGGGCAGTCATGGGAAGGATTCCCCGGCAACAGCCATGCGCTGAAGCCCGACGATGACCAGGACGTGACGCAGCTCGAGCGCTGGGAGGTCATCATCGGCGGCCATCTCCAGAACCAGGTCGGGCCCAGGGATGACAAGAGACAATACAAGCTCGCTGGGTTTCCCAGGGGCTACGAGCTGCGGGCTGTCCACAGAACTAATGACAGTCGGGACTACTACCTCTACGGCCACCCCTCGAGCGGCAAGGCCACCTACCGCACCCCCGGCGAGTTCGCCTTGCACGCCCTGTGGCTGATCAGCGACTCGACCGACGCCAGCCAGTGTCCCTGCGATCTGTGTTCCAAGTACAAGCCCGTGAGAGCGGTGAGCCAGGCGACCGCTGCCGCCGCCACACCCCTCCCAACCTCCGGTGCTGCCGCCGCTGCCGCCGCTGCCGCCGCTCCCACTCCCGCTCCCAGACCCGCTGCGGTGCCACAGCCCTCTGCCCCCGTACCCATGCCAACGGCAACGACGACAGCGCAGCAGATACCACAGCAGCAGCAGCAGCAGCAGCAGCAGCAGCAACAACAGCAGCAACTGCAGCAGCAACTGCAACTGCAGTCGCCGCCTCCCGGGACAACCAGCTGGACCAACGTCTTCCGCGTCGGCGAACTGGTCTGGTACAAGCACATGGCCTGGCGGCTGGGCGTGGTCATCGACATCACGTCGAAGCCCGGCACGGCAGCCCACCCCCGCGCGTCCGATTCCAGCTACCACTTCACCCTCGCCCCGCTCGGCCACGCCCAGCTGGAACAGGCGAGCCTGATCAAGGACTGCCAGTCCATGCGGCCCTTCCTCACCTTCAGCGTCCCCAACGCGGGCATGGACGAGCTGAGAGACAAGACCTTCGACATGGTGAACTGGTCCGCCTTGACGGCGCGCCTCGCCCTCGAACCGGATGCAAACAAGCGCGAAGTCGACCGCCAGGTCCTCGGACTAGAGGCCTCTAAGATGGGTGCCCGCGCCATCAACGACGCCTTCTCTACCTTTGACCTGCTCGCCCAGGGTACCAGCCCTGACGGCGCCTTCCGCATCCAACACTACGGCGGCCTCTACCTCGGCGCCGAGCTGATCCGCCTCGGTGACCCCATCCGCGTCACCGTCCCCCAGCCGGACCATACCACCACCGCCCCACTCCCCGCCGACGCCAACCCCGTCATGCTCATCAGCGAGATCCAAATCCTCACCGCGATTTCCCCGCCAGGCGGTGCCGCCGCCCGCGCGGCCGTCCACTTCCGAGGCAACCTCTACCGCACGGTGCGCTCGCACACCACCCATCCCCTGCCGCAGGGCGCGGTGGCGGCGGACTCCCTCCCGCCGGCCTTCGCCGAGGAGCTGGCGCTGCGCAACGCCATCGAGCGCGACAAGACGATGCGGTGGAGCTGGGCGCTCGTGTCGGCGTCGGGCCCCGTGCGGTGCGCCGAGACGGACGTCCAGGGCCGCTTCTACGTCACCGACAAGCTCATGAGCGTCATCGACCCGGACAAGCTGCAGGAGTGGGTGCAGCGCGGCGTGCTGGAGGAGGCGCCGGCGTACTTGAACAACCGCACTCATAGTGGGAGTGGGCAGTTTACCGGCCGCCGGATGGGGAGGAAGGCTATGCTCAGCGACGCGGTTGGGGTCGACTTTCGCGTGCCTCCGGGTATGGTGGAGAATTAGAGGGGTAAAAATTTGCTTGCTGGTGGCGTTTAATGGTTGTTGGGCTTTGGGGATGGGGCTTTGTTTTGAGTCGTTTCTCAGGGCTACAAAGGTCTACAAAGTGAGGGGATTCTGGCTTGTCTTCAAGCAGAGGGTTCGATTTCTGGTTTGTTCCAAGGCGCTACCACTTGGCTACATACCGGCCGGAGTCGAGATGTACTATGTATAGAACACATGTCTTGCTTTGTTTCTGAGCCTGGAAAAGGGGAGGGGGGAGGGAGGCAATACCTGCTTCAAGCCGTCTGTCTGTTTGATATCATGGGCCACCACGCTGTCAACCCCCCCCTTCGGTGGCAGCAGATCTGCCCAATATCATAGCAACTTTGTACTTGTACGTATATCCGGACAATGTCCAGCAAAAGAAAACAACACATCACAGTTGTGTCACTCGCGGCCAGCTTATGCTTACCAACAAAGTCCCTCCCCAACTCCGTTATCCCACCGTTTCCCGGCCCTTCTTGCAGGGACAGCCCCAGATTCCCGGGACGCACCCCAGACAACAAGCCGCTCTGCAGCGGTCGATCCCGACAAGACAGAATCAAAGCTGGTGGAGAGTCTCCACCAGCCCTTCCCAGCCCGCCGGGTCGGCTTGCGTGCGAAGAGGCGGTGAGACTGAGTGCAGATTGCCGGCACGGAGTTGGTCCGCGCTTTGGGTTCTTTTGGATCCGTGACCGGACGGGACATTCAAGCCTGGTGGAGCCGGGCATCCTCCGAGTCGTTGTTGATTTGAGGATTGGAGGGAGTGGCTGATGATCACTGGATATTTTCCGACGGATCGGCAGTTCTTTTCTTTGAAGGAGCGAAAGAGAATTGCTTGGTTTGAGCTTGGCGAGTTTTCAGCCGCCAGCTGGAGCGCCGATCCCAGCGTGGGGGTGGAGGTTAGGTAAGGTTAGGCATGGCTGATGTCTCTCGGAGTTTTCAGCAACACCGCGGAAGGGCGGCTCCTGTGTGAGGTAACGTCATGGGCAAAGTGATCGTCGACCTTCCGGGGCCAGAAATGACAGCCCTCTCTCCGTTTTGGCAGGCTTGTTTCGCAGTGCATTGCAAACCTTCCACGCCTTCTCCCACCCTGGCAAGTTACAGGGGCCAGACAGCGCGCGCTGACACGTCCCCGACCCGACGACGAGTCACGACGACCCAAGCGACCGGTTCCGTGGTTCCATGCCAACCAACCGGCCATGCAGCAAGGAACAAACCAAAATCTCACCTCCCACCTCCCTCTTCCAGCAGCCTGAAAGGAAGGCCCGATTCCAACAGGCCCCGGCCAGCGGCACAGCGCCAGGAAATGCCGGGAAACCCGCATGCATGCTGTGTGGTGTCGGTACCAAACTCGGCCGGGCTTCCAGGCCTTCCAACAAAACAGCCAAGGCAGTGCATCAACTTCCCCCGATGCGCTGCATGCACTGTATTCTTCGCAGGCGGGCCCTCCGTTCCCGCTCCCGTTCCCGTACCAGACTGTCGGGAAACCCACGCCACGGAAGCAGAAAAAAAAAGAGGCAAAAAGCAAAAAATGCAGAATCTGACAGGTGGTGGCTGATGTCCCTTCGCTTGCCATGATCATCCACTCGGTTCCGGCCGACTGGTTGCTGGTAATAATACCACGCGGCAGCCCCAGCTTGGAAATTGAAGACGCATGAAAAATGAAATGCACCGACACGCAAGCAACCAACGCGTCCAACTATCCCCAGATGGGACGGCTATGTCCTTGGTGAGTGGATAGGATGGATGTCGTGGCCCCGAGGCTGAAACAAAACTGCTTCTATTGTTTTTGCAATGCAATGCCATGCAATGCCCATGCGCCGCTTGGTGTGCCCACACTCAAATTTGCCTTGGAAGCGGTCGGTCGGCACATGACATTAGGGATTTGCGGCGCGGACTTGCTTCTGGGCCACAGGGACCCGGCCGTGTGGGAGGGATGGACGGGGTTGGCTATGGTTGGTTGGGGTTGCAAAGTCTATTGTGGAACTTGAGATCCGAGAGTTTGGGTTTACGTTAGGTCTTTGTCTGCGCCCGGTGACTGCCTTAAAAGCATGTCATGTTGCTTGTATTTGGCATGGTTTGCAGTTGGGCAAGTCTCAGCAGGGGATGGGGAACTGGGCGGCGAGAAAGGTGTGTTCATTTCATCAGAGTGTGTAACCCGCCGAGTAAAAGCGGAAATGGAAATGTAAGAAGAGGGAGTCCGCAGAAACTGCCCTCGCGTTTTTCCCCCTTCCTTCAGCTGTTTTTTTAGCCCCCCCAAGCCTGGTGTAGGATTTGCCGCCCCCCGACTCGGTAATGAGGCATCACAGTCTGGCGTAGTCGGCCGTAGCAGCATCCAGACCCCCAGTCCTCTCCTCTCCGCCGCGTCCCAGCGCGCGTCACATGTGGCGCCCCCGGAGGCCCCGAGTCCCCGAGACTCCCTGCCCCTACTGCCCCTTCTGCCCCGTCTGCCCCGTCCGAAAATAGGTATTACCCCCTCATGCTCCGCCCAGCTGGAGATGGAGGAGGGTAGATGCAAAACTGGCCGTCTAGATGCAATCGGGTCGTGGTCGCGTGTGTCTGGTGTGGCGTGGAATTAGATCCTCCGTGGTGGCTGCTGGAGACGTGGCGGCCGTGGTTGAACCTCTGTGGAATTGGTTCTGGTCGTGGTTGTTCTTCGGGAGGGTGCGGTGCGCAGCCGGTGTGGGATCAGAAAACGAGGACTCAACCAGAGGCCGCCTGGCCAGTCCCCAGGTGAATGCTTGCCAGAAGGAGGAAAAAAAGACAAAATGTTTCGTAGCTAATGAGGTTCATGCTTGCTGAGAAGAGACGATGAATAGATGCATCCAAGGGGGAATAATGCCAAAATGAAAAACCAAGACACTGCTCTCGCAAATCCTTTTCAACTTCCCTCGTCATGTGTGTGGCGAAATCGTGTGTACCAGAGTCTCGAGCGAGGACATACTGTCGTCGAGCGAGGAGGAGTATGTCGGCGCCCGGCTACTGTCATTTGAGTTTCAGGCTCTCAAGCTTGTCCTGTAGGCTCTTCAACACCTCAGGATCAGGTTCCGGGTCGACTTTTCTCGGCGTGAGCCTGTCGCATTTCGCGTGCGAGCATTTGGCGCAGGGTAGCTCGTCGTTGGGTGGCGACGAGAAGATGTGTTTGCAATCGGCACATTGGTAGTGCCCAACCCTGGTGCTTGGAGCATCCCCAGGATAGCCGTATGGATATTTGTCCTTCTTGGGTCTGTTTCGTCGCATGTCAACACGAGTTCAACGAAAATGGCAGGCAACTGGGACGTGAACTTACGGGTCCCGAGGACAGTCGGTACAACGGGTGTGTTGGCAGCCTCCGCAGGTCTTGGATCCGGTAAACAGCGCCTTGCATTCACAGCACGTTCTCCGGATGCGCTGCCGCGGCTTCCTGTAGTAGAGATCCTGGCCTCCCTCCTTGGCCGGTCGCTTGAGGACGATCTTCTTCGGGGTCGGGTCCCAATCCGGGATGATGGGCGCCCTCTCGGCTCGTTCCTTGATGATGGCTGCGCGTTTCTTGCGGCTCTCTTCGCGCTCAGCTTCGGTGCGCTTGGCGGGCACCCGCGGGCATTGCTTGCAGCGCGGATGCTTGCATTTGGGGCACTCCTTGCCCAGGCCAAAGGAGGTGGTGCAGAGGTGGCATTTCCTGTGCACACGCATCCTGATGGGCTTCTCCACGCGAAGAACATGGCCCTCTGTCGAGTGCCACTCGCTGGGTTTCAGCTCCAAGCCGTACATCTCGCCCAGTTTCTTTGCACGCTCCGCGAAGATCTGCGATCTCGGGACCTTTGTGCCCTCCACAGCCGCGGGAGCCTCGGCCTCAGCCTCGGCCACGGGGGCGGGCTCCGCCGGTTGTGCAGGTTGGCTGTGGCATGGGGTTAGACTCTCAACAAGACCGAGGGGGGCTCTGTGAATTGAGCGGGAAAGGGGAGTAGAGCAAAAAAGATATCGGTCATACCTCGTAGATGCTTCGGCGGCAGGTGTTGGCGTGCTGGTGGACTTTGAGCCGAGGGTGGACATTCGACGAGACGGGTCGGCCTTTTTCAGAACCGTCTTCATCCTCAACAAAACCTTTCCGAATCCCGTCTTCTCCTTCTCCTTCCCTTTCGGGGCCGAAGGACCCCCTGGGGCCGGCGAGCTCATATTGGCGATGTGTGTGCTGTCGTCGTGGTCGTCGTCGTCGCCGATGGGGAGTGGCTTAACCAAGCATCCGATCAAGCCTTGCTGATAACCGTCGAATATTTCAGCTCAAGGGTGCCCAGCTCTTAGCAGCGCAGCCCGGCGATCGAGTCCAGGTCGTACTGCGTCGTCGAGGTTGGTTGTTATGGCATGAGCCTGGTGGTGTGTCGTCGTCTTGTGCAGAGCTGCGGCGAGCTGTCGTCCCCAGCAAAAACCCGAGAGATCCCTGCACTGCCCACACAGTCGAG
>FTIZ01002336.1_pt2 | contig 10571 bp, 11 predicted proteins | sample 1658381 | NCBI WGS metagenome assembly FTIZ01 (sample SAMEA3914822, study PRJEB12502) | metagenome | biome: forest; material: soil | place: USA | collected 2012-03-12 | depth 0.1 m
CGGGCAGAAGCAAGTTTGGCCACAGCACGCACCAGGGTTGTAGATGTCACAGCGCCCATTGTCGGCAACGCAGCCGGTGCAGACGGTGGCCGTCGCGGCGGGAGCAGTCACGGTCGAGGTCTTCAAGACATCCCCGGTCAGCGAGCTGTGCTGCGAGATTGTATCTGAAAGAGACTCGACGAAATCAAACTTACCACTGCGGACGCAATGCCGGTGACGGTGGTCGAAGCGGTAGGCACAATGCTGAGGCGGCTGCAGGCGGAAGAGAGAATCCGGGGATCGTACTGGTCTAGCGGGGTGGGAACGGCGACGTCTCTCTTCTTGAGCGTCTGCGGGCAGCTCGAGTCGCTGACTACGACGGTAGGGAGGGTGAGGGTGAGAATGCTAAAGGGGAGCATTGGCATCAGCACACTGGGTCACCACGAGCACTGTTTCTCCGGTCCCAAACCCACCTTGTCGGGGTCTCAGTGACATAAGAGGTCGTTGTCGCTGGGATGTCGAGGTAGGAGCCGCAGAATTCGGTGGCAGCTGGGCCGCCGAGGGCGTTGATGTCGCTCAGAGCACTCCGCACGGCACGGCAGTCGGACGCGGCGAGGACCGAAGTCCAGGGGTTGAGGGCGACGAGCCCGAGGATGCCAGCGAGGAACCGCATTTTCGTTATTGGAGTTTAGTTGGTTTTCGATGGTTGTTAGATGCCAAGCAACGACTGTCTGGTTATTTCTCAAGAGCAGATGCCAAGCAACGAGCGACGAGCGCAAGTGAGGCGGGTGGCTTCTCAGCTTTGAAAGCAGCTCTTGATTCTCCATGCCGGAAGGATTTCTCCAACCCATGCATTGTGGAAATATTGTTCAGCTGCATCGCTAGTGGTGTTGTTAGACCCGCAGCAATCTCCCGTCCTGTCCAGATTCCAGAATTCTGGTCCCTGGGACCCCCTGGATCCTGTGGAGAAGATGGTCCGGATTGGACCCACTGGTGGGTTTTATTTACAGAAGTATCCGTATCTGTGAGATATCCATCTCTCCGGGACCAAAAGTCGAAATGAAGAGGCGAGGCTTAGTCACCGATTCACCCTGCCGGAACGCACAACATGTCGTTGTCGAAGGTGCCGCATCTCAGGCCCGAGCAACAGTCGGCGGAAGTTCGACAGGATGTCAAGATCGAGTAGCAGGCCTGTCGGCTGTCAATCCCAATGAACTATCGGAAATAACCAGAAGGATCCGCACGCACCGCTTTCCCAGAGTCGACAAGCGTGTACTGCTTTTGGGACTCGCGCTTGTTGGGGAGGGGCAAGCTGGCAACCAGGCCGAGCAGAAAGAAAAGCACCAACTGCATCGAGAGCTTCATGATGCCGTCGGTGTTTGAAGAATGAGGACCTGCCGAATGAGTCCTCCAGCCAGGGAGGAATGAAAGAAATGGAAAAGGAAGGAGATAAAAAACCGGACAGACAGAGGGGAATCGAAACCATTCTTTGCCCACGGGTCCGGGCCACTTTAGTAACACTTGTCACTCGCTCGGTTTCCTTGCTGAAACGAACTGCCAAGGACAGCGTTCGCGTTCAAACGTCAATGGGGACGAGTGTTCGTCTGAAGGGTGGTCGAACCCTGAAACGGCGTGGAGTCGTCGCAAGCGCTAACACAAGACCACAGTAAATGGCTAGCAATTTGTTAGCCGGTGGGTGAGGGGACAAAACAAACGCATGGAGTGTGACGTTTCAGATTAAATCGTTGCGACCCAGAATCAATTGGTGCAACCTGGGGATACACGCGGCACATGCGGATCGACGGGGATCGTCCGAACGCGGGTTTTGTTGCTGTCCAATCGTCGTGGTACCGGCGCTGATCCCGTGTGATGGCACACGAATCAGTCGAACCCCGATGGAGGATTGGAGGTTAGGTAATGTCATCCGGTCTGCAGGCGAAATGGATCTGAAGCCAGTCAAAAAAGTCGAAACAAACCTGGTGGCCCTCGACGGCCTTATTAGACCCAACCAGGATATTTATTGTTGTGATTGCTCAAAACCAGCCGAGCAAAGAAACGCTCCACCCTAGCCCGAGGACAAAAAAAGAAAGAAGGAAAAAAAGAACCGAGATACCTAAAGTGCTGTCATGGCGCCCTCCCGCAATTACACGTACAACTCAATATCCCCTTCCCTCAATATTCACCAAGATCACAATATTTGAACTCAATTACAACACAACCCGTATCAGCACCCAATGTTAGGCATCCGCTGTGCCACCAATACAGAACCAGTTCCCGAATTTGGCAGTGATTGGGTCATCATCAGCCATGCTCCAGCGGTCCAGCATGGAGCTAATTGGGACTTTGGCCAGACCATCCTCGAAGGGTGTGGTAGCCTGTAGCTTCCGGAAAACGCCGGAGTTTGGTGACGAAAATGTGGATCGAGCTGACTGCGGTTGATCGTGTTAGTCAAAGCATCCGATCTGACCTTGAATCCTAGCCAGTAACGGTGTCATTGGGGGCACGCTTACGCATTTGGATGGACGCGTGGTCCAAGAGGAGACGCTGCATGTAGCGGTTGTAGAAGATGGGGTCTTCTGAAATTGCATGTTCACTCGTTGCATGTTTGTCGAAGTTACATGACACAAGCAGGACTGAGTTGTACGTTGGGGTCAACTCCATCTGGCGTCCATTGTCGGTCATTTTATTCACTTGCGGTCCTTTCCGCCGCACTCATGATCGTTCAGACCTTGAGCTTGACCGGTCAGCTCGACAAATCAGAGCGTCGGAGAGGGACGGGCTGTGTCGCCCGCCTCACTTCAGCTTCCAGTTCTGCTTTTGACTGACTCCCAGGTTTCTAAGGCCGCAAAATTGGAAGAAAACAATTCCGGTAAGACGAAAGCTCAAACGTTCGGAGTCTAGAGAGCCGGATCATAAGTTGACTCAATTAATCATCAGTAAGTTAGACCGCGACCTGAGTTGCAAGAGGCTCAGAATCCCGATGTCACGGGGGTTTGCGCCGTCGTTGCATGCTAAGTATGCACTCAAGTGCTGATAGATGCCATTTCAAGCCAGGTTATCGATTCTTTTAGTTCAGAGTTATGACCTAATAGTAATCGGGAAATCGACTGATTACAGCTCTCTTGGCTCCGTCGCCGCAGCGTCTGTTACATTCCAAAGCCCCAACCAGGCGTAGATGGAATTCGGGTGATCCTCATAACCCGGAATCTCAATTGTCTTGGCCTCCTTGAACCCAATATTCGCAAAAAACACTTTCCCCATTGGGGCACCGGCCACTCCCAGGCCGATGCCATCTTGCTTTGCCAGTTCAACAAACCAGTTCGTCATGGTCGTTGCGTGGCCTCGTCGCCAGTAGGCAGGGTGTGTTACCATCATATCTACCACCATCCGGCCTCGGAAAGTCCTAGGCAATCATGTGAGCGAAATAGATAGCTGTGGTTTGTGGGAGAAAGCGACGCACTTCACCTCCTGAGGGTGTAAGACTTCTTCCATGATCTTGCTACCAGTGGGGTTCTTGTCTCGGGTAGAGACAGGGTCGTTGATTGGCGGAGGAGTATCTCCTTTCAGAGGAGAGACGAAAGTGTCAGTGAAACAACAGGACTTGGATTGCAACAACTGCTAACCTTCGGGCTGGAACTGCCCGTGGCGCGGGGAGTTAGGCAGGAGCGAGAAAGATGCCACCGAGACGATGGCGTTGCCCTTCTCCAGGCCTTCCTTGGGAATTTGCTCCTCGAACGAGGGGTAGACAGCAGCGAGGGCGTCATAGACGTGGCTGGCTTCTGCGCGGTCGAGAGTGTCTTCCACGACGACGACAACCGAGTCCGGGTCGAGGATCGCGTTGCGGAACGAGTTGCGGTAGCTCGACAGGGTGTCCCGCGGATATTGGCTGAAGTAAGGCCTCTCGTAACCAAACCACGACGAGTGGAAAAACGACGCAGCAGCAACCACGCCTATTCTGGGCACGTCGGCCAGGTGTGCCAGGCGGAGTGCGCCGGTGAAGGGAGGGGCGGCGGGAAACATGACGGTTCGCCCAAGGTTCAAATCTCAGAGGGAAAATGCGACCTCGGGCTCCGCGCATGGAAATTGGAAGCGGAAAGTTGAGTGGCTACTGGGCCACTCGGGGGCCAAAGGGCCGTCTCATACGTGTTCCACACTTTCAGGTTTACATCCCGTGTTGAGGCGTTGGGGGACTCATGAGCCGGGCGTGCCTAATTTACATATGGTAGCATCTCGCTTTTGATTGGGCACTGGGCAGCTGCAGACAGCCCTGGGAAACGCCAACGGTCTCCCAGCAGTCTTGACCGGTCAGCCACGTGACTGGTAGCGTTGACATTTGGCGTCAGCTGCCAAGAGAGAAGTTCGTACGGAGGACGGATCGTCACGGAACCCGCACTGCGGCAGGAATTCGTGGGGAGGAACCCCCAGCACTGAGCCCGATTCTCGAGAATGTCAACCTCTGGTGTGGTGTCGTCCTCGAACTGAACCGCACATCGAATCCGAGGCCCCACAAACTCCACAGGATTTGGGGAAACTTGCCCCAACCCGCTGTGCCGGAGATGGCGCCACCGGCAGCAGACCAACCCAGAAACGAACAGCCAAGAATAACCCTTGAGAACCAACAACCGGCCCAACCGGTCAATTCTTGGTTGGGACCGATTGAAGATGCTGCAGCTGACCAAGAACTCTATTCCACATGGGACCCTTCTGTCGTATCACCATGGGGTTTTCTGGACTTGCTGCACGCCCCCGAGCATATTGACACAACGGTTCCCGAGTTGGATGGCTTCGAGAGGTTTGATGTCCCAGTAGGTCCTTTTACGCTATTCTCTTGTTACAAAGTTATTCACACTTAGGTGTTCATTGACTGTCTCGCTAACGGCTGTTTCTTCCCATCCCCAGCAGCATCTTACCACGCCGGCAAATGCAACCCACGACGAAAACACCGCCTTCTTGGACTTCGACCTCGTGTTCTCCCTTCCCATGGAACTCGAGAATGCTGAGGACTCTGGACACAAGAGCAATGCAGTTGGAAGACTTGATGCCCATCCGGAAGCGCTTGCTCTGATGCCTCCGAGACTGGAAGCAGGAAGCTCGCACCCCAGTCACCAGGTTCCATCTCAACAGACACCAACGGTGCCTGGTGACTCCATCTTCTCCCTGGTTTATCCTTCCGATTGGACTCAGTATGAAAACCTGAACGCCGATCCCATATTGGGGACCGATTTGCCCGAATTGTCTGATTGGGTCGTCACCGGAACAACTGAAAGTCGGGAACGAGAGCTTCCGTGGGGCGTCCTGCTCTCGTCTGGCCCTGCGTTTGAGGCAAATAGCTCGGCTCCAGCTTCAACTGGGATTTTGGTGTCAAACCCGCTCTCATCTGGCCGTTCATCTGAGAGGGTTAACACTCCACCAGCTTCAACGTCGGGTATACACCCGCTCTCGTCTGGCTCTGCATCCGAGGGAACCAACACTCCTCCAGCTTCGACCTCGACTTCAGAATCTACATCACCTCCACCCGTTGTCGCTTCCTCAAGCGCCATCCCTGATGTTTTACGGCAGCGGAAACCGCAAAGAGTACGCGGGAAACCCACGGAAGAGCAGCGAGCGAAAGCTAGCCTGATGAGAAAGGTCGGCAACTGTCTACGATGCAGAGCATTCAAACTCGCGGTAAGTCTCAACTCTGACCGTGTACTCTATATTAGTCAACTAAACTCGACGGCTGACACATTGGTCACAGTGCGACCCCAACACTCCATGCCAGCAGTGCCAGAGCGTCTTGGGCAGCGCCCGATCGTACTTCGAGCCTTGTTATCGAGACCGACTCGACCGAGTGGCGCTCGCGCGACACGGTAAGAATTTCGACTTGGGATTTCATTCCAAGCCCCCAGAACGATCAAGAGGCTGAGGCTGTTCACAGGGAATGGAAACTTCGCGCAGCGCGAGGTTGCCTTTGTGGATTACTTTTGGGCCGACAAGTCTTCACCGAGCAAGAAAATTGAGATCCGATGGAATCTTCCAGGCGGTCGTCTGGTTGACCTGCCGCTCTTGAGCGTGACTTGCAAAAGATTCGTCGCGAGGACGAACGACACACACCACATCACGTTCAACGCTGGCTCTGAGGTCGTCACCATTGAACTGCCTCCCTATGCTGGTGATGACACGAAGAGTATACAGGCTGAAGTTGAGGATTTCCTGGATCGGAGTGTCCCTGCGATTCTCGACTACATCCTCTCAGACTTCACGGACGAACTTTCATCATCGACATTCCGGGAGGCAATGCGCTTTGCCAAGAAGCACCACAGTCGGACAGTTGAACTCGCCTTGCGCATACGATGCGCATCTTTCTGTTCTCAAGGCTGGGGGTCTATCACGGGCCTCGAATCGTTAGGAATTCAGACTGTCAACTTCAACGAGCGAGGTAAATGCGGCTACGCAGCCTATGACAGGGGCCAGGACAAGCCACTCCCACTGTCTATGGACCATCAACTGGACGTTGCTTTGCTTCTCGCCATCAAGAAATACCAAAAAGAGCTACTCGCGAAACTTACCAAGATGATCTTTGGCAAGGCGCGGAAACCGTGGTACGAAATCTTTCTGACCATTTTCATTCTCCTCTCGAACTTGGAATATGTCCACAGCGGGGGGCTTTCATTTTACCACGCCCAGATGAAGACGGCAAGTACCTCTCCTTTCCCCACCCTGTTTCTTGTGGCTGTGTGTCTAGGTACATATCAAGGTACCTAGGACTTCGTGGACACCGTCTAATCTAGCATAGAAACACGCAGCTCCTTGTTATTCCCTTATGCAGGAGATGATCGAAGAATGGAACTATTCGGCCGAGAATCTCCTGTATCACTTTTGCTGCATACTTCGAGGAGGCATGGGCTTTCGAGAAGCGCGGGAGAAGATGCAGGACTTGAAGCATCGTGAAGAATTGGACGACCCCGCTGTTCAATATATCAACCGGGCCGTTCAACTCTTGCCCAAGATTCGTGGGTGTTCTCAATTCACCAGCCGATTGGAAGTGTATTGCTCACATGCCGCACTGCAGGGTTCCCGCAACCACCAACGGGGTCAGGCGGCCTGGCTCCTGGCGACCTCCCACCTCCAGATGGGCGATGGATCATGCGCCTCTTTGACCGGGCGAAGGCATGAATGCCCCATTCGTCATCGAACTGCACTTCCCTCCCGTCTTGCCCCACGCCAAGACGTCTCTTCCTGTTGTTGGTCGCAGCCTTGTTCTTTATCATTGGCCCAACCTGAGGTACTAAGTCCCTGCCGGCTATCGAGTATCGTTCAGCTCAGAGGAGGGTTCCCCGCTCGAGGCTCTGCCATGAAAGGTTTTGTGTTTTATTTAAGGCCTTCTCCTTACCGTCTATTTCTCGCTTCTTCTTTCTTCTTTCCTCCCTACCCGCCAGCTTGTTCGTATTACTGAACATCATGGCGACAGATGTGTTGAGCCCCCGTCAAGTCGGCTTGCTAGCCGAGACTCGAGGTTTCAAAGAACCCCAACATGCATATGAGGCCATCGGGGCATACTCGACTCATGGAAGCGGGTTGTCCAGACCCGATCCCCTCGCAGAGTTTCCCGGAGAGCTAGACTCAGACATGTGCTGGGACTCGCACACCTTTGTCACTGACCCACGTTCCTATGTGGTTCATCTCACTGCTGATGAGGTGAAGAGTGTCACAGATGCGACGACTTTCTTCAAGTGTATGACTTCTCCGATTTCCTGCTCTGTTTTTGTCACTCGTTCGCAACTAACCGCCCGCAGCCCTCGCCCTGCGAGATGTGGCCATGGCCAATCCCGAAACCTTTCCTTTGCCCCACGCCCTCGCCCAGAAGCTCCGCGGGGTTAGCGACACACTCCACAACGGCCGTGGGTTTGCTGTCATCCGGGGGCTTACCGTCAATGGCCGGCCAGATGAGGACAATGTCATTGCACATGTCGGCATCGGGAGCTACATTGGCAGAGATCGAGCGACCAACAGCAACGGAATGGCCATGGGTACGAGAATCAGTCCCTCCTTCTACTAGCCCTCCAACGCTGAATATGATCGTAGACCACCTCCGGGACGCGATCCGTGACACCAAGCCGGTTGGCCGCGAGCACATCGAGCTCCATCCATCGAAGATGATGGTCCCCTTGGTGAGAAGTGCCGTGGCCCAAGCGCGCACGCTTGAAACTAATCACACCATATAGAAATTCCATGCAGATCGCTCATTCGCAGACGTTCTGGCTCTGTTCGTGAAGTCCAAGGCTGCCTGCGGTGGCCGGCAGTATCTCGCTAGTGCCTGGACGGTGTACAACAAAATGCTCCAGTCACACCCGGACGAGCTGCGAGTGCTGGCACAGAATTTCCCTTGGCCAGGCGTGAAGTAAGTACCAGTTTTGGTCCCGATTCCGTTGCCTGACACACATACGTGACCAACCAATGCTGACAGGCTCATCCTAGAAACGACCAACCCCACACATCCTACTCCCCCGTCTTCTTCCATAAATCTGGCCGTGTCCTGTGCCAGGTTGTCTACCGCATCTTTGAAGGTACCAACCTCCTCACTCCAGCCCAGTGGCATGCCCTTGGCGTCTTCGAGAAATGTGCCAACGAAAGCGCCATCGAGCTGGATGCCGAGCCAGGCGATATCCAGCTTGTCAACAACCTTGGCATTCTCCACGCACGGCGTGGCTGGATCGATCTCCCTGGTCGCCAGGAGCGACATTACTACCGGCTGGGGTTGCGTGACTCGGAGTATGCTTGGGCGCGGCCGGATGGGTATGAGGATGTGTTTGACGATCGGTTTGATATCCTACCGGAGGAGCAGACGATTCCGGTGACGGATTTTGATCCGTATGGGCTTACTTCTTTGGAGAATGCCGGGCATGGATGAACACTCAAAAATGCTATGTTAGGGACCTACTAGATGGGATTTTCTCTTTTTCATTCGTCAAGTTGTGTGTGTGAACTTTCTCTTTCGCTATGATTCTTCTGCCCTTGCAAGCCCAAGCTCTAGCACTCAAATTGACATGTTTCTGATCCCAATCAAACAACCAGCGGTATCACCATCACACACCCTGATCCCCCTTCTCTCCCAACAAATGGTGAAACCCATTCTCCTCCCAGAACCTCTCCCCCTTCCTCTCCTTCTCGCACAAGCTCACCACACCAAACGGATCCACCACTGTCATGACCAAACTTCTCTTATCTCCCCACCCAGGCCCATCCAACTCCGTCACTCCGTCCTGTGCAAGATACCGCCTGAAACTCCTCGGCAGCTCCCGCATCGGATGCCTCGCATTCCACAGCCCGGCATTCAACAGCATCGGCACCGCCTCAAACACCCAAAAGAACCACTCGTACCTCAACACGGGGCTCAAGTCCGTGGCACTGGTAACACTGCCACCAGCAGCAAAGTGCTCCACGCCGCGGTACACCGTCCTTGCCAGAATCAACGCCATGCTCGCGTACAGGGTCACCAGCACGCCGCTCACGTTGGCCTTCAGCACCCCGGCGCGGGCGCAGCGGGCGTGGAACACGCCGGCGAGGGTGTAGAACAGGACGATGACGGCCAGCTGCAGTGCAAGGGAGGCACGCAGCAGGGACTGGCCGAGGGTGTAGTTATCCCTGCCCCTGGCGGTGGTGCTGGTGGCCCCTGTCGCGAAGTAGGCGACGCCGAGGGCGTTGAGGGCCTCGACGGCGGCCGAGAGCGAGCCGAGGGTTGTTAACACCCGGCCGGGGTGGAGCGGAGAGATGTAGGGGATGTAGTAGAATGTGCGGCCGAGGATGTGGTAGTTTGCGAGTTCGAGGATGGGGCTGGAGGAGTTGGTCAGGATAGGCTCTTGGGATTCTGAAGGATAGGGGGGCACCGGGGCGTAATTACGGTGACATGTAAATTAGAAGAGTACTGGTGAGGTAGATTGGGAGGTTGTCGTTGTCATAGGCGCCGTATGAGCGCAGGGCGAAGCCGGTGGTGAAGAGTGCGCAACAAACGGGGAGATAGAAAGTCACGCGCCAGGACTTGTAGTGGCTGGGAAGTGTTGTGTCAATGGGGTTGATCCCTGGCTGGTTTGTCGATGGAGGGTTTGACAAGCTAGCTTACAAGCATTGGTAGAGGTGGAGTGCTGTCGAAACTCCAAACAGGACGGAGAAGACAATTGGGGCTGCGGCGATCGGGCCATAGAACCAGACGCTGCCGGGAACTGGGTTTGTTAGAAGGCGGGAGAGAATTTGAGGCTGTTGGGGCACTGACCAGGTTTGCCATCGGCCATCTCGAGCCGGATCAGGAGTCTCGATCAAAAATCGGTCAGTCAACAGAGGGAAGGATAGCAGGCTGATGGTGTCCACAGTCTAGTTAGGAAACATGACAGCATTCTCGCTTTTTATCGTTTGTTGAATTTCAAGGAGGATTTCATTTTGCACGAGCGCCTCCACTCATTTCTATATCCAAATGCGGTAATCAAAAGTCACTGCGTTGGGCTGCTGGGGTCCGTTCCGTGGGCATGCGAGCTGCGGTCAGTCTCGAAAGGCAGTGCGGCGTTCCAACGTCGATCCAATCCATGTTGCCGCGGCGGAATTCAGTTGGCGGTTCCAGG
>FTIZ01007588.1_pt1 | contig 10569 bp, 13 predicted proteins | sample 1658381 | NCBI WGS metagenome assembly FTIZ01 (sample SAMEA3914822, study PRJEB12502) | metagenome | biome: forest; material: soil | place: USA | collected 2012-03-12 | depth 0.1 m
GTTGAATAGAGGGAAAGGACAAACGAAAAAGCCCGGCCAATTGGCCGGGCTTTTTCGTTTCGGTCGGCTTACGCAGCCACTTCCTTTGCGATGCGCGTGAAGACTTCCGGGTGCTTCTGCGCGAACTCCGAGAGGACCTTGCGGTCGAGGCCGAAGCCCTTGGTCTTGAGGGAGTTGATGAACGTGCTGTACGACGTGTAGCCGTTCTCGCGGATAGCGGCGTTCAGACGGACGATCCAGAGGGAGCGGTAGTCGCTCTTCTTGTCGCGGCGGTGATTGAACGCGTTCTTGCCGGCGTGCACGAGAGCCTCATGCGCGAGACGCTCCTTGGTGCCGCGGCCATGGCGATAGCCCTTGGCGCGCTTGAGCACGTTGCGGCGGCGCTTGGCCGCGATGACACCTCCTTTTACTCGGGACATACCTTAGTACTTAAAATGATTAACCTCTACTTGCTAGGAGTAGAAAGGAACGCGCGCTTGATGCGGTTCGGCACCGACAGCGACTGCGAGCGCTTCTTGGCCATGCGGACGCTGCCGCTCTCGGTAGCGTTGTAATGGTCCTGACCCGGACGGCGAGCTACCAGCTTGCCTTTCTTCGTGACGCGTATGCGCTTGGTATATGCTTTGTTGGTTTTCATGGTTTATTCGGTGGTAGCGGGTGCCGGTTCGGCGGGAGCTGCTTTGGGCGCGTTAGCCGCCTTCGGGTCGCGCTCGATGATCGTCGCGAAGCCCTTCGGCGCGCGGGCGACCGGATCGGCTATCCGGTACGGATAGGGGATCAGCAGCAGGAACTTCTCGAGCCGGGTCTTGAGGAAGGCTTCCTCCATGCCCTTGTAGCGGCCTTTGAGGAAGAGCTCGGCGCGTACCCGGTGGCCTTCGGCGAGCCATTCGGCTGCTTTCTTGGCCTTCAGGCGCATGTCGTTCTCGCCCGTACCAACCTTTATCTGGACTTCCTTGGTTTCGGAGACCTTTTGCTTGGCTTTGGCAGCGCTATCCTTCTTCTTCTGCTCGTACTGAAATTTACCATAATCCATGATCTTCGCAACCGGCGGCTGGGCGTTCGGCGAGATCTCGATAAGGTCCAGGCCGGCGTCCTGGGCCGCTTTCAGGGCCTGGGCGGACGAAATCACGCCCAGGTTCTCTCCCTGGGCGCCGATGACGCGCAATTCAGGCGCGGCGATTTCTCGGTTAATGCGTACTTTCTCTACGGCAGCCATTTATACCTAGAGAATACCACATAATTCGCGTATCTACAACGGAAATAGGCGGTTTTTCGGTGTAGGGAGGCCAGGGATGGCGTACTATATAGGTATCGATATGGCAGGGACGCAGATAGCTAGGAAATACATAGCCGCGCTCGCGGCGCTCGTGCTTTTGTTCGCCGGAATCGTGCTGTTCTGGCGCCTGGGCTCTGCGCCGTTCCAGGACTACGACGAGGCCACCTACGCCGAAATCGTGAGTGAGAGCCTGGCGCATGGGAATTACGTTTCCCTGACGTTTCTGAACCAGCCGTACTTCCGGAAGCCGCCCCTCATGTTCTGGATGGCAGATGCGGCTCGCGCTGCGCTGCCGGCTGCGGACGATGGGTTCGCGATGCGATTACCGAACGCGCTTGCCGCGTTCGGGCTGGTGGCGCTGGTGATGCTCGTGGTTTGGGAAGCTGTGGCAGGGAGGTGGGCGTCGCTCGCGGCCGGTGCCGTGCTCGCGACTACGAGCGCGTTCATGGAGTCCGCACGCTCCTCGCGGTTCGACCAGCTCGTATCGTTCTTCATCGTGCTCGCGCTGTATGCAGGCATGCGCGCGCTGCGGGCGAACCGGGAGGCGCTTGAAGGTAACGGCGACGAGCGCCGTTCGGCGTGGTGGTATGCGCTCATGGGCGCCGCCGTAGGCGGCGCCGTGCTTTCCAAGAGCGTCATCGCCGTCTTCGCGCCTATCGCCTTGCTCGCATACTTCGCCTACACGAAGAACCTTTCCGAGCTGCTTCGCGCCCGCTTCTGGATAAGCATCGCGGCGTTCCTGCTCGTCGCTGCCCCTTGGCATATTTATGAGACTATCCGCTTCGGCCAGGATTTCTGGCACAGCTATCTCGGCACGCAGGTCATCGATCGCGCGCAGCAGAACCTCTTCGCGGGTACGAACAGCCCGACGAACGCCGGGTATCTCGGGTACTTCTTGCGCTTCGGAGCACCTTGGTCCGAACTATTCGTGCTCGCCTTCATCGCGATGCCGTTCCTCCTGCGGCATACGAAGCAGGGCATAAGCGCGACCTACCGCGCGGCATTCGTCGCTGCGTTGGCGGTCGGGGTCGTCGACTTCGTGTCGAAGACCAAGGCGGTCAGCTATTTGATCCCGCTCTATCCGTTCGTCGCGATCATAATCGCGCTCGCGGCGAGCGCAGCCTGGCAGTGCACGTCAGGCTTCGAACGGTATCGAGAACAAGCGCAGGGTGCGCTCTGGGGCGTATGGAAATTCTGCGGCCTCGTCGCGGCGTTCCTCTGCATCTACAACGCATGGCATATAAATCCGTACTACGGCTGGACGGCGAACGAGGCTCGCGATGAGCAGGCGATCGCGAACGCTATCAATGCGCGTACGAATACGCCTACCATATATACATATAAGAACGACGACCTCGGCAGCGTCGAATATTACACGCGCCTCGCGTTCAAGCCGTCTGAATTCGTGTATCCGCTCGAGAGCGCGGCAAGCTCCACGGCTGCCGTGCCTGCCGGTTCGTTCGTGCTGACCCAGGATCCGGCGGCGCTGCGCGCCGCCTTCCCGCGGCTTTCCTTCGAACCGCTCTATGCCGGTTCGGTGCTTTCGATGTTCGGCGTCGCCGCGGCGCCCTGAGCGGCTTCTTCCTGCAGGCGCACCTTGCGGAGGAATGACAGGTTGCGTGCATAGATGAAGAGCGACAGCACCTGCGCCACGGTGAAGACGAGATCCTTGATGTGGATCGCATAGCCGAGGATAACGAGCGTGCCGGCTATGGAGAGGTACCAGAAGGCTACCGGCACCACGACCTGGCCTTTCTTCTCGCTCGCCAGCCACTGGATGATGAAGCGCATGAAGAAGAGGAACTGGCCGAAGAAGCCGATAAGCACCCAGGGATTGAGGAAGAACATGATGAGGCCGTGAATGGACCAGTTGGCAGGAGTCATATTTGGTAGTATAGCAATTACATGAACGAAGAGGCGGCAGGCCCTGAAATCTCGGTTGTCATACCGATACATAACGAGGAAGCGAATATTCGCCCGCTCTACGATGAGCTGAATACGGCGCTGGCGGCCTACGGCCGCCCGTATGAGCTCATCTTCGTGAACGACGGCAGCGTCGACGGCTCGCTCGAGCAGCTGAAGGCACTGCCGCGCGCGACCGTGCTCGACCTTACGCGTCGCTATGGCCAGGCGACCGCGCTCAACGTCGGCTTCCGCCACGCGAAGGGCGACATCATCGTCTCTATCGACGGCGACTGCCAGAACGATCCGGCAGACATCCCGATGCTCATCGACGAGCTCGAAGGGAAGGGTCTCGACATGGTGGCGGGCTGGCGCACGAACCGTATGGACCCGCGCCGCAGCATCAAGTTCATCACGCGCGCCGGCCGCTCGCTGCGCCGCGCCGTCCTGAACGACCGCATCTCTGATTCGGGCTGCGCGCTGCGCGCGTATCGCCGCCACGCCGTGGAAAGCCTCGACCTGCAGGGTGAGATGCAGCGCTATATTCCGGCGCTCCTGCTATGGAAGGGATACTGCGTTGGCGAGCTGCCGATCAACGACCGTCCACGCACGAGCGGCGTCAGCAAGTACGGCTACGATAAAGCCGTTCGCGCCTTCATCGACCTGCTCTACCTGTGGTTCCTGCACAAGTACTCGCAGCGCCCGCTGCACCTGTTCGGCTACCTGAGCCTTACCTCGTTCGCGCTCTTCCTGTGCTCGTTCGTCATAACAGCCTACGACAAGCTCGAGCTCGGCCTGCACCTCAACCGCAACGGTTGGTTCTTCCTCACGTTCTTCTTCTTGATCATGGCGATCATGCTGTTCTCGTTCGGCATCATCATCGACCTGCTCATGCGCATCTACCATAACGGTTCGCAGTACGAGAAGCGATATTACATACGCGCCACGCACGTGAACGGATAAAAAAAGACTGCCAAAGATGGCAGTCAGTGAATCGGTACCAGTTAGGTCGTGTTTCGGGGAATCGGCGGCTCCGCAGAGATGAGCTTTTTCGCCCGGTGTCCGTTATGTTCTTTTTCGAATACGGCTTCGCACCTGATACGCCAGCCGATATCGATCTTCTTTCCTACGGCATCCAGCAGATGTCCGGGAACGTAGATCGTCTGGCCGGTATGCGTCTTGGCGAAGGCGAAGTGCGGAAAGACCCTCTTTACCTGCCCGACCAGCTCGACGCGTCCCTCAGAGTTCGAAGCTGGCGGGGGCGGTTCCTTTTCCTTGACCGTTCGCCGCAGCGGATCGACAAATCCTGAAGCAGCGGCGAGGCGATCAGGAACGAATTCGAATGGCGGACGCGAGCCCGTCATTCGATCTAGCGATTTCTGCCGGTATTTGGAAATCGGGATATCGGATGCGGCACGCTTGTCCATGGCACATATCCTATGTTGTACGCCTAGGCTCTGTTCTACATCCGCTTGCGGCTGCGGTCAATGCGCACAGGACGTATACTTATCCTATGCATGAGATCGAGATAAAGGCGGCGGTACGAGACAGGGAAGCGGTCCTCGCCAAGCTGGAGGCGCTCGGCTGCACGTTCGGCGCGCCGGTCACCCAGGAAGACGTCGTGTACGCGAAAAAGGTTGGCTCGATCCCAGAGTTCGTCTCGAACGACCTCTTCTTACGCCTGCGCACGCAGAACGACGGGAAGGTCATCTTTACCGTGAAGCATCATGAAGGGCGCGATGCCGAAGACCCGACCGGCGTGCCGGTTGAATACGAGACTGAAGTCGGCTCAGCAGAAACGATCGAGCAGATGCTCAAGCTCTTCGGGTTTAACGAAGCGGCGCGCATCAGCAAGACGCGACGCAAGTGCCGCTACGAAAAGTGGGAACTCTGTCTCGATGAGGTCGAGGGTCTCGGTACTTTTATAGAAGCGGAGCAGATGGCGAGCTTTGAGGAAGCCGAGGCGGCGCAGAAGGCTATGATTGAGTTCCTGCTCTCGCTCGGCATCAGCAAAGACGACATGCCGGCGCAACGCTACGACCTCGCACTGATGCAGCGCGCTGCTACAGCGTAACGACCTCGTGCTCGTCGAGCGTGTTGGTCTCGCCTGTGACGGCACCGATCGCGATGTCTGCGAGGCCGCCGATCTTGCCGCCCTTGTTGTCCCAGTATTCCGCACGCGATGCCTTTACCTCAATGAGCGCGATGTTCGGATCGTCCGGTCCTTCGAACCATGCCTTGTAGAACTCGTTCCAGAATTCCTTGATCTTGGCTTTATCTTCGCTGAAGGTGGCTGTGCCGGAGATGGAGACGAAGCGGATGCCGTTGCTATGCGCGTATTCCAGGCCGACCGTCGGGTCGTCCTGGAGCTCCTTGTACTTGTTGCTACGCTTGTCGGTCATGAACCATACCGAGCCGTCGAACTCGACGTCCTGTGTTGACATCGGGCGCGCCTTCAGGCCGTCGCCGCTCTTGGTGACGAACATGCAGCTGCGCATGCCTTTGATCTTCTCGCCCACGTTCTTGAGTGCTTCGCTGCGTTCCATAGGTTGTCGAGGTAGTTAGGATTAGAAGGCGAGTATGCGCCGTAGCGGATGAAGGCGGCATGAGTATGCAAAAGCCGATACTCACTATTTGGATACCTTGCTAGTATTAAGTAATGAAAAGCCCATCAACCCACGCGAAGATGCCAGTCATAACCGCATTTGAACGATCTCCCGATGGAGGGCAGGGTCAGGCGCGGGATATGCGAGTCCGTTGGGCGCTTGAGGAAGTGGGTCAACCGTATGCGATTCGGCCCGTATCATTTACGGAACTGAAGGAACCTGCTCATCGAGCGCTGAGTCCATTCGGCAAGATACCGACATATCAGGAAGGTGATCTTGTGTTGTTCGAGTCTGGCGCAATAGTTCTCCATATAGCGGAGTCGCATCCTGGTCTCCTGCCTGAAGACAAAATTGCCCGATCACGAGCAATCGTATGGATATTTGCCGCGCTCAGCACTATCGAACCGTCAATTCTCGAGCGCGAAAGCGCGACGCTCTTGGAACAGGATCAGCCTTGGACGGAAGAGCGCCTGCCGTTAGTTGATGACCGCGTACGTAGTCGCCTCAGGGACTTGTCTGTTTATCTTGGTGCTGCTGATTGGCTCGATGGGGAATTCAGTGCTGGAGATCTGGTGATGGTCGGGGTCTTGCGTAGACTGAACCGCTCTGGCTTGCTCGATGAATTTCCAAATCTGGCCGCGTATGTCATACGCGGAGAAGCACGCCCCGCCTTTAAGCGTGCATTCGACGATCAGCGTGCCTTCAATACGCGGTAGCAGTAAACCGCCTGAAAGGCGGTTTACTGCGTATCCATATAGGTGGAGGTGGGGAGAGTTGAACTCCCGTCCGAATCCGTTCTTGAGAGCGAGTCTACGACGCGTAGTCAGCATTGAAGGTTCGATAGAGGAATAGGAACGCTGACGAAAACGCCTCTATCTGAGCCCGTAGTTTAAGCAGGTCGCGTGGGCGCGCGGCTGCCGATGCCCTAGAAGATTCCGCCCTCGCTATCCGCTAGGGAACCCGGATAGTGAAGACGTCGCTAGGCGAGGGGAGCCGAAGCTCAACCCTTATGCGTAAGCGAACGCAAAGTCAGACACCTTGAAAGGCGAGAGGGTCTTTGCGCGTGCAACAGTTTTGTTTGCACGTATTGGTATATGCGTTGGTGAGGCGGGACAGCATACTTCCCCCGCGTCGCACGGATCTCAAGGTACAGACCGTCAAAGCCGGTCACCCCCGAGGCCCGAACCATGCAGGAGCATGGTTCGGGCCTCGCGAATGGCCCGCCGGCGAGCTAGCGCTTGTCGCGCATCGCGCGATCCATCTCGCGCTTGGCATCCTTGAGCTTGAGCGCTTCGCGCTTGTCGCTCTTGTTCTTGCCGCGCACGATGGCTACTTTCGCCTTCACGTATCTGCCCGCATTATACAATTCCAAAGGCACTACAGTCAAGCCCTTCTTCGCCTCATGCTCGGCAAGGTACGCGATCTCGCTCTTCTTCAGGAGTAGCTTTCGTGTGCGCTCCGGATTGTAGCCGGTCGGCGTATTGCCGACCTGGTACGGAGGGATCGTGAGGCCGACGATGAAGGCTTCGCCGCCGCGCATGATGACGCGGGCGCCGTCCATCGAGCCCTGCTTCGCGCGCAGCGCTTTCGTTTCCGCACCGGTCAGCTCGATGCCGGCCTGGAACGTCTCCAGCACCTCATACCTGAGCCCTGCCTTCTTGTATTCGATAAGCGCCATACGTTCCAGGATTACATAATTGGGCGTATACTCAAGCGACATGGCAACCGAACCTAAAAAGAACGCGGGCAAGAAGGGCGCCGGCAAGCAGCCGAAAGGGAAGCGTCCGGGCTTCATGGGCGGACCGGGATTCCTCAGTAATCTCATAACGACGATCATCGTGCTCCTGCTCTGCATGAGCGTGTACTCGTATTTCGTCACGCATACGGGCCAGACGCCGGAAGTGTCGCTCACGCAGGTCGCTACCGACGTGCGCGCCGGCTCGGTGAAGAGCATCTCGGTCGCGGGCAGCGACCTCACGCTCACGTACCAGGACGGCACGAAGAAGAAGGCGATGAAGGATCCTGACCAGGGCCTGCCGGAAACGCTTACTGCTTACGGCGCAACGCCGGACCAGCTCGCAAAGGTGGCAATCACGATCGAGAACGAGTCAGGCTTCCGCTTCTGGCTTTCCACGTTCGGCCCCGTGCTCCTGCCGGTCATCTTTCTCGGCATACTGTTCTTTTTCCTCGTGCGTCAGGTGCGCGGCGCCGGCATGCAGGCGTTCACATTCGGTCAGAGCAAGGCGCGGCTCACTGATCCGTCTGACCAGAGCCAGCGCGTGACCTTCAAGGATGTCGCAGGCGCGAAGGAGGCAAAGGAAGAGCTTCTTGAGATCGTGGATTTCTTGAAGAATCCTAAGAAATTCCTCGACATCGGTGCGCGTATCCCGAAGGGCATCATGCTCATGGGTGCGCCAGGAACGGGTAAGACGCTGCTCGCGCGCGCCGTAGCCGGCGAAGCCGGCGTGCCGTTCTTCTCTATTTCGGGTTCCGAATTCGTCGAGATGTTCGTAGGTGTCGGCGCCTCGCGCGTGCGCGACCTCTTCCATCTCGCCAAGCATTCCTCGCCGGCCATCATCTTCGTGGATGAGATCGACGCCGTAGGCCGCGTGCGCGGCTCGGGCGTGGGCGGCGGCAACGACGAGCGCGAGCAGACGCTCAACCAGATCCTCGTCGAGATGGACGGCTTCGAGCCGACCGAAAAGGTCATCGTGATGGCCGCGACGAACCGCCCTGATGTGCTTGACCCGGCGCTCCTGCGCCCAGGCCGCTTCGACCGCCGCGTCACCATCGACCTGCCAGATAGGAAAGACCGCCGCGAGATCCTCGACGTGCATGCGCGCCAGAAGCCGCTCGGCCCGGACGTGAACCTTGATGTTATCGCTGAGCGCACGCCAGGCTTCTCGGGTGCCGAGCTCTACAGCCTCATGAATGAAGGCGCGATCCTTGCTGCGCGCGAGAACCGCAAGGAAATCACGCAGTACGACCTCATCCGTTCTATCGAGAAGGTCATCCTCGGTCCGGAGCGCAAGTCGCACCTGCTCAGCACGAAGCAGAAGCGCCTTACGGCGTACCACGAGGTCGGCCATGCGCTCGTTTCATCCGTGCTGCCGAATGCCGACCCGGTGCATAAGATTTCCATCATTTCCCGCGGCCGCGCAGCCGGCTATACGCTCAAGCTGCCGTTCGAGGACACCAAGATGCAGTCGCGCAAGGAGTTCCTCGACGATATCGCAGGCACGCTCGGCGGCTTCGTGGCGGAAGAGCTCGTCTTCGGCGACGTGACGACCGGACCGTCCAACGACTTGGCCGTCATCACCGCGCTCGCGCGCGATATGGTGTCGCGCTACGGCATGAGCGAGAAGCTCGGCCCGGTCGCCTTCGCTACGGACCAGAACTACCGCAACGAATCCTACTCGCAGGATGTCGCCGCGAAGATCGACGCTGAGGTCACGCGCATCATCGAAGAAGCGAAGGATCGCGCACGCGAGGTGCTCACGACGCACCGCGCAGCCCTCGATTCCATTTCCGAAGAGCTCGTAAAGGTAGAGACCATGGAGCGCGACGAGTTCGAGAAGCATCTCGTCCTGAACGGCATCAAGCCGAAGCAGAAGGAAGAGGACGAGACGCCGCAGATCGTAGCGCCGACCGATGCGCCGGTGCCGGCTGCTCCCGCGAGCGAAGACGCGTAACGCCTGAAGGTATAAAAATAAGGCGGCCGATCCAGGATGGATCGGCCGTTTTGATTAATGATGCGGCAAGGCGGCAGATGCGGTCCCTGCAATCTGGGAAGCGACGTTTGCGGAAACCGTCGCGCCGTTCAGGAATGCGAGCGCCGTAGTCTGTATCGCACTAAAGATCGTCGGGGTGAGGACCTCGAGTACGATGATCGTGATGCCGAGCCCGATTGCTCCTCGGATACGCATGGTAAGGGAGGGGAAGTGACAAATTATTGAGACCGTGTTCGAGCACGGCAGACTTTTCATCGTCTCATGTCCTCCCCCATGCTGTACCTGGCAGCGCACGCCTAGCTCGGTCGAGAGGACCGATAAACGCTAGGTGCAGGAGGGAGAGGTGTCCGCACTCTTGAATCTGTAGAGGTCGATGACCTGCCCTAAGCGTACGCCGGTTCTATGACTTGTCAAATCGCCTGGAATTACGCGCCGTTGGCCGGTATAGTGGTTGGGCGCCCTTAGCTCAGTTGGTTAGAGCACAGAGCTTATACCTCTGCGGTCCTTGGTTCGAATCCAAGAGGGCGCACTAACGCGGGAAAATGTCGGTGAGAAGGTCGGACGTGTAGAACTCATTGGCGAGCGCGCCGAAGGCGCGCGTCCCGTCGGAAAGGGTGATGGCTGCGCCGCCCACCTGCGGATTCGGGTTCGGGTTGGAATGCTCGAAGCCGATGTTGTAGAGCGTCGAGATGACCGCGACGTTATCGTCGATCGGGTAGCCGGCCTTCTGCCACTGTGCCTCGACTTCCCTTATATAGAGCGCGGCATACAGGTAGCTGTAGTAGTGATCGTGCTGGTCGGTCATACGCGTGAAGCGCGCGGTCGCGACGTCGGTCGTGCCGGCAGGGAAATCGAGCATGTGCTCGTAACCGGCACCTAAATAATAGGGTGATGAAGGATCCTTCAAGTTATTCTCGACCTGCACGGCGGTCGCCTCCTTCATGCCCATGACGCCCCACGAGAACTGCGTCTGCGGGCCGAGGATCTTGAGCGGATAAAAGAACTTCTTGTAGTCCTCGCGGTCCGTGAAGAAAAGGCGCAGCTGCTCGGCTAC
>FTIZ01375144.1_pt1 | contig 10564 bp, 11 predicted proteins | sample 1658381 | NCBI WGS metagenome assembly FTIZ01 (sample SAMEA3914822, study PRJEB12502) | metagenome | biome: forest; material: soil | place: USA | collected 2012-03-12 | depth 0.1 m
TCCCAATGCTTTGGCGGAAGGTTTGGCGTCGACTTGATGCCGCGCTCAAGGACCTTGATAATATCGCGGTAGCCATGCCCAACTGGGGTCTCTCCGGTAGAGCCAGTTGAGCTATGACTGTGATGCTCGGGCTCGAGCCAACAGAGTATGTTCTCAGCGACCAACAGCCAAGACCCATAGGGCCGCGGAGCATCCATCGGAATAACCGATATCAACTCCTGGGCGAGGTCCATCCTTGCCTTGTCTCCCTTGGAGGCGAAAAAGGGGGCAAAGACGGAACCGAAGAATTCCGCAAAGTCCTTGTCGTCCGAAACGCCGGGTGGGAGGGTAGACAACATGGAAAAGAGGGCGGGAAGCGATGCTTTGGTGGGGGTCTGGTACTTGCCAGCCTTCTCCGTGAAGGGGAGCAGACCGAGCGAGCTGATCATGACCTCCAAGTATGCTCGTACAGAGAGCAGGAAATCCACCACACAGCGACCGGCGGCCTCTTTGCCCGACAGACCCCGTTTCCATACCCTTTGCAAGACACCGAGAGCCTCGGCTACGAAGAGCGCGGTATCCTTCGAAACTTTGATCTCCTTGGCCGCGGCCGAGGCGACCGTGGAAACCAATGTCCGCCAGAGATTGTAGGTAGCGCTGTCGGTTTTGGCCAGCGTGAGGAAGTCCTGCTCAAGGATGGGTTGCACCACGCCAAACACTCTGGTTGTGTTGCGCCTGATCCAGTTCGAATCGATTGCCGGGAGCTCTTCGGGCCTCACAAGCGGGGTTTCAGCGATATGGTCCACGTTCCATCTTCGCGGTGTCGTGCAGTCAAAAAGTCCAGCGAGAATGGCGTTGGCCTGGCGAAGGTTGTCCTCGGCAGCCTCGGCAGCTGGATCGAGCAATTTTGTAAAGACAGGCCGGACGCTGGCGTCCCAGTAAGTATCCAGAAGCGTTGAAGTTGTGCTGGGCTTGAAAGTGTAATAAAAGAGGTTGCAGATTCCCCCAAAGACCGCCTGTCGCAACTCCGCCATTGTCTTTCCAGACCCCTTTCTCCTCAGCTGGCTTATGAGAGGTGTAGCCAAAGTTGCCAGGTCCTTGGACGACAACGCTCGGTCTTCGAGGTGAAACAGGTAGACGAGGCGGCCCCAGGCGTGGTTGGCGGCGATTTTGGTCGGGAAGTCGGTACTGTTGAAGCAATTCTGGATCAAGAGAAGCCAAGGACCACTGTGCTCCCACTTTTCCAACCTGATGCGCAGAAGGAGAATGACTACGCTCCAGATTTCCGGGACCACAGACGATTCGTGCTTGTCCTTGGTCATGGCCTTGAGCCTCTCCTCGTAGTACTGGATATACCGCCGGTCCTCGTATGCGAGATTGAAGACTTCCATGACCTTCCGCGACAGTTGCCTTTCGTGGCCGATACTAAAAACCGCCTCCAAGCCCAGGGAGATGGCCGCCGATCGGATGTCCTTCAGGTTGCTCAGCATATCCGTGAACATGTCGAGCAGCCAATCCGAGTGTACGATCATGAGTTGCCTGGACTGCTGGACCAGTTTCCGGTAGATGAGGACTCGGGACATGACGATGCTCTTTCCCTTCAGGTGTTCTTCAATGCTGTGCAGTGAAGAAACCAACCTCCCTACCCTATCCGAGGTCATGACCTTGGGCGAGAAGTTCTGCAGGGAGATGACTTGCATGATGCGCCGGGCCGTGTCCTTGGGAGTAGAGGGGTCCTCGAACGAGCGAATGCAGTGGTCGATGATGAAGACGCCGAAGTCGTTGGAGATGGTGGACGCAATGGCGGGGAAGTGCAGAAAGGTGTTGAGAAGGTTCAGCGCGTGGTTGACGAGGGAGGTATCGAGGTTTCCTTCGGGCGTCCGAGCCACAATATCCCTCTGCATGAACTGAGTGAAGAGGGTCATCTTGTCTTGCAAGGCCACTCGGTCGGGAAGGTTATTGGACGCCTTCCATGCCCGTGTAAGCATCATATAGGCGTCGAGCTTGGAGTCGCGGTCGCCGCCCGCGAGCTGCTGTAGTGTGGATTCCAACATGGCCGCTAAGTTGCCCTGCGGATCTGGGGGGTCGCCTTCTCCGTTGGATGTCGAGTCGAGGAGGCTCGTGACGGGGGCGGTGACTTTGAGAATCGACTTGACGGGTTTCGACGCGCTCCGAGGTAACGATACGGGGGTCGGGTGGTGTCTCGCTCCCTCTCCGTCGAGGAACACGGGCGGTTCCTGAAACTCGGCCTGGGCCGAGAACCCAACCTTCTTCCGAATGCGCCGCGAGGTCGAGGCTGTCGCGAGGGAGGAGGCCGGCGACTGGAACCCGGGTGGAGTGTGCACGCTCAAGCGGGTATCGATGGAGCCCAGCGAGGGTCTGATCGGAGCCGCAACCTCATGGTGTGCTTCGCGCGGTGGGGTGGGTGGTCTCGGCGGCAGAGAGCTCAGGAAACTGGAGAGCACGGCTGGAGATGACATTCTGCCCTGCCGGCCAGCTTAAGGAGCGGAGGCAGACCGACTGTGTCCTGAGACCACAGCAGCGAGCGGCAGCTGTCACCTGGATCTGGCTGGGCAGGGCCGCCGTGGCATTTGGAATCGGAGACGCGAAACCGTCCAAGAAGCCCCCAAAAAGATAAAACAAGAAGAGGTGTCAACAACCAAGAAAAGGAGTGTAGAATGGTGGTTTGGCTTTGTATCTTGCTGTCAGGAGTTGGATGGCCGGCAACGGATGGGGATGGAGCACGCCCGCTGGACTCCAGGCAATTGATGACCCTGGAAGACTTTTGACGCGGTCGCGTGGCTGGCTGGCCGTTGGGCGCGTCTGCATCGCGCACCACTTTGTCGAGGATGGGCGGACCCACACCTCAGCCTCTCCCTTTCCAACCCCGGTTAACCTGGAAGCTGCCTGCCGGTACCGTACGGAATACAGAATACCGTATTCGAACAGTGCGTTTCTCAGGTGGGCATCAAAGCCGCAGATCTCTTGAATACGAAAGAACCCCTGATGGAAGGGTGCATGCATGGCGACTTATTCGGGAAGATTCAAGATTCCTATCTGGGAGCTTTCCGGGAACACCACATTTGCATCAACCAGGTGACCCCTCCACGAACAAAGCAGGGATTGCCTCGTTCTCCAGTGTTCTGACCCTGTTTTGTGTTTGCTGGTCGAGGACAACCTTTTGCTGCCTGTGTATCGGGCTTCCCTGAAAGGGGTGAGGACAATAAACGGCGAACTCGACTCGATTCCAGAGTCCAAATATCTTAGAACCAAGCGCTTGCAGCAACCCGTGGCAGAGAAACAAACGCCAGCCGCAGTTGGGGTCCAAGTGCTGGTCTGGATCCCGTACCCCGCTGTCCCTGGGGATCAAACACAACCCCAAGTGGGGCATCTGAAATCCATCACCGCCGGCGTCCTCCAGTTCGGTGGAATTTCATCCCGCGCAAATAATACAAAAAGGGGAAGCTTCTTCGGCGAACTCTCAAATACGACTCGGCTTTAGCGACTCCTACTTTGTGTTATGGCTTCATCAGGAAGCCTCACCGGCCCTGGTGTGTACTCTCGGGACCTTCTCCCCCACCAAGTTCGAGACCACGGCTAACACGCTCGCAAGCCAAACTGGGCGCCGTCAGGAAGCTGCTGGATCAGCTCACCGAAGACCTCAAATCGGCCACCCTCCGGCCGCAAGGTCAGTATGAGTGGCTCCAAGTGGATAGGAGGAGCGTTTGCTAAGGTCTTGCACAGAACGCGATGCTGCTCTCGAGCAGCTGAAAGTCTACGGCCGAGATCCCAGCTTTGCGGACCCCATTTTCACCAAGCAGGTAAGTTGGCTCTTTGGAGTGTGCCTGCGTCTGAGCAACTGTCTGACACATCTCACAGGGGATAGAGACCCTCACGAGACATGCTTTCGACAGCGCCTCAGACACCACCTCTCGGAACGCTCTTAGGGTTCTCTGCAATGCCATGTTCCTCAAACCAGCAGCACGGCAGACCTTTGTGGACCTCGGATATGAGCCCCAGGCATGCGGCAAACTCAAGAATGACAACCGAGACGATGAATTTCTCATTTCACGGCTCATCTTCCTCACTACCTACGGCACGAGTGTCGACCTGCCCAGACTCATCGAGGAGCATCAGCTTGCCGACTCTATCGTACAACACCTCTCAAGGCACGCCACCCGATCTTCTTCACAACCATCCACCCCCAACAGAGCAGACCCTATGGAGGAGATGGCCCTAGCAGAGTCTCTCAAACTGCTCTTCAACATCACCAACTTCGCCAAGGATCACGTCGACTCCTTCAACGCCGCACTCCCGCACATCGCATCCATCCTCTGCAACTATGGCCTCCCCCGGACCACTACCCCTCTTGACCCCCCATTCAGCCTCCTAATCAACGCCCTCCTGAACCTCAACCTAGCCAGTCCGACTGCCCAATCCGCCCTCTACCCCTCGGCCGAACCCACCCGCGTCGCAAACCGCCTCCTCCAGCTCCTCGATCTCGCCATGAAGTCATACGCCGACACCGACCTCGACCAATGCGTCACCCCGCTCATCTGCGCCCTGTCCGTCCTATACGAGCACGCACCCAACACCAACGACAACTCCAGCCCCACCGACAAACCCACGCCCAAAAAGGACTCCGACCCCGTCTCCGACCCCGACGCCGTCCGCGCCATCGTCCGCACGACCCTCCTCCCGACCGAAGATGACCGCAAGACGGTCCTCGGCAAGACAGGCACTCTGCCCTCGCGCCTGCTGCGCAACTGGACCAACCCGCTGGCCCCGCAATTCCGCAGCGCCATCAGCCACCTCTACTTTGACATGTCGGGCCGCGACGCGGGCCGCTTCATCGAGAACGTCGGGTACGGCTATGCGTCGGGGTTCCTGTTTGAGAATAACATTGCTGTGCCGGCGGGGGCGGTGGAGGGGTCGGCGAAGGAGGGGGGTAAGGCGGCGGCTTCCGGGAGTGGGAGCAGGAGGCCGGTGAATCCGATTACGGGGCAGTTTTTGGATGAGGAGAAGTTTGAGGAGTTGCCTGAGATGACGATGGAGGAGAAGGAGCGGGAGGCGGAGAGGCTGTTTGTGTTGTTTGAGCGGTAAGTTTGGTTTCCTTTTCTCTGAGACTAGGGTTTGGAGACGTGGTTGACTAACAGTGAAATAGGCTGAAGCAAACTGGGGTGGTGTCGGTGCAGAACCCGGTTGAGGCGGCCATGCAGCAGGGCCGGATCGAGGAGTTGCCTGATGATGAGGAGGATTAAGAGGAGTGGTAGGCCAGAGAGGGTAAGTTGACGAGGTCATGTCGTGAGCGTTTTCTTAAGTGGGGAGCTACTACGTCTCCGGGTTTCCTTTTGGTTTTGCTCCTTCTTTCTCAACACAAGCAACTTGCGAATATTAATTACCGTACCTACTGGGGCTAATGAGGGTGGCGGGGTGGAGGAGAGCGTAGATTGTGTTCCTAAGCACTCGTGGTATGACCCTCCTTTGGGGTCATATGAAGTCGATCCAGTTTTTGCATCGCAATACTGAATACTTAACGTCTATTCTGTGCTCGACGGCATTTGTGAGAAAATTGCAGCTGTTCTACAAACTAGCCCCTATCCTCTATCATCTGGGTCGCGCTCAGAGAGATCAGAGACGTTTAACCCTAACCCTATTTGGCTGGTTCGTCAATTTGGATCAGCAAGCTCCAGCCGTTGCCAACCCGAACCCAGGCTTGTGTTCACATCATCGCATCGCAGTAGACAGCTCTGTCTCCGGAACCCTTCTTTCTTACTTTCTTTCCATTGAACCGAGCGAGCAAGGTGATAGTTCTTGCGGAAAGTAAGCTACTAATCCGTGATAAATTCTCGATTTATTGACGTATTTATTTTATTTATTCGATTTGAGCTCACTTCTAACTTTGTCTCACAGCGATCTTCCAACACGCTTTGTGACCCTCCTAAGTCACCCACTCAGTCGCGTCCCCACGTCGCGGTTGCATACCGAGCATCGAGCCGGCTTCAGCAAATCCCAGTGACAACAACGAGATCAAGACACTCAAAATGCCGTATGGCGAAGACTTTCTCTCTGACAGGGACATGAGCCCTCCTCTGATTCCAATTGAGAGCGACCTCTTCAGGTACGTCGCAACGGGCTTCACGACATCCGTTTAGTCGCAAACATTATTATGCCTAAGTCGCGCGCGTCAAAGACTGGCCTTCGTCTTTTGCACCGAATTATCTCCCCTTCTTTTACCCTTGTTTCTTTTTCTGAGTTCTTGCGTAACCGAACCATGTGTCTTTGGAATGTGCCGCAACAACGCAACCTTTCCCCGGGCCTTATTCTCAGTCCCAAAGCGGTTACTAACTGAAATATTGCAGGTCGCTTGAGACTGATCAGCCAGCCAGTCCGGGCCTTGGTGAAGGCGCGGGCCCAACAGTCGTCACACTCAATGACCGAGATGGTCTGAACCGCGAGCGGTCGCATATTCCTGAAGCGGACATGGGCATGGACATCCTGGACCAGCTCGAAGCCGACGCAGCCGAGTCTGCCCCTTCTTCAAGCCTTAAGAAGCGCGGCAGGCAGTCACTCTCAGTGTCCGCCACTCCCGCTAAATCAGTTGCGTCCAAGACACCTCGCAAGACACCTCAATCGGTCAAGAGCGCCGCCGCACCGAAAAGCGCAGGCCGTAGCACCGGAAAGCGCAAGGCCGTGGAACTCGAGCCTGAGGAGAACGAGCCCGAGGGTACTCCGGTGGCCAAGCGCGGCCGTCCTGGCCGTCCTGCCAAGGCTGCGGGTGCTTCCACGAGCGCCCGACTTGCTGCTAAGGCAGCCAACAAGCCCACTCGCGGCCGCCCCAAGGCTACTGATGTAAGTCCTGTCGCAAGGACGAGCGCATGAGTGAACACCGCTAACACAAATATAGGCCGTTAAGAAGGCTGGGCGCGCCAAGAAGGAGACCAACGACGAGGTGCCCGCGGAAGAGTATGAGGTTGAGGAGATCGTCGAGTCGATGATCGACGCCGACACCATGGAGCATATGTACTTGGTCAAGTGGAAGAACTACCCCGCCAGCGACAACACCTGGGAGCCCAAGAAGAACTTCAAGGGCTCGCTCGACATTGTTCGCAAGTTCGACGCGGCAAAGAAGAAGGCCGAGGCGGCGAAGGCCGCCAAGAAGGTCTCCGCGAAGAAGACTGCTGGTTCCGGGGAGAAGAAGGCGGCTGTGGGGAGGAAACCCAAGGCGGTCAAGGTCGTCAAGGCAGCGAAGGCGACTAAGGCAGCGAAGGCGGTTAAGAAGGCCCCTGGGCGGCCGGGGCGGCCGAGGAGAGCTAGGGCCTGATCGATGGGCTGGCCTTGATTTCCTGTTTTGTTTGTTCATTTTCTTCTTGGCATGTCAACGGCACTGGGTTTTGCGGGTTGGTGGCTTCGGTTTTATTTCACAAAGTTCGCGAGCAAACGAAGGGCGTCCTCGTCGAGTCGTGCATTGGTGCTGGCCATTGCTTGGGGACTGCAGCCTTACCTTCTGGGACTGTATGGCACGGATGGAGGCCTTGAAAGGCAAGTGTATAGTATTATGTACTTCTAGCATAACCGCTATGCCGTATCTGTATGATTTTAGTTTAATCCAGTCCACGGGCTCGGAAAACGGCCCGGGATGTTGATGCCAGAAGTGAGTGCCGGCGCGCGGCAGAGTGAACCCTGGTGTTCGGGTCGGCCTTGGCCCGCCGTTGAGTGGGGCGCCCCTGAGCTCCCTGAATTGATGACGTCCAGGGCTTTTTTTCGCCCAAACTTGACACGCAAGCACCACTCGCAACCGCGTCAAACAAGCGACTTCATCGCGCAACAGTTTGGAGACCGGCGCACCCCGCGACAAGGCCAACGACAACCGCAAAGATGGACGCTCTCCGCTCGGCGATCACGCCCATCACGCACAACCTGCCCGGTCCGATCCGCGACCTCGGCGTGTCCATCATCGGCGACACGTGCTACAAGGCGCTCCTGCTCGACGTCGACTTCGAGAATACCGCGTGTCTCAAGTTGGCCATCAGCAAGGGTCTCGGCATCGGCATCGTCGGCGCCTCGTCAATCGTCAAGGTCCCCCAGATTATTAAGCTCGTCAAGTCGCAGTCTGCGAGCGGCGTGTCGTTCCTCTCGTACCTGCTCGAGACCAGCAGCTACCTCATCTCGCTCGCCTACAACGTCCGCAACGCGTTTCCGTTTAGCACCTATGGCGAGACGGCGCTCGTGCTCGTGCAGAATGTCGTCATCACCGTCCTCGTGCTCAACTACAGCGGCAGGGCGAGCATGGCCGCACTGTTTGTCGCGGCGCTGGCCACCTGCGTGGTGACGCTGTTTAGCCAGAGCATCTTGGATATGCAGCAGCTCAGGTACCTCCAGGCCGGTGCTGGTGTTCTCGGCGTTGCGAGCAAGGTGCCGCAGATTTTGGCGATTTTGCAGGAAGGCGGTACCGGACAGCTGAGCGCCTTCACGGTGAGTTGGGATGCCACGTTCTCCGTTGGACACGTCGCTAACGGAGTTGTTTGCGCAGGTGTTCAACTACCTCCTCGGCTCGCTCACGCGCATCTTCACGACCTTGCAAGAGGTGGACGACAAGCTCATCCTGTACGGGTTCATTGCTGGCTTCGCGCTCAACGCCGTCCTGGCGCTGCAGATGGTCTACTACTGGAACGCGCCGTCGGCAAAGGCGAAGGGAAAGCGGAAGGAGGTCCCTGTTCAAGCGCCGTCGTCCGCGACGTCGACATCAACGCCGAAGAAAGGCCCCACGACTCGCCGCCGAGGCTAAAGGACGAGTCTGATTTCCGGATTTTAGCTCCAGTTTTGCCGCACCGGACGCGGTTTGATACTTTCAGGGTTAATCTTATACTAATTTCTTCTTTGTGACGTGGGTATCGGGATCATTTTCTCTTCGCCAGTGACGAGATCCTCCCAGTATCCGCCACGTTTTCACTAGTCGTATCGTTGTTCGAGACCGGCTCCAACGTGGTCATGCGCTCATGCGGAGGGGATGTCCGTAGCCAATCATTCAAAGACGCTGGCAGCTCGGAGTTTGGTCACGACGACACACCATCGGGCCAAAGTTCCTGTCTTTGCTAGCTAGCCAACGTTACCTGCAGCTCGGGAAATCCTAGGACACGCAGATGAAGTTGTTTGTCTTGATGGAAAACGCCCCTCTTTGGTTGACCCCAAATTCGAGCTTCTCCAGATTGCATGTGGAGGACCCCTGATTTCCCCACACAGCCCCTGTTGGAAAATCGATTAAAAAAAAAAAAGTCGGCATCCTCGGGTGTGGTCCTCCATACGATAAGGGTCTAGGCCTTTGTTCAGGAAGCGGTGAGATTGCATCCTGCAATGCTTCAAGCACTCATGAAGGTTTGCGAGATACCATCGAATCGGCTACTCAGAAGATGCATCCGCAGCAGCAGGGTCTCGGATGGGCATTCCCAGCTCACCGCCAGGCCGCCCACATCATGATCGTGGGGTCCGTCCACAGAATGCGGCGGCGGCTGTGTTCTTGATGCCAAGCCCGCGCCGTCTGCGAAATCGCAATCCTTTGTCGGACCCGCCGTCTCATCCCCCTAGCAGCGGTCCCCGGTGTTCGCAAGGTGCCGTCGTGGGATCGTCAATAATAAGGTTCGGCGTTAAAGGGAGCCGCCCTGCTGCGCCGTGTTCTCATTCTGTCTCGCGATGGCGCCATCTGATCCCGTCTCACTGTTGCGTCAAAGACTGGTTGCGTGATCTGGCCAACTCCTCACCATCGCTGACTATTCCACAGTTCAGAATACTTACACCACCCCACCGAACAACTCGTGGGGGTTCACTTTTTTTTCTTCATTTTGAATTCCGATTTACTTCCTGAGAAAGCCAGCAGACGCCACCCCCATCCCCGTTGTGCGCGCACTGACACGCCTCACTTTTTCCCAATCCGGCGTTGCTCTTCTTGGCATCCAGGAAGTTCCCCGGCCGGCTACTGCACCCTCTTTCCGCGGACCGTTTTCTCGCCTGGGGACCAGGTTCATAGGGCTGAAGTTCTCGCCGCGGTGTAAAATTCTACACTCACCCCTAGTCGCTACAGTCACTTGCGACCCATTTACTCCTAGAAGATCACCATGGCACCAGATCTCAACTCGCTTCCGGCCTCGCCGGCGCCAGGCAAGCCGGTGAATCTCACGCGCAATGGCCTCGCCGGCAGCAATGCCACGGGCGAGAAACAGCCCAATATTCTCTATATCATGGCAGACCAGCTGGCCGCCCCGCTGCTCAAGATGTACAACCCGGACTCCCAAATCCTGACCCCGAACCTGGACGCCCTTGCTGCCAAGTCGGTCCAGTTCGACTCGGCCTACTGCCCCTCGCCTCTCTGCGCCCCCTCGCGCATGAGCATGATCACGGGCCTGCTGCCCATGAAAATCGGCGCGTTCGACAACGCTGCCCAGATCTCCAGCGACATACCCACGTACGCGCACTACCTGCGCCTGAAGGGCTACAACACGGTCCTGGCGGGCAAGATGCACTTTGTCGGCGATCAGCTGCACGGCTATGAGAGCAGGCTCACGAGCGACATCTACCCGGGCGACTTTGG
>FTIZ01002558.1_pt2 | contig 10551 bp, 9 predicted proteins | sample 1658381 | NCBI WGS metagenome assembly FTIZ01 (sample SAMEA3914822, study PRJEB12502) | metagenome | biome: forest; material: soil | place: USA | collected 2012-03-12 | depth 0.1 m
GCGGGACCGAGGTACTTGACGAAGTGCCAACCGGCACCGGTGATGGTGAAGAGATCGAAGAAAGCCTCGTTGGTGATGTTGCCGGACGTGCGCTTCGGCAGAAACGGCGCCACCATGGTCTTGAGGAACTGGTGGTGCTGCGTCAACTTGAAGTTCTTGAAGCTCGCCGCGTTCTCGCTCTCGGTCATCTCCTTGATGAGCTCGGCGCGCCGGTCGATGAGGACCTGGCGTTCGGTGGTCTTGGAGGCTGTGTGGTGAGATGACTGGTTAGTAAAAATGAAAAGAAGAAAGAGAAAAGTCACGGGAGGAGGGAGGTTGGTCACTCACGGTCGACAGACTTCAGACAGTTTTCAATCTGCTGCATCTCATCGTCAATGTCCTCCGAAAACTCTTTCCAGCCCATCCAGCTGAACATGTACAGCATGATGTGCTGCAGGAGGAGGCGCTGCATAAAATAGGGGCGGGAGTCGCGGTCCATCAGCAGGCGAAGCGCGTGGTCGCCAGGCTCCGGTTCGTGGCTGAACTGGCCGATAAGGCAGATGTACTCCCACAGGTCACCCTCGGTTTGGGCCTGGATGTGGCTCTTCCAGTCGGTGCTGATGCTGGGCAACTCGTGGAAGTAAGCAGCGCAGAAGCCGTAAATCAGCGCGAACAGCGCCTGGAAATCTTCGATCCACGGCAGGTACGCAGGCTCATTGAGGTCGGGTCTAACGAGGGAGGGGGCAGTCTTGCGCTTCCGCTCCTTGGGGCTTCCCGTCTCCGAAATGGTGGAGACACGCGGGGGTCGTCTGGGGCCCGTCGACGAGGGGCGCGACGAGCCACCGCCCGAGTTGCGGCTGGCCGCGTACCCAACGCTCGAGGTGGTCGTCGAGGTAGCAGTGGCCGTGGACATGCGGCGGGCCCGGTACTGGGGCGGGCCAGCGTAGGCAGCGGGCCCAGAGTGCGAGTGCGGGATGAACTGAGGATGAGGAGAATACGCACCGCTGCCGTAGAGGCTGCTGGCGTAGACACTGCCTGGAGCAGGGCTGGCCAAATACTCGCTGCCTGGGCCCGACTTGACGCTGGTCGTATAGGAGCTGTTGGAGTGGACACTGCCGGGGCCCCGGGCGCTCTGCGTGTAACCTGGGTCTATGGGCATCGTGAAAGTGTGGCCGCTAAGCGGAGTGGATGAGCGAGCGAGGCTCTCCAGAGCAGCAGCCCGCTCCTGGGGGTCCGTATGGATGTTCAGCCACAGGTTCCGCTTTCCGTTGACTTGCTCTTGGAGGAGCTATCACGGCCTATCATCAGTAACAATTTCGCTAGTGGTAAAAACCAGCGGGAGATGCTTACCGTCCGGGCCATTTCGTTCTGGCGGAGCTGCTCCTTGAGAAACTATCACCGCCGCCGTCGGTCATTGATGGATTCGCCGGCGGCTAAGGGAGAGAGAGATGAGATGACATACCTGGATGGTTCTCATATCCTCATCGCTCCGCGAGGCCAAGCTCGACACAGCTTTCTCTGCGTTCTGGGCGCGTTCCTTGTAATCGGAAACATCACCCTCGAGGGCACGAATGGTCGCCTCAAGGCCGCTAACGCGCTCCAGGACGTTCAAGACCTTCTTGTACTGGGCAGCCAGGTCATCAACTACCTGATTCATCGTGGCGGTGTTGTTCATGAGCTCGTGTACGTCGTAGTCAAACGACTTGAGAAATTCCTTGGGAATCGCACTCTGACGCTGCATTCCCTGGCGAAGGCCCCAGATGCGCGCCTGTATCTTGCGGATCTCCTCGCGATGGATCTGATGGAGGTTAGGCTCAGAGGGTGGATGGTTGAAACCAAATGAAACGACGAGACAAACCGAGGAGCTGAATTCAACGATACAAGATCCAAAGACGAGATCAACCGGATGGATGGCTTGCTTACCTTCTGGGTCGGATGGAGGTCCTCTTCTTTCGAGTTGAGGTTCATCGACTGCATGGAGTTGATGAAATTATGAGTGGTCGATCCCGAGATGGCGCTGAGACCTTGGACCTGAGGAGCCGGAATCGCGACGGGAACAGAGGTCGGGATGATGATCGGGAGACTCGGCTGGTGACGGAGAACAGCCCCAGGTCCCGGGTAAGCAGACAATGTCAGAGCAGGCGGCGCAACACCAATCGAGGTGACCGTGCTGTTGAGGAGCGCCCTGGCCGCGGCACGAAGAGTCGACTTGGAGAAAGTCCGCTGCGGCTTGAACGGCTCTGGGGTTTGGATCTCCTGGTCCGATGGGGTCCTGGGGGCTTCTTCGGCAAGGAAATCAGGCTCCGCCGCGAGAGGGTGGTTAGTAGAATCGCCGGTCAGGGAGGTGGTGGGCGAAATAGTTTCGGGAGAAGAATCCACCTCTCTCTGCACCCGCGACGGGCGCTTGCCTGGCGACCACAGAGGCGCGCCTCCTCCAACCGACTCCCTGTCGCTGCCATCCTCACTGCTAGCAGGGCTCATACTGCTCAACAGAGCTCTACCCATGGTGATGGCAGTATGATGGGTGTTTTTGATTTTTTGGGAGGGGGGAGTGGAAGGAAGAGAGACAGGACGAAATCCAGCTGGTGGTGAAGCTGGCTGCGGAGTTGGGAGAAAAGAGAGTCGGAGCGTCAACGAGGGACTCGCCGAGGGAGAAGAAGATAAGAGAGGAGAGCGGGAGGGCGCAGCGAGAGCGAGAGGGGGGACCTCGTTGTGACTGGCCGCCTTGTTTCTTGTTGTTGTTTGCGCCGAGGGCGTCAAAAAGGGGTGAAGGGGTTTCCCTGGACCGGTGATCCAAGATACCTTGCACAGGATCTGGGGTTCTTGATGTCTCGGCGACAGACTCGTCTTAGCGATAGAAGACACAGTCTGTAACACTATTGCCCTGGAAAGCCGGTGTCAATCGGCGACGTCGACGTGAAGACAGAAGGCACTGGCTGTTGCTGCTGGAGACACTACTCTCGCTGCTGCTGTTTGCCAGAGTGACAGACGGGTTGTAAATGTCAAGGTTGATAACAAGGGCCGAGAGACAGGGTGACGTGTGAGCAGTATGTTGTGCTCGACCCCGTGTGGGATGTGGAGGCTTCAATCCTGGGACCGGAAAATGCCTTAGGAGCTAGGGCTTCTAAACAACCGAACAAATTATGGCGTAGGTGATGGCGGCGCCGGAAGAGCAAGAAGAGATGCCCTTTGAAAGGAACTTTTTGGCGGCTGTGACCCGAGAGGCGATAAACTCTCGGCGATGAACGAGATTGAGCGGGGAGGCGTGTAGGTTTGGCGAAAGAGTTAAAACTTCCTCGGTGCCTTGAAGGTCGAGTGACGTCGGTGCTGAACCAGTGGTAGTTGGAGCTTTTGAAAACCGCAGCGCTGGGGCCAGGGGGTGGCCGACGTTAGGGTAGGGCAGCAAGCCCTCGTGTGAAGGTTTCAACAGTGCGTGAATGCTAAACAAACAACGCCGTGGTCTGAATTCTTGAAAGGTTCTGACTTTGGACAGAACCCCTTGACAGGTACTTGTCAGCTGACGTCCACCCGAGAAGCATATGTCCAACCAAGCGTCCCAGCATAAAAGGTTAGAAACACCTTTGATGGACAGTGCTTACAGAACCTCTAGGCCTAGCTGTCAACCATCAGCTGTTGTCGGTATGCTTTGGCCATCTCGACACCTCGGGTGCGCTGATTAAACACCTTTCTTGCTGTTGGTTCAGACGAGGAATGGATTCTGGCTCGTGACCTTCTCAGGCTCTCTACGCGGAAACAAGCTGGCAACAACAGCGCAGCCTCCAGCCCAGATTGACTGCAGCGAACAAAGTGCGGTTTAGCTCATCTCGCTCATGGATAGTGCAGCGGCACTGGTTCAGCTCATCAAGGAGCCCGCAGCACCATAGAACGACACTGCATGGTGCCTATTCCCTCAACCAATAGTGACAGCAGAGTGAGGGCATCTCTCCTCATCGACATTAAAGCAAGGAAAGAAATGCCAAAACCAAGCGCAGGGGAAGAAGCTGGGGAAGCAGTCATCGTTGAGCTGGAGCCTAGAAGATACTCCTGCTCACAGCGGAATGGGCAGCATGAGCTCACATGGAGCCCAAGGCCCAAGACCACAGAGCTAGCGGCAACGACGATCACAAGAGCTAACGAAAGGAAAGGAAAGAGAGAATTAATGTGTTATGCTTAGAACACACAGCAGCCAGGATATCCAAGAGGTGATAGTATTGGCCCCAGAGAACAGCCGGGAGAACCTGTCAACAACCACTCGCAAATGGAAGAAGCACTCTAGCCAGGATCACAACAGTGATGGCTTGGCGATATTGCGGGATGAAAACCATCAAGGGAGAGGACAAGAGAAGGGAGAGGACAAGAGAAGAGGACAAGGAAAAGGCAGACAAACAGACAGAACCAAGACGAGGATTCTAACCGGCAGGGAGAAGGGAAAAGAATTGAAAGATAGACGGACAGAATCAAGACTATGAATCCGATCTCCCAATGGGAGAAAGGAAACAGACAGAAACGGACCAAAGCCAAGCCAAACAACCAAACAAGATGACCACGACAGGAGAAAAGGGGAAACACCAGAGAAATCGCTGCCCTGTCAAAAATGGGGCCTGATCGACAGGCAAGCATGCCCAGACATGGCGCGGAAGGGCAACGCAGAGGAAATGAAACGGCAGCAAGGGGAGGATTCGAGGCAAGCCCGAGCCAGATATCAATCAAACTGTCACTTGACAGCCGTCTCAAGGCCATCTAGCTCCCAGATCAAACACCACGAGAACAGCACAACGACGACGAAACGGCACGACACCTACAGCGAATTAGCCTCTGCCCACCCCAAGACCACAACACACATGACACAGTGCAAGGATGGAGAAGCAATGCTCAGGCTCAGGTTCTATTCCGATTAAGCTACCTGAGAATAAGCCAGGGCGACCCATCGCAGAGGACCTTTTGCTCGCTCTGCTCTGCGGGCAGCCTCTGCGAACGCGAGTCGGTTCTGCCTAGGTACAAAATCAGCAACGCCAGTGCCACGACGGAAAGGCTCGTGATCCGATCTTGCCAACGGTTTGTCGATGCCGAGGTGACCGAATGGGGAGGGAAGGAGGCGGTTCTAGGGGTGGAAAATCAGCTATCGACTAGGCCGAGAGAGGGCGGTGGCGAAACCGATGGTAATGCTGGCGAGAAAAGAGGAGCCGACTCCTAAAGCCTTGGGAGAGGGAATAACAATCCAACAGATAGTCAACATCGAAAGTCTGGGTCAGGGGGTTGGCAACCGTAGCCGGGTCTCTGGCAACGTGAAAGCCTTCTAGGTATGTTAGGACTTCGCAAGCAATCAGAGGAGGTGGGGAGCATACCGTGTGGGATTCCTATGCAGACAGCAAGGCGCCGTGATTAGTGTTTTAGATGGCCTTGGTGCGAGAGAACAAACTGCTGTAGACCGCGTCCACAACCGGAGCAGCAGTGATCATCCGTCCGTCAAAGTAGCGGCCGTTGAGTCCCTTGATGGCGTTCTCTCCGCCCGACACCTTGTCGAACTTGAGGTAAATGTCGCCTTGGGAGTTGGCGTCGAGGGAGATGTGCACGACGTTGCCGTACTTCTCAGCAGCTTCTTGCCGGACTTCGTCCTCGAGCTCCTTGGCCCAGTCCTCGCCCACTTGCCTGTTTCTAGGTTAGCATCCTTGCCTGGGTCAAACGGAAAGAGGAGATACGTACTCGGCGGGATCAAACATGTTGTGAAGCACCACACAGCGACTAGCCATGCTGACGTTGACGGGGAGTGGCTTCGTCTCAGTCTTGGGCTTGAGAATCTGTCGCTCAGGTTGGCCGTTGTTTGGCTCGTCAGTTCTTGCCAGCTTGCGCATGAGGGCGTCTCGGCTGTAGTTGTTAAAGTTGACACCAGCGACGTCGGTATCGTCCAGCGCGCTGGCACCAGTGCCCTTCTCGTTGTCTCGGCCGCCGGCGCGGTCGAAGTTGGACGCCTGTGGGCCCCTGCCCCCCGCTCCGGAGAAGGAGGATCCCTGGAACTGCTGCTGTTGATTCTGGCCTTGGAATCCCCTCAAGAGGTTGGCAGTTGACTCTGGGGTAAACTTATCGTTTCCAAGCCCAACACGGATCGGGCGACCGGCAAGGTCGAACCCGTTCATCTTCTCAAGAGCCTCGCGGGCCTGAGTCGCATCACGGAATCTAGAGGGGAGAAAAAGGTTAGCAGGCGGTACTTCTCCGAGGGAACGGCATACATACTGGACAAATCCATAACCTCGACTGCGACCGTTATCATCCTTCTGCAGCTGCACAAACTCGAGCTCACCAAAGGGCTCGAAGACATTCTGGAGGTCTGTCTCGGTGATGCTGAAGTGGATGTTGCCCACATAAAGCCTGTGAAAGGGAATCGAGTTGGGGTGACCGGCAGATTCCGAGTTGCGGACTTGACGGTTCTTCTCAGCCTCAGTGGGCTGGACAATGACGGGGATACCTAGGAGCTTTTGACCAGTGAGCTGGAGGGCGGCCGCAACGGATTCTTCACTCTTGAACTCGACGTAGCCGACACTGGAAACGGTTAGCTTTGGTAGGACGACGGAGATGGAAGGACGTACCCTTTGGACCGGTTGCTAACGCGGTCTTTCACAATCTGTGCCTCGGCCACGGCGCCGACCTTTTCGAAGAACTCTTTGAGCTCGCGGGTCCGGAGACGGGCGGCCAACTGCTGGACAAAGACGGTGCGCCTGTCGCGCTCGTCCCCGGTAGGGGAGGCATCTCGGGGAGTGCTCTGCCTGGCTCCACGTCGGTCATCATCGCGGCGACGGTAGCCGCGGTCGTCGCGCTCACGCTCGCGCTCGCGCCGATCGTCTCCGGAAGGGCGGTAGCGGTGAGGCGAGCGGGAGCGAGAGCGGCCACCGCGGGCGCGGTTCCCGCGGTAGTAGTCTCCGTCGGTTCTATGACGACGTGAGTGTCGGCCAGAATCACGGCTCCGGCTCCGCCGCCTACTCTTGGTGCTCCCGGCGTCACTTCGGGGGGTCTCTCGGCCAGTCGACGCGGTTCGGTAGCGGCCGCCGCTGCGGTCTCGGCGTCGGTGGCCTCGGTCTCTATCGCCCTCTCTGCTGCGATCGCGGCTGCGGCGGTCCCGGTCGCGCTCGCTGCGGCTTCCGTTCTGGGGCGAGTCACCATTAGCGGGAGCCTTGCTGGCCTGCTCCTTGGAGGAGGCAGTCGAGTCAAGGAGCGCCTCCACGTCCAAGCCTGACATTTTGGCAAATTGCGCGATGGCGCGTTCGCGGTTTTTCGCTCGAGTTGGTGGATGCAAATAGCAAATCTGCAAGTGTTGCGATGTTTGCGTGGCTGGTGGTGGCGTTGGTGGATGGAGTTTGTCGATCTGCGAAGAGTGTTGATGCCTGAAGAGGGGAGCCTTAGAAACGCAAATGGATGAGCAAATTCCCTGGGCTGGGGCTGGGGCTGAGGACAATCGAGTTTGGCTGTGGATTTCTCGGTCACGTGACAGGATGCATGCATGTAAGTTCACGGAACGTGCATGTGATCAGTCAGCGGATGAGTGCATTAGACGGCGCATCACGATGACGGAATATCAACAAGCACGATGGATTGGAATGGAACCATTAGCAATATTAATATTAGGGGTATTCTAAAGACAGTGCCGTGCCATCGTCAACCGCGCCTGGGAGAGGAGTTTCGACCCTTGACATCCCCTGGGAAAACCCCCAAACGCCCCTTGACAACCCCCGACCATTGACAACCGCGCCGAGATGTCATATATGTACGTGCCAGCCTCATTACTGCAAGATATGGTGATATAATGCACACGCAATCATTAACTCATACTTCATCTACCTCCTACTTCCTCTTGTCCTTCGGGGTGAGCTCAGTGCCAAAGACGATGTCCCAGAGCGGGCTGGTGACGCCGAAGCCGTTCTCGTAGTCGAGGAAATGGTGCTCGAGATGCAGCTTCTTGAGCTGCTTCCACCACAGCGGGAGGTTTTGGTGGTGGAGGAAGTAGTGAGTCAGGTCGTAGCAGATGTAGCCAAAGACACCGCCGCAGTAGACGGCGGTCCCCATGTGCCAGTTCCAGAAGACGGTGTGGGCCAGCTTCCAGAAGGGGATGGCGAGCGCCAGAAACAGCGTGGGGGGCATGACCAGGCGGTACTTGTCCATGGGCAGGTAGTGGTGGATGCCGTGGAGGGTGAAATGCAGCGTGATGCCGACCCGGTTATCCGGGAGGTAGCTTGGGGAGTGTCAGCCCACCATCACCTCACTAGTCAAGGCGCACTTGGGAAGACTCACTAATCAAGATGGAACAAGAAGCGGTGCATGATGTACTCGATCAGGGTCCATAGCAACAAGCCGCCGCCGAAGCAGGCCGCTGTGGCGAGAGGGCCGGCGAGCCCCTTGTTCGCGATGTAGACGCCATAGGAGACAGGCGGGAGCCACAAGGTCGGAATCATCCACCACGCCGTCTTGGTGAGCGGCTCGAGGAAGTTGCCAAACAGAGGAGCAGACTCCCCGCCTTTGTAGTGGCGGGGCCGGTGGACCTGGTCCAGGTAGAAGTCCTTGGAGAAGCCGCCCATCCACACTTGCGGGAACAGCGGGCGGCCCAGGTCGAGGAACTTGTGCGTCTTGTAGTCGGACGAGATGTCGGTGTCCTTGCTCAGATCCTCCTCGCAGGACATGCCGGTCCTGGGGTGCACGGCGGCGCCGTTGGCAGCGCCGTTGGCCGCCTTTGCCTTTCCATTCGCGGAAGCGAGGAAACCGACGTGGGAGTCGTCGAGCACCTCGTAGGCAGCCTCGGAATGTGCGTGCGAGGCCTCGCCCTCGAGGATGTCCTTGATGTCCTTGCCGGCGTAGTCAAGCACGAGATCACCGCCGCCGGGGTGCGAGTCGATGAAATCGGTCACGTCGTAGACATTATCGCCCAGCGTGACGAAGCAGGACTTTCTAGTGTTGTGCGACTCGACCTCGGCGAGGGTGAAGGTCGGCAGGATGCGGCCGGGCATTGTGCTGGGTTTGCTGCTCCGAAGAGACGACCGCCTCGGGACAACGACAACGTCGACGACGGGTTCTGGGGGTTCGTTCTCGAGTGGGGTTGGCTCGGCGGCGGCGCAGATGATGGACACCAGAGGCAAATGCAAGCAAAGAAAGGAAGGGCGAGAGCAGCGAAAGGGCTGTTTTGAGGTTCGAGGACGAGTCGAGACGGGTCGAGGAAAGAGCACAAGCACAAACGGCCGGATTGCGCGGATGGAGATTTGAGATTTGTCCCAGCGATCAGGGGTCCGCGAATCACAGACGCGAACGGGTGTCAGGCCTGCAAAGCTGGCGCTGTAACGTCGAAAGCCCCATCGGATGACAGTGGCGCTACCACCGGCAGAGCAGCCCGCCAAGCATGACAGGCCCTGCAGAGACGCTAAGAAAAAACACGTCTGATCGCACGGTCGTCGGATGACTGTCGCTCCGAGCTGGGACCGGGGTTGGACGAGGGCAAAAGCCAGATGCCAAGATGCCTGCCTGGATGGAGCAACAGGACGAGGATTGCATTGGATTGATGAGAGAAAATGGCCGTCAACCAGACAAGCAACTTGATGAGCAGCCAGCTTACCTACTTACACAGGAGCACCACCCTGGCTCCGGCAATGCAAAGCCTCAGAATGTATTCTGCACAGGATACTGTGCAGGACACTGCATACCTAGGTAGGTAGCGACAACCAGCCGAGTCCCCTTTTCACGATACCACAGTAAGCACTTCATGCATCCAAACAGCTCAGAGAGATGCCACGAGCGACGCACATGATGCAGCGCGGCAACCGGCATTCCAATCTTGGCGCCCAGCCCCTCCCATGGCGTCTTTGGTGGGGCTCAGCTCGACCCCTCCTCAAAAAAGGACCTCCCTCAAGATACTGGGCAGCTCATCCAAGCTCCCCCTCATCGGATTGTTTTACAGCAACCCGTGTGAACACGACGTCGGAAAAAAAAAGAAAAAAAACAAAAACACAGATGTATATAGTATCATCGTCTTCCACGGTTGGTAGCGAATGGCGAAATTACGTTATCGCACGTTGTAACCCCGCTCCTCTGGTCACCGTTTGGTGGTGGTTGAGGTTGCGGGCGGCAGCCCTACGCCGCTGGGGATCTGACGTAAAGGAAACGGGTGGCTTGGCGGCCTCGAGCAGGCACAACAACGCCAGCGCCAGCGCCGGTCCAGTTTGTCCAGTCCAGTCCAGTTCAGCTTCAGCTCTTGACCAGAGGCCGCCGTTGGCTCGTCACATAGTATTTTCCTCCTGCCCAGCTGCGATAGCAGATCAATTCCGTCGCATTAGTCTGACTCGCGCGGGGTCAAGCCAAGCGATTTCACCTTTCACCTGCTCGACCACTCTCCCAAACCAGAGCTCAAACCCAAGCAACCTTGGAAATCATCACACCGCATCGGCACCATGACAGGATTCAGGATGGGCTGGGGCAGTGCGCTCCTGGTCCTCGGCATGCTGCTCGTCGTGCTGCCCGGCAAAGCCGCCGCGTTCGGCGCCGGCAACATCCCCTCCATCGCCCAGGTCGAGGGCCACAACTGGCGACACGGAGGTAAGT
>FTIZ01027779.1_pt1 | contig 10551 bp, 6 predicted proteins | sample 1658381 | NCBI WGS metagenome assembly FTIZ01 (sample SAMEA3914822, study PRJEB12502) | metagenome | biome: forest; material: soil | place: USA | collected 2012-03-12 | depth 0.1 m
GGCGGCGGCCTGCCGTCGTGGCTGCTCGACGATCCCGACATCAAGCCGCGCAGCCGCGATCCGCGCTACCTGACGCCGGCCGGCGAATGGCTGATGCGCGTCGGCCAGGAGGTCGCGCACCTCGAAATCGACAAGGGCGGACCGATCGTCATGGTCCAGGTCGAAAACGAATACGGCTCGTTCGGCAAAGACCTGAGCTATGTCCGCGCTGTGCGCGACCAGATCCGCGCCGCGGGCTTTGCCGGGACGCTGTATACGGTTGACGGCGCCGCCGTGATCGACAACGGCGGCCTTCCCGAACTGGTCAACGGCATCAATTTCGGCACCACGGACAAGGCGGAAAAAGAGTTTGCCCGCTATGCCCAATTCAAGGCGACCGGCCCGCGCATGTGCACCGAGCTGTGGGGCGGCTGGTTCGACCATTTCGGCGAACTGCACGCCAATATGCCGATCCCGCCGCTGATGGAGAGCCTGAAGTGGATGCTCGACAACCACATCTCGATCAGCTTCTACATGGTCCACGGCGGCACTTCGTTCGGCTTTGCCGCGGGTGCCAATTTCGATCGCGACAGCCAGACCTATCAGCCCGATATTTCCAGCTACGATTACGACGCCATGCTCGACGAGGCCGGCCGGCCGACGCCGAAGTTCGAGGCGGCCAAGGCCCTGTTCCAGAATTACCTGCCGGCGTCGCGTTTCGCACCCATGCCCGCGCCGGAGAAGGCGCTGACGATCGCGCCGTTCCGCCTGCATGAGACAGCCTCGCTCAGCCAGCTTCTCGGTGCGCCGGTGACGGCGGATGCGCCGCGCACCCTGGAACAGCTTAAGCAGCCGCACGGCATGGTGCTCTATCGTCATAAATTCGGGGCGCCCGCTCATGGCACGTTAAGCTTCGACGAAGTCCGCGACTATGCCCTGGTGTCGGTCGCCGGCAAGCCCGCCGCGACGCTCGACCGGCGCCTGCACGAAAGGCAATTCACCGTCTCGGCCAGGGCAGGGGCGACGGTCGATATCCTGGTCGACGCCATGGGCCATATCAATTACGGCGACAAGATCGGCAAGGATCAAAAGGGCCTGATCGGCGCTGCCACTCTGGACGGCAAGCCCGTACACGGCTGGCAGCATTATGGCCTGCCACTCGACGATCTCAGCGCTCTGCGCTTTGCGCCGGGTGTGGTTTCCGGGCCGGCCTTCTATCGCGGCCATTTCCAGGTCGATGAGCAGGGCTTCACCTTCCTCGACGTGCGCGGTTGGGGTAAGGGATATGTCTGGGTCAATGGGCACAATTTGGGCCGCTACTGGTCGGCGGGGCCGCAACGCGCCCTGTTTGTGCCTACACCCTTCCTGGAAACGGGAATAAACGAGGTCATCGTGCTCGACCTGCACCCGGGCGAGGATCGCGTTTTGAGCGGCGGCGCCGACCAGATCTGGGATCGCCCCGGCCTGGTAACCGAACAATGAGGCGGCGCGACTTTCTGGCGTCCGGACTGGCTGCCGCCGTAGCGCCTACTGTGGCGTACGCTGACATTCCGGCCATGTCGGCGGTCGTCGCTTCAGGCACCCGGCCGCCATTGGGGCAGCGCCGGTTTACCAGCCACGCCGTCGAAGGCGTCATCGACCGGACGACATCGGCGCTGAGGGACAAGGAGCTGGCCCGCCTGTTTGCCAACTGTTATCCCGACACGCTCGATACGACGGTCGAGTTAGGTGAGGTCGACGGCAAGCCTGATACCTTTGTCATCACCGGCGATATCCAGGCGATGTGGCTGCGCGATTCCTCGGCTCAGCTGTCGCCCTATCTGCCGTTGACGAAGACCGATCCCGACCTGCGCCGCCTGTTCGAGGGTACGATCCGCCGTCAGGTGCGCTGCATACTCATCGACCCCTATGCCAATGCCTATATGCGCGACCCCTTGGCCCACACCGACCTGTCGTGGTCGCAGACCGACCAGACGGTGATGAAGCCCGGTGTCGCGGAGCGCAAATGGGAAATCGACAGCCTGTGCTATGCCATCCGCCTCAGCCACGCCTATTGGAAAACGACGGGCGATCTGGCGCCGTTCGACGACAGCTGGCGGCAGGCGATGACGACGATCGTGCGCACCTTCCGCGAACAGCAGCGCAAGGACGGCCCGGGGCCCTATCGCTTCAACCGTACCGCCAGCGAGCCGACCGAGACCCTGGCGCACGGCACGGGCTGGCCGACGCGCATCAACGGTCTGATCCATTCCGGTTTCAGGCCGTCGGACGACGCCTGCACCTATCCGTACTTCATTCCCGGCAATGCCTTTGCCGTCGTCGCCCTGCGCCGGCTGGCGGCCATGGCCGACGCTGTGGCGTTGGATGCGGCCGTCAAGGCCGACGCCCTGGCGCTGGCGGCCGAGGTCGAAGCGGCGCTGAAGGCGCATGGCCATATGCCGAGCGGGATCATGTGGGCCTACGAGGTCGACGGCTTCGGCAATGCGCTCTTCATGGACGACGCCAATGTGCCGAGCCTGCTCAGCCTGCCGTATCTCGGCTTCTGCACGAAGACCGACCCGGTTTACCGCCGGACGCGTGCCGCGGTGCTCAGCGACCGCAATCCCTATTACTATCAGGGGCAAATCCTCAGGGGTGTCGGCAGTCCGCATTCGGGCCTGAATACGGTCTGGCCGATCTCGCTGATGATGCAGGCCCTGACCAGTATCGACGACGCCGAAATCCGCCTGTGCCTGGCCGAACTCAAGACGGCGGCGGGCCCGCGCGGCTTTATGAACGAGTCGGTCGGCAAGGACGACGCGGCGATTTTCACGCGGTCCTGGTTCGCCTGGGCCAACAGCCTGTTCGGCGAGCTGATCCTGACCCTGCTGGCCGAACGGCCGCATCTTTTGACCTAACAACCTGAAACGATTGAGCTGTGTCATCTATGATTTCCCCCTTCCGTCATTCGCCGCTGGTCGCGGCGTCTGCCACCTTCCCCGTAAACGGGGAAGGAAGGGCGTCATTAATTCCTTCCCAGCGGAGCAGGGAAGGTGGCATCAAGGCCCTTGGGCCGAAGATGACGGAAGGGGCAACACCGTGGATACCCCAAGCCCAGTCGCATCCAATTGAATAGAATCCCTATGTCTTCCTTACCCAGACGCACCTTTCTCGCGGGTTCGGCCGCCCTCGGTCTTCTGCCCGAAGTGGCCTTCGCGGCGTCCGACAGCCCATGCGACTATGTCGATCCGTTTATCGGCACGGGCGGCCACGGCCATACCTATCCCGGCGCCACTGTGCCGTTCGGTATGATCCAGCTGTCGCCCGACACCTTCAATATCGGCTGGGACGCCTGCTCGGGCTATCACGTCAAGAACACGTCGATCATGGGCTTCTCCCACACCCATCTGAGTGGCACTGGCTGCCCGGACCTGCTCGACGTCCTGGTGGTTCCGCGCACGGGCCCTGTCGTGCTCGATCCCGGCACGCCCGAAAAGCCCGAAGGCAGCTACCGCTCGCGCTATGCCGCCGAGACCGCCACCCCCGGCTATTACCGCGTCGACCTGACCGACAGCCGCGTCCAGGCCGAGCTGACTGCCACCAACCGGGCCGGCCTGCATCGCTATCACTTTCCATCGGGAGAGCCCGGTCACCTGCTGATCGACTGGCAGCACACCAACAAGCCGTGGTGGGTGCATCCTTATCCGACCGGCGTCGCCGAAGCCTCATTGCACATAATCGGCAATGACACCCTGGTCGGTGGCCGCCGCCTCGAATTGTGGGCCAAGGACCGCTGGGTGTTTTTCGCGCTTAAGACCTCTCGCCCGTTCCGCAGCGCGCAGCTCTACAGCGACGACACTGCCGTCGACGGCACGGAGATCAAGGGCAAAAGTCTGAAATGCGTCCTGCATTTCGACGATGCCGGCGACAGTCCAGTCCTGGTCAGAACGTCGGTTTCGGCGGTCGATATCGACGGCGCGCTGCGCAATCTCGACGCCGAACTGCCGGGCTTCGATTTCGACGCCGTGCGCGCGGCGGCGCACCAGGCGTGGGACAAGGAGCTTGGCCGCGTCAAGATCGAGGCGCTGAACGACACCGACCGGCGCATCTTCTACACCGCCCATTACCACACCCTGCTGGCGCCGACGGTCTTCAGCGATGTCGACGGGCGCTATCGCGGCATGGACAATGCCGTCCACCAGCTACCCGCCAGTCAGACCGCCTATACGACCTTCAGCCTCTGGGACACCTACCGGGCGTCGCACCCCTTCTTCAACCTGACCCAGTCGCACCACGTGCCCGACATGCTGCGCAGCCTGGTTCGCATGGGGCAGGAGAGCCCGGCCGGCGTGCCGATATGGCCGCTGTGGGGGCGCGAAACCGACACCATGATCGGCTACCATTACGCTGCCATCCTGGCCGAAGCCTGCCGCAAAAACATCCCCGGCGTCGACTATCGCGCCGCCTACGCTGTCGCCCGAAACCGGGCATTCGACGACCCGATCCACGCCATGCCGGTCTATCGCAAGCTCGGGTACTTCCCGGCTGACATGGTCGAGGAGTCGGTCTCCAAGACGCTTGAGAATGCCTATAGCGACTGGTGCACGTCGCGCCTGGCGGCCGCCGTCGGCGAACGCGGCGATGCCGAATTCCTGCGGCAACGCTCGCTCAATTACCGCAACCTGTTCGATCCCTATATCGGCTTCATGCGCGGTCGTCAGGGCGACGGCCAGTGGGTGACGCCCTATAATCCGCTGTCGTTGGGGCACAACCAGGTCAAGTGGCGCGACTACACCGAAACCAATGGCTGGCAGGCGACCTTCCTCAATCAGCATGACCTCTATGGCTATATGGCCCTGTTCGGCGGCGACCGGTCGTTCGAAGCCAAGCTCGACGCCCTGTTCGTAGCACCCGCCGATGCCAACCAAACGACTCTTGACGATATCAGCGGCCTGATCGGCCAATATGCCCACGGCAACGAGCCGAGCCACCACGTCGCCTACCTCTATGCCTATACGGGCGCGCCGTGGAAGACCCAGGCGCGCGTCCGTCAGATACTCAGCACGCTTTATCGCGCTGCGCCCGACGGCCTGGAAGGCAACGAGGACTGCGGTCAGATGAGCGCCTGGTACGTGATGAGCGCGCTCGGCCTCTATGCTGTCGATCCGGTCAGCACCGTCTATGTCTTCGGTTCGCCATCGGTCAAACGCGCCGACATCACGCTGGGCAACGGCAAGCATCTGCGTGTAGAGGCGCCCGGCAACAGCGCGGAAAATATCTACGTTCAGTCGGTTTCGTGGAACGGCAAACCGTTGACGCGGAGCTGGATTCGTCATGACATGCTGATCAAGGGCGGGACGCTGCGTTTCGTCATGGGCTCCCGGCCCAATCCGCACTTCGCTCAGCGTCCGGCCGACCGCCCGCCGTCGTTTATCTGAAAGACCCCGCCATGACCCACCGCCGCGCCTTTGTTCAGGCTTCGCTTGTCGCTTCGTCCCTGGCTTCGCTCGCGACGGTGGCCGACGCTAAATCGGCGCACAAAAAGCCCGGTGGCGGGACCAAACCGATCGTCGTCTCGACCTGGGATTTCGGTGTCGCCGCCAATCAGGCGGCCTGGCAGGTGCTGAGCAGCGGCGGCCATTCGCTCGACGCCGTCGAAGCCGGGGCGCGCATCCCCGAGGTCGACATGAAGAACCACAGTGTCGGCCGCGCCGGTTATCCCGATCGCGACGGCCACGTTTCACTCGACGCCTCGATCATGGACGAACAATGGCGCTGCGGTGCGGTGGCGGCTCTGGAACATATCGCCCATCCGATCTCGGTTGCTCGCCGCGTCATGGAAAAGACGCCGCACGTCCTGCTGGCCGGCGACGGCGCCCTGCAATTCGCTCTGTCGGAAGGCTTCCCGAAGGAAGAGCTGCTGACCCCGGAATCGGAAGCGGCGTGGAAGGACTGGCTGAAGACCGCCAACTATCAGCCGGTGGCAAACAGCGAGATGGCGACCTATGGCAAGGCCCCTGGGAGCAAGGTGCCCGGCGACGTCCACAATCACGATACGCTCGGCATATTGGCGCTCGACGGCGAAGGTCGATTGTCAGGCGCGTGCACGACCAGCGGCATGGCATGGAAGCTGCGGGGCCGGGTCGGCGACAGCCCGATCATCGGCGCCGGTCTCTATGTCGACGGCGAAATCGGCGCGGCCACTTCGACCGGCGTCGGCGAAGAGGTCATCCGCAATGCTGGCTCATTCCTGGTCGTCGAGTTGATGCGCCAGGGCCGCTCGCCGCAAGCCGCCTGTGAAGAGGCGGTCATGCGCATCGTCAAGCGCCGCCCGGAAGCCGCCAAGACCTTGCAGGTCGGTTTCCTGGCGCTCAACCGCAAGGGCGAGGTCGGCGCCTTCGCCATCCAGTCGGGCTTTGTCTACGCGCGCTGCGACGCGGCTAAAACCGACCGTGTCATTCCGTCGAAAAGCGTTTTCGCCTGACAGGTCTAAGAGGCCCGTGCATCTTCATGTTTCTCATTGGCAAAAATTGCCAACGGGCGTAAGGTGAAGTCGAAAGAGAGGCGCGATGCCGACGCGGAATATAAATTTGACGCAACGCCAAGATGATCAAGTGGCTCACTATGTGGAAAGCGGTCGTTATCAGAACGCGAGTGAAGTTATTCGCGAAGGCCTGCGATTGATGGAGAGCCGGGACGCGGAAGAAGCCGCCAAGCTTGAGGCGTTGAGGGCGGCTGTCGATATCGGCATCGCTGACATCGAACAGGGCAATTTCAAGGAATTCGCCGACGGTGCCGACCTGGCTGTCTATTTAAGAGCCCGCCGGACGGAAGCTCGGTGACGAGCAAGCGTTGGCGCATCCGCCTCACGGCTCGGGCCGAAGCGGATTTCTTACAAATCCTGGATTGGAGCGCTGAACAATTCGGGCCGCGCCAAACGGACATGTATGAAGACCATCTTCTGACCGCACTGACGACGCTCGAGTTTGGACCGGATGTATTGGGAAGTATCGCCAGGCCAGATATTCGAGCCGATTTGCGGACCTATCATATTTCACGCCGGGGTGTGGTGGCCAGGCACCTGATATGCTACCGGCCCACGGATAATCAGGAAATAGAAGTTCTGCGCATTTTGCATGATGCGATGGATTTCGCACGTCATGTTCCGAAAACGTAAGGCTCCGTTTTACCCATCTTCGCCAGAAAATCCGTCTGGGTCGGCATGATCTGGACGGTGCGATCGACGGCGCGGCGCATGGCGTGGCATTGGGCCGTCACCTCGGCCGGATCGATGATATCGGCCAGCGGATCGTAGGCCAGGGGCACGATGCCTTGGCCCAGCATGACAGCCAGCCAGCTGGTCGGCTGAAACAGCTCGCCGGGCTTGAGCACGATACGCGATGCGGCGCGAAAATGCTCCATCTTGGCGTGCAGGGTGTCAGGCACGTCCATGTCGCGGCAATAGCGCCAGAAGGCGGAATCGTCGCGCGTCGATGCCTTGTAATGCAGGATGATAAAGTCGCGAATGCCTTCATACTGCTTGGTCATGGACAGGTTGTATTGCTGAGCCAGCAGCGGATCCATCTCGGCGCCCGGCCACAGGTCGAGCAGCTTGACCAGGCCCGACTGGATCAGGTGGATGCTGGTCGATTCCAGCGGTTCGAGAAAGCCCGCCGACAAACCGATGGCGACGACATTGCGGTTCCACGCGACCTTGCGCCGGCCGGTCGTGAAGCGGACGAATTTCGGATCGGCCAAAGGCTCGCCGTCGAGTGTCTCGACCAGGGTTTGCGCCGCCGCGTCGTCGTCGACGAAGCCGGACGAGAAGACGTGTCCGTTGCCGGTGCGATGCTGCAAGGGGATGCGCCACTGCCAGCCGGCGGTGTGCGCCGTCGAGCGCGTATAGGGTGTCAGCGGTTCGGTGCGCGCACTGGGCACGAAGGCCGCCCGGTCGCACGGCAGCCAGTGGCTCCAGTCTTCGTAACCGCTGTTCAGGGTCTTCTCGATCAGGAGGCCCGTCAGGCCCGAGCAGTCGATAAAGAAGTCGCCTTCGACCTGTTGCCCGGACGCCAGGGTCAGGCCTTCGACAAAGCCGGTTTCGGCGTGCTGCTGGACGCTTGTGATCCTGCCTTCGATCCTGGTCACGCCGCGCGCTTCGGCATATTGGCGCAGGTAGGCGGCGTAGAGGCTGGCGTCGAAATGATAGGCGTAGCTCAATGACGACAGCAGCGAGCCGTCCTGCGGCGGGGTGCGGAAGCGGTCGGCCTGGGCCGCGACAGCATTGAGAGAATAGGCTTCAAAGGATTCCGTCTCGCCGCTCAGACGCCGTTGCGCCAGGAAATGTTCGAAACCGGTCCGGCCGATCGGATTGCCGATGGCGCCGAACGGGTGGAAGTAGCGGCGGCCAATCTCACCCCAATTGACGAAGGCGATGCCGAGCTTGAACGTACCTTGCGTCGCGCGCAGGAAGTCGCGCTCGTTGATCTCGAGCAGGCGGTTGAAGCGCTTGATGGCGGGGATGGTGGCTTCGCCGACCCCGATCGTGCCGATCTCGGCGGATTCGACCAGGGTGATGTCGGCCAGCTTGCCCTGAGTGATCTGGGCAAGCAGGGCGGCCGACATCCAGCCGGCGGTGCCGCCGCCGACGACGACCACCTTGCGGCGATGAGGATGATGCGAAACGGTCCCGGCGTCCTGCGTCATGGCATGTCCTTATGAGGTCTAGTCCGGCCAGGTGAAAAGGCAGCTCGCCGGGCGGCTTGTGCGGCCGTCGGTCGCCGTCGCCACCAGTTGTAAAGCCGTTTGCCGCGCGCCGGAAGGCCGCGCCAGGCTTGGCATGACATAGGCGTCGCTGCTGACACGTCCCAGCCAGTGCATGCCGTCGCCTGACAGGATGTCGTAGTGGGAGACTGCCGGATCGAACGTCCATTGCAGGCGCAGACAGGCCGATCCGTCGGGGGCGGCCTGACTTGCGGCGATGCGGAAATCGGTGGGCTGCGCCGGGGCTTCGCTCTGTGCGCCGGTCAGGGCGATACGGCCGATGCGAACGCTGTAGCTGGCGGTACCCGACGCCGCTGGTGCGAAGCCGAGTGAAATCGCCGCGACCGTGCGGCCGGCATACGCGCTCAGGGGCGCGCTCCATTGCCACCAGCCGTTGGCGTCGGGCGCGGCCGGCATTACCGGCAGCCATACGACGGCTTGCGGCGCATCTGCGAAGATCAGCCCGGCCGACATCTTGCCATGGGCGCCGCCCTTGCCGGTCAGACTCAGTTGCGTATCCGCCGCGACGGCGAGGCTGGTCTTGTAGAGGCGAACCTCCGTGGCGTTGGCGGCGTGCAGCGGGCCGGACACGACCAGCGAAGCGCCGCCATCCCAGGCGTCGCTGAAGTCATAATCGACGCTCAACAGGCCGGTGTGGCCGTGATCGCGGTCGAGCGCGCCGTGCAGCGGCTTGGTCCACCACGTCCAGGTCGGCAGCACGTCCTGGGCGCCGAGATTGAACCAGGGGGCGTCGCTGACCGTGACGCCATCGCGGAAGAAGCGGTCGCCTTCGCCGGTGTTGAAACTGGAGACGAAAGGCAACGACCCGATAACCGAGCGTTCGGCGATGAAGTTGGCGACGCCATAGGTGATGGGCAGGCGCAGCTGATCGGTCGCGTGGCCGGGGGCTTCATAGTCGGTATAGATCTTGTGCACATTGGCCGGGCCGTAGATCGCCGCCTGGGCTGCGGACGGCGTGTTGTTGCGCGCTGGATTACCCGACTGCCCCGACCAGAAACGGTCGTGCAAGCGATACCAGGCGGTGCGGCTGGTCACTGGATCGGTCCAGTCCGCCAGCTCGTGTTTTTCGGCCGCCGTCAGAACCGGCTTGGCCCTGAGCGCGTCGAGGCGGGCGCGACGCATTTTGCGCAGGCCGTCCTCGGCGCTGTAGATTTGAAGCCCCCCCTTGGCTGTCCCGCCGCCGTTCGGCGTGATGACAGTCGGCGCGATCAAGCCGAGATAGCCTGGCCCCGGATAGAGTTGCAGCCCGTAAAAGACCGCCATCGGATCGTAGCTTCCGCCGAGATCGACGGGCGCCGGCAAGGCGGGCAGGGCAGGGCCTGAGCAGCAGCCATGGGTCAGGCCGTAATTGCTCCAGCCCTGGTCGATCATCATCGAATTGGCGCGCAGTCCTGACGCTTCGCGCGGACTGCCATCGACATGCGGTGACCCCGGCCAGACGGCGCGGGCATCGGTATAGCCGTTGTAATACTGGATATGGAAATCGTGTAGGCCGCTGTGGGCGGCCTCGGCCTGCATCAGCGCGATCAGGTCCTGGACAGCGGACGCGTCTTGTTCGGTGAAGCTTTCGAAATTGACGAAATAGCCGTCGAAACCGAAATAGGCGCATAGCGCAACCAGCTTGCGCGCCACCTCTGGGCGTGGCAAATCGCTGCCGTCGAAAAAGCGCTTGTCGGGCTGGAACATGGTGCCGAGGCAGCGCGCACCATTGCGGTGGGCGGCGTCGGTCAGGGCCGGATTGGGCACCAGGCCGGTCGTGTTCCAGCCGACGACGATGTCCTGGTACTGCCAGGCGCGCTCGACATGGACGCG
>FTIZ01001791.1_pt1 | contig 10545 bp, 12 predicted proteins | sample 1658381 | NCBI WGS metagenome assembly FTIZ01 (sample SAMEA3914822, study PRJEB12502) | metagenome | biome: forest; material: soil | place: USA | collected 2012-03-12 | depth 0.1 m
ATCGGGTTCTGGCCTGTGGGGGGGTGTGAGACCGTTGGTCCCTGCGCCCTACACCTGGGCCCACACTGCAGGCCAAAACCCCACCATTTTCTCCCCGCAGGAGGATTAGCTTCCTGCATCCCACAACAATACAGCGACGCGCAGTATCACCAGATTTTCCCACTACTGCGCGTCCAACAGTATCCTGCCAAACAAGCCTCGCAAAACATAGCCTCATGTGGCTCACCGCGCTCCCCACTGTACACAGGTCTCTCCACGTGAATGCCCGCCCTTTTCTTCAGCCGGTACACCACCCGTTTGACGTACGAATCCTCGTCGAGTTTCAAGATCCCCAGTTCGTTGCACTCCTTGCAGCGCTGTTTGAACACAAGGGCGTTGTAGCCGTTGCCGGGGAACTGCCGGATCAGGATTCCGATTTTCTTGCTGCCCCAGCCGGACTTGGAGCACTTGTGGTTGCGGCATTTTAAGCTGCCCATGATGTTCGTGAAGTGTTGTTGGGTGGCTTTGTGGTCGTCTGTACTGTGATCATTGAACCACGGCTTTGGGAGGATCGATACGGTGCCGAGGGCCTTCTCGATATCTGCGTGGAGGGATGGGAATTTGACCGTCGTATCCTTCGCCTTTGCTTTAGGCTTGCTGAGCTTCTTGGGGGACGGCGTCTCGTGAATTGACCGTCTTGTCGACATCGATCCGAATAGCGGGTAGTTGGAGTCGAATTTAGCGTGACGGAACGGTTTGGACAGTGGCCGGTTGGCAAGCATCGCCATGGCCCTCCCCCAACCTGTACCAAACATCTGCAGCATGGGGTGAAAAGCAGATCGACGAGTCGATAGGAGACCTTTCTGTCACTTTCTGTGTGAATTTGGTTCGTCACTACATGAGAAAGAGGCCTATTCTAATACTCGCTGCGGCTTCAGAAGCCGTTTGCTTTCGGGGGACAGAGCCATCATCTCTTCACTGTTTGTAATACCTCTAATTGGTTCGAGCTGGGGTCCCCCAAATGGATCGATGCGCACCCCGGGGCAAACAGATAAGCGAACAGATGAATCAACAGATCGACACGAGGAACACCTGTGCAGTCAGTCTGTGTTTACCTTTTCCTAGGCTAGCGCTAGCCTAGGATTTGGGTCGCCAAAAGCCAAGGAACATTTTCAGTGTGAGCAGGTGATAACCACGTTTCTTACAGTCGGCTGGCAGCGAGCCACCTTCGAAGGGGGCCTACTCACTGACGGTTAGCCGCTTGGAGGGAGCTGTAGTTACCCGCTGCAGCATCTTGATACGTCAGTGTAGCCGGAGTTTTAGCACTCACGGAGGTTTAAGCAGTGTTTGGAATGCTGGGGAAAAGACAAGAGGAGAGCGCCTGGGAGACTCTAGATGGAGACCGGATGTCGTATAATCTCGATTCCCCACTAAGTGCCCACCTAGTAGCCCTCAAAAGCCCAAGGCCTACGTTTCCGGCCTGCGTCGCCCTTAAGCGCGAGCGGAGCCTAGGGGTTTGCGGCCTCGGAGGCTAACCAGGGAGCTGGAAATGAAGCTGGAACTGGAGCTGGAAATGGCACACTGCACCAAGGTCATATGGCTATCAGGTTCCAAACACGGCGCAATGGGGCGATTCAATGCCGCCATACTACAGGGACGGCTCTTGTGGCTAAGTTGTAGGTTTATTACCTCCAAAAGAGGCTTCCTTGCTATCCTCGAACTCCTTCGGACAGGTGTATCAGTTGCTCGGCGGAGTTCAGCAACGCCAAGGCCCGGTCAGTACCCCAGCTTTAACCGGCTCCCACTTCAACCGCCTCGCCATCACCAGCTACGGGACACACGGCTCTCAGGCTCGCCGCCTGCCGAGGCGGATTGGACCGAGTCGTCGCTGCCGGACACCGCCCCGGGCAGTCCGCAAGCCTACACACCAGACTCGACCCCAAGTTTGGCGGAGCTTGAAACAGGGCGAGGAGTCTATGGTTTATTAGGCCACTTACCCTTCCTCGCACCCGCCACGGACTCTGGCCGTATGCCCTATCGCTATCTCCCACTCATCAGACATCCACGTCCAACTGCCGTCGCCTGCTTGGACATTTCCATGCCACAGCCATGGCACGTAGCTCCATGCTGCCTTGCCATCCGACACTCGCCAATGAGGCGTAGCTCGTGACGCTAATGATACTACGTAGGTCGGGCTGGGCCGTGTTTGTGCCTCGTGGGATACCACCGAGGTGCAGAATTGGGAGGAGGGAAAGACGTCTGGTTCCCTGATGCGGGGAGCGGAGGGGGGGAACATCGTGTGCCCCCATCCCGGCAGCTCCTTCTCGACCTGAACAGAACACCAGATAGACACCACGTCCGAGGTTTTGTGGCATGCCAAGTTGTTGTAGACGTGTCCGCAGGGTGACTCCGCGTCATTGACTTGGGCGTTGCTGAGCACAGAGCTTGGGGCACGGGCGTTCACATGTCGGGCGGAAGCGAGGGCAAGGCTGTAAGCAGTCGAGTGCGTCGAGGAGGCGCTGGGCATTTGTGACCGCACGGTTCGAAGCGCTTTGTCGCAGACGGTGGGAGAGAGAGAGAAGGAAGTCTCCGTCGGTCCATCTCCTGGGCATTCTTCCCTTCCACGACCGAACGCTTTGCTCAAACAACCCGGCGAATACGCATCACCTGCCCTGTTTCACCCCTTCGCGAAACTCGGGCGGGTGCCCCGCAAGTCTGCGGCTTCCGCGGGTCTGGGTTGCGGGTTCCTGTGCCTGTGCCTTGCCCTGCCGAGCGGGTGGTTTGCGTTGGCTGGGCGATGGTTTCTGGACCCCGTTGCTTCGTTGAGAGGCTCGCTGTCGTCTCTTCCCCACACCAGCGTGCCTTGTCAGCGGTGTTAGCGATGATGAATGTCGCGTGGTACGACGTGGTGGCCGCGGTGGTGGTGGAGACAGTTGCGGCGCCATTGGGGCCGAGTCGGGTGGGTCCTTCGGCAGCGGGCTGGCTTGCAGGGACGGGCTGGCCGGGGCGGTGTCCGGGAGCAGTTCCTCAGTTTGGTTTGCCTCGACAGGCGGTGAGCGTGGGAGCTGTGCGCCCCGTAGCTGGGGAGCGGTCGGTGTTTCGGGTGGGAGGAGCGAGTGGAAAAAGTTCACAATCGAGTCCAGGGAGCGGTTCGAGGTGAAGTGCTGGAAGGCGCCCCACCGGGTCGGGGGATCATCCAGCATGGCCTTCGAGTAGAGCAAGCTGAGAGAGACGCGGGTCCAGGCCGTGCGCAGCTCCTGCAGGCGCTCGTCGCGGCGACGCGCCAGCCGGGCGTGGAAGTCATCGACGTTCTTGGCCTCGTGCGCCGCGTCGCTGACATCGTGGTGGAATGCTTCGTCGTCCTGGATGCGGTAGGGCACCGTGTTGTACTGGGCCTCGAGCGTCGTGAACAGGGCCTCGGGCTGCAGGCCGACCTTCCACCACTCCCATCGCCAGCGGGAATTGCCGTCAAAGTCGGGAATCCAGGGCTCGTATGCGCCCGCATCCATAGCGCTGTATGCTGTATTCGGAGTTGGCACAAGACGGCCAAAAGGCGAGAGGACGAGACGAGACGAGACGTGCGGTTCGCGACACAAGCGAACAGGGGTTAAGCAAGGAAAGCTACCTACCTGCAGAAGTGGAATTGGAGTCACCCACTGCAGCACGAACCACCTGGGGGTGTTTCTCGGCAAGCCACAGCAGCGACCAGTCAACGAAATCCGGCGACGGCTCCAACCCCAACCAACCATTTCGCCCCATGAGCTGGCGGCCCCGATGCGTCGGCATCTGAGCACGCAGCTAACCTGCATCAGTGCAGGTTGGTCGAGACGCCGTCCATCAACGCGGCACGCGCCGCCCAGCGTGACGTGACGTGCTGTGCTCCATCGTGCTGCGCTGTGTCGTGTTGTCAGCCCCGCGTCGGTTGGTCGTCGGTCGGCGGCCATGGAGGGGACAGAGGAGGTGCGGAAGGAGGCGACACACGGGGTGCAAGAGGGAGGGTGCCAGCATGGAGGGCCAGCGTGGAGGCCGTCAGCTGAACTATTTCGACTCTGCTTGGAGGGCCCCCTTCGACACCTCTCTCGTCTTCCACACCCACTCGACTGTCCATCTCTTCATTCTGCTTCATCAACTCCGGCAACAGCAGCAACAAACAGCAACAGGCATGGATCTCCAGCCATCCCCGGAGCGCACTACGTCGCTGGTCCAGTCCACCCAGCCCTTCGACGACGACGACGAAGAGGACCAGGTTCGGCTAGCGTCCAAAAGTCCAGGTGAGTATTAACTATATTGTACCCGAGTAAAAAACAAAAGAAAGTACCCGACATTTTTACAATCCCCAAAAAGAAGCTTTCTGTTCTTCCTTTTCCTCCCAGTATCGAGCCAAGCAGATTTCTGGTTTGAAAGTCGCCACCGTCTTCATTGTGAGCACCCGTAAGCATGGCTCCTCTTCAAAATGATCACTGGCCTCACCCCGTGCCGTCTCGCAGCGGCGCCCACAGGCTTCTGGCTTCCCCCTGTGTTGGAATAAACCCCGAGGACAAAGATAAACTTTTTTGGTTCCCCACGACGGATAGCAATCTATCGTCGTACCGGCGGGTACTACCGAGTGTTCGTGCCAAAAGGAAGGGTTATCCTCATGCTGTTCTGCTGTGTATGCCACTTCCACAGCTTCAAAATAACGTTTCTTTTCCAGCCAGTTCTGAAGACGGGGTATCTGAAAGTATCGCGCCTCCTCTAGGAGTGCAAGGTATCGATACTGGTCGTGGCCCTTTGCAGCGTCGAAAAACAAAGGAAATACGCCCCGGCGAAGATATCGTAAAACATGTTCGAAAAGGACAGGGTCGGCGTCGATGAAGTATGAACCGTCCCCTAAAGTATTTTCCCACCGCCCGGAAAGAAGTGACGCAAAGAACGCGCTCTCTTCCGTCAACGTCTCTTTTGTTGTAGTGAATCGGTGCGCGCCAACCTGGAGATGGATCGGCGCATCAGCCGCGAGCGATGGCCGTTTGGCTAATGGCCTAATGGGCTCATGTGTCTCGCTGGAATCAGGTGCATCAGTCATGATGGCGGCAGGCTAGGGAAGTTCTCTCGACAACTGAGGTCAACAAAGTGAAGTGCTTGTTAATTAGATCTTGATTTTGGTACGGCGAAGTGGAGTCAGACATCAGTTCATGGTATAGCGTCATTTACCAAATGCTACTGCATCATGATCATGTCATCTATATCCTGCTGGCCCATATACCTTGTTCGGCCAGCGGTTCGATCCGATCTGCCACAGAGAGAGGTAGCTGGAAGCAGGGCTTGGACCGTTGAACAAAAGAAGCATGTGGGCGAGCTTGCGGTCCTTGTTCCAAGGCGCCGGGAGCGATTGCTTCTCAAAAAATGAACAGAAGGCTAAAGAAGAGCAGAAATGACTATAATTGCGCCGACCCCCAAACCCCTCTTTTATCACGCTATGATGGAACAATATAGACAATTCAATATTTTACTTCACTACCTTGAGCACCTTGACAACGGCATTTACGCCCGTTCTTGGTGGGCCCAGAGCGCGTCAATATCGGCCTTGCTTTTGCCGGGCAACAGCTTGACGACGGCCCTTCTGGGCCGCCCACGAGAGCGGCGTCCGGCCATCTTTGTCTCTCGCGATCCACATCGACCTTGCCTGGATCAAGCAGCAGCTTGACTACCGTCTCGTAGCCGTTCGCGATGGCCCACAAAAGCGACGTCCGGCCATACTTATCTCTCGTGTTGACATCGACGCAGAGGATGTCCAGCGAGGTAGGCCTCACCACAGCGCACCCAATTCAGTTACCTCAAAACGAAATGAGGCCTACATCCCCTCGCATTCTTTGGGTGTCACAGACCGTCCTGCGTGTTGGGTGTGGCATTTGTGTCGCACATGCGTGGCCACCTACATTACCAGAGCTTCACCGGCACATACTTGATGACCCTTCTTGCTGTCAACAGCACTACATACTTTGAGGCTTGCCCGCTCCAAGGGCCAGCATGTCATTGATTCCATACAAGCATCTCCCTCGACTGCAACAAGTCACGCTCTCACGCGCAACTTGAACTCAGCTCAATGGCTACTCTTGATTCCCTGAAGTTGGTCCTGAGGCGAAAAGTCAAGGCCACGGCGCCGCCTAAGAATCATCCCCTTATAGCGCCGGCTTTGACATTCTGGCACAAGGCCTGAGATGGACAAGCTACGAGGATTTCGGCATCCCCCACCTATCCCAACTGCTAGCGCCCCTCTTCGACTCCCGGGTCCGTGTCTCAGCGCTGGAGATTGGACCCGGCCCAAAGACGGTACTGGGATACCTGCCCGACCGCATGAGACGGAAGATCAGAAAACACTAGTCGTAGAACACCACTTTGAACACCGACGAGTTGCGTCGCCGTCCGGGTCCATAGTCACCATTGGGGTGCGGTCACTCTGATGGGTGACTCTGATGAATGCTTGTGTGGACGGTAGGCTGTGTTGAGAATGGAAGCTACGTAGCCACGTGGTCTCCTGCAACAGTCTTGTAGCTAAACAATTTACTTTCTTTAGGATAAGGTTTGATCTATATACAGAGGTGGCCCATGTATTGAGGGACGCGACGCCGGTCGGGAGCTTCTCGCGCCGGGCCGGGATTTGATACCGGGGCTAGGGCACAAATCCGGCGACCCCGCTCAGATTGCGGAGCGTCGTCAAGTTGGCCGGATTCCAAGATTGGTCGGTGCATAACATGTTGATTTTTCATCTACCATGCTGCTGCTGCTGCTAACGTTCGTCTCAGTAATAATACCACCAGACGCCCGGAACCCCATCTTTTTCTCGAACCTTCCAGGAAGGATCGGATTGGCGATGCAGGTAACTCTTCCATTCGTACCAGGCCCAGAGAAGCTCCGTGGGACCGAGCCTGAACCAGCCTCGAAATCCAGGAGGAGAAAATTGACTCTCGTCTCGGGTCATATACCCCGTATCCAGCATCCAAAGCCACGCTTTCTTACCCATGCGTAGGTACTTGAGCCATTCTTCCCTATCCACTGCCGTCCTCAGCGGGGGCGTCTCATCGGGTAGTTCCTCAATCAGCGAACGCAAGCACTCCTCGTCGACCACAAGGACACTGCGAAATCTCGGGTCGTCATGGCTCTCGTTGGGCTCAAGGGCGGGATCAAGATCTGGATCGTCGGTGTCGTCGTCGTCGTCGTCGTCGTCATGATTCGGCGGAAGGTCTGGCTGCACGCCCACGCTAACCAACCACTCCCGGAAGTAGTCCCTAAGCTTGGCGAAACCCTCGGCGTCTGACTGAATCCCCGCAAGCCTGTCCTTGTCCTCTATCACGTCGCAATAGAACCTCTTTGCCAATTCCTCGTTGGGCTCCCCGTCGGTCACGGCCTTGCTTTCATACGCCTGTCCATATTTCGGAAACCTGCCCTGGTGGGGGCTATAGCGTGCCCACGCGTCCAGCCGTCGTATGGCGATGGGGAATAGAGCGTCCGATTCGGGCGTGTAGACTGTCCGCAGGATGGTGAATCCCCACAGGTGCTGGGCGTAGGTCGTGTGGCGGCTAGCTCCAAGGGCCTCGAGGCGGAGGGCGGTTTCGTTGTCGCGCGTTTTGGGCCGGCGCGGATAGAAGAGCGATATGGGAACCGGGGGAAAGGTTGGAGGCGCCATTTTTTGGGAGACGTTTGAATGTTTATGTAGGGGATTTCGTCAAGTCCTTTGATTCAAAGGTGCGTATGTACGACTTGAAGTTAGCAGCAGCCAGAAAATTGTGTAAAAGGGGAGAGTTTCCCAGGGAGAGCGAGGAGGGTATTGTTAAAATAAGCACGTGATTTAATAGTCGGGAAGCGTTGCTGACCTTTGGGCTAGTAGTGCGACTCATCACACCCTAGGCCTACTCCCAGCACCCTCGATGCCGCAAGGTGCGGCAATCTCTCTTTTTACACGTTCAATCGCATTCAACATCAGCCGATTAATGCGCATCATGTTCCGCCTGGCGAGAATACCGCAATCCATAGGGCAGCAGCGGACGTTGCTTTTGTAGGCTATCGCTAACGGCTATAAGACAGTAGTCAAGCTGCTGCTTGATTCAGGCAAGTCGATGTGGATCGCGAGAGACAAAGATAGCCGGACGCCGCTCTCGTAGGCGGCCTAGAAGAGGGATGAGACCGTCGTTAAGCTGTTGCCCGGGAAAAGCAAGGCCGATATTGACGTGCTCTAGGCCTACTAAGAACGGGTGTAATGCCGTTGTCAAGGTGCTTAAGGTAGTGAAATAAATATTGAGTTGTCTATATTGTTCTATTAGAGCGTGATAAAGGGGGTTTGGAGGTCGGCGCAATTATATAGTTATTTCTGCTCTTCTTTAGCCTCCTGCTCGTTTTTTGAGAAGCAGTCGCTCTAATATTGGTTGAAGAGACACTAGATGCTCTACTTGAAGCGCTTAAAGATGCTAACCTACCTAATGGCCTCTGTGCCTGGAAGATGTTGCAGGGTAAGATGGCTAGCTATATAGACATCCTCTAGCGCGAGCTGGAGCTAGCTGTCCGCGTTCACGCCTGCTCTCTGTCACATGCTGCTAGGCATGCGTGCGCGTGGTTGAGTGAGTCTTATCGTTGGCCTTTTTACAGTGGTTTCCTAGCAGACAGATCTGCGTTTAGTTAACCGAACTCTAATGCACTATTGCGCTACTACCTCTTCGAGGTATTCCGTAGCCTTCTAGCAGCTCTTTAGCCTGCCTACATATGCGTTGCTCTCGAGATGCTACACTAGGCTACTAACAGTTATAAAACACTTAACTAGCCTCTTCCAAGTCCATGCAAGCGGCTTCCATGAGGCGGTTGCTATGTTCTGGTTTGGCTCGATGCAGGGCAGGATACGGCGCATATTCTGTGTCCGGGACCACTCCGTGAGTCCTGCAAGCTGCATAAATACGCACGAAACGCCCTGTATGGCTCCCAGTTAGGCAGCGGAGGCTGCGATAAGAAGCACAAGATGATGGCCGAGAGTTAGAATGGGAGACGACGAGGTGCAGCTACGTGACGCAGCCGAAATTCATCACCGTCTCATGTCACAGTGCAGTATCCTACGCCCTCCCCCCACACGTCGGCCTCCATCGCGGCCCGATTCCCATTTTCCATCCCGGATCGTAAGTGTCTATACTCCGCCCGTTTCCTCCCAAATCTTCCATCTCATATTTCCCATTTATTTCACACCATCTCTCGTCAATCAGTCAGCGAGATTGCCACCCACCATGGCTCAAAACTGTCCCCACTGCGGCACGGATCTCGGCCTCGTCCTCGCCAGGAATTCACCTACGGGCACTCCCGCCACCGGCAACGCCAGCACACAGCAGCGTGCCCCCGAGTTCGACTCCAGCAAGGCTCATATTGTGCGGATCAAAAACCTCATGTGCGCGCCGCTCCAAGAGTTTGACTCGAGGATGAGACATCAAACCATGCGCCCAGTCATATCCGACAGGGACGTCGTTGGGGCCTTGAAGGACGTCTATGCCCGCGAGACCATGGGCCGAGTGGCGAAAAAGATGCAAGCCACCATCCACGCCGGAGGAGAGCCGTCGGTCGACTCTCTCGTCGAGACGAGGCGGTGCGGCCGACGCAAAAACGACTCGCGCTGTTCTCCAGAGCATGTCTTTGAAGCAATAGGCGCCATCATCTACGCTATGGAGTGGACGGGCGGCGAACTGAGAGTGGACAAAGATGTCATCGTGGCCTGCGCTACAACAGTCCCCCAGTTCGTACAAGTCCCGTTGAACAGGGACGCGCTTCCGCGCCTGCTCGAGCTCATGCTCGTCGTGGACTATGGCTTTCCGCCCTTCCCGATCCATGGATCTCTCGCATGGTCGGAGCTCCAAACTTTCTGTGGCTTTCTCGTGGCAATAGCGTGGCGTTGGAGACAACAGCAAGCTGTTCCTGGCAACAAAGAATGGGACCACATTTCCTTCGCCGCATGTTTTTGGTCAATCGAGGAAGTGTCGGTTTGGGATGTTACTACCATGCTCTACTACTACCAAATTCACCGCGAGCCGGTTGCTGCTGAGGAGAGAAAACAAGGATGGACAGGATACACCGGCGTCCTTCAGGAGATGACCGCCGAAGTGTACATCAGGGGAAAAGATCGACTGGAACGCAAGTTATCGCTCGACGCTCATCTCCTGATTCCGAGATATGTTCGGGACTGGAAACTCCGGACACAGATGATCTCGGTCGTCCAAGATCTAGCGGCCCGTCACGGCTGCCAGCTCGCACCTCCTGAGATGCCCAGGCCCCCGATCTGGTGGAGATGGTTCAACTGGCTACGGAACAGTCTTGGTGATGAAGAGAAGGATCCTGAGAAGAAGAGGCTGCTAGAACCTTGACGTTCAAGACAATCCAGATCAGCTCGACACATGATACGATGCAAGTACAACAACAATGAACTAGATACATGAAGGCGATATCAGCGGCGGCAAGCCACAAAACCATCCATCTCCAGTAATGAATAATGTGCTTCAACGAACAGCATTTGCTGTACTTGCCTCTTCTTAGCTCATCGGTGGCCAGTCCGATGAGGAACAC
>FTIZ01000492.1_pt1 | contig 10543 bp, 13 predicted proteins | sample 1658381 | NCBI WGS metagenome assembly FTIZ01 (sample SAMEA3914822, study PRJEB12502) | metagenome | biome: forest; material: soil | place: USA | collected 2012-03-12 | depth 0.1 m
GACACCTATGTCGTCGACAATGCCGGCGACAAGGTCTCCGAAACCCTGACCGCGGGCCATGACGATGGCGGCACCGACCTGGTTCAGGCCTCGGTCAGCTTTATGCTGGGCAATTTCGTCGAGAACCTGACCCTGACCGGCGCCGGCAACATCCCGGCTACCGGCAACAGCCTGGCGAACATCCTGACGGGCAATGCCGGCGGCAATACGCTTAATGGCATGGCCGGCAACGACACCCTGACAGGCGGCGCCGGCGCGGATATCTTCCTGTTCGGCAAGGGCAGCGGCGCCGACACCATTACCGATTTCAAGACATCGCAGAACGATACGATCGATGCCACCGCCTATCACGGCATGGCGCACACGATCACGCAATCCGGCGCCGATGCCGTTATCGATTTCGGCGGCGGCAATACGATCACGGTCAAAAACGTGACGGCGACCAATTCAGCCTTCCTCAGCCACGTCTTGTTTTAAGTCCTGGGCGCGTTGTCGATCCAGGCGGCAAAGTGGTCGAGAAAGCCGGACAGGAACGTCGCCGTGCCTGGGTTGGCGACGGCGCCGTCGGCATCGACCAGGTCGGGCTTGAAGGTGATGTAGACCTCCGGCCCGCCCATCACGACGGTTTCGACGATCACCAATGAGCTGCGCAACTGCGACTGCATCACCGCCGTGCCCTGGCTGCCCGGCGAAGCACCGCAAATGGCGACCGGTTTGCCCTTCCAGGCGTTGTGGCCATAAGGCCTTGACGCCCAGTCGACGGTGTTCTTGGTCACCGCCGGCATCGAGCGGTTATATTCCGGCGATACGAACAGGACGCCATCTGCGGCGCTGATGTCAGCCTTGAGCCCGGTCACCTTGGCGGGTGGGTCGGCCCACAGATCGTCATTGTAAAGTGGCAGGTCGACATCGAGATAATGAAACTCGAATTTGCCGGCCGCCAGTTTTTCCAGCGCCCTGGCCAGCTTCATGTTGAGCGAATCACGACGCAGGCTGCCGACGACCACTGCGATTTTATGCATGCTTTGCTCCTGAAGCTGAAACCGGGATTCGATTATGCGCGAGAGCGCAGCGGCAGGTCAACGGCGGGCAAGCGAAAATCAGGCTTGCAAATTGCGGGAAAATGTTCTTGATTTGTTCTGAATTTGGGACAAAAAGATGATCAAGGTCGAAATGCAATCCGGATTTGAAATATTCACCCTGTTCGAATCCGAGCCGCTGGAGGGGCTTGATTACCGGACCGGCTATATAACAATCGAGGAAGAGGCGGCGTTGACGGCCTTTATCGACGCCCAGCCGTGGTCGCTGGAATTGCTGCGCCGGCGACAGTGGTACGGCTGGGCCTATGGTGACAGCTTGCTGGGGCGGCCGGATGAATACAAGCCGCAGCCGATGCCGGACTGTTTCTCGGTCGTGGGCCGCCGTCTTTTTGCCGACGGTCATCTGGACGGCGTTCCTGACCGGGCCCTGGTCAACGAGTATTTTCCCGGCCAGGGGATCGGGGCCCACAAGGATCGCGACGCCGGGCATATCGCGGCGGTGGCCATCATCAGCCTGGGTGCGGCGGTCATGATGGATTTCACACGGTCCGGTTATCCGACGCGTTCGTATTACCTGCGGCCGCGCAGCCTGGTGACGATGCGTGGCGAGGCGCGTCACCAGTGGCTGCATGGCATTGTCGGGCGCAAAAGCGATCGTGTCGGCGGCGTGGTTATGCCGCGCGGACGACGGCTGTCGATGACGTTTCGCTATGTCGACAAGGACGACAAGGTGGTTTAGGCTGGCGGCGGGAGGCTGCATGCTGGAAGCGCAAACGAAGGCAAAGGCTTATGCGGACTGGCTTGGCGGGGAGCGTGAAGCTGCGGCTGAAATCATGGCCGGCCTTCATGCGGGAGCTTTCCGGCCCTTGCGGCTGGATGCCGTCGAGGTGATGCCGCAGATGCCGTGGCTTGCCGCCGGAGGTTATGGCGAAGACCGTGCCCTCTATACCAGTCCGATCTTTGCCGGAGACGGCGAACCGCGGACGGTGCATCTCGGCCTTGATATTTTCGCGCCGGCCGGGACGGCGGTTTTTGCGCCGCTGGCCGGGCGCGTGCACAGTTTCCGCGACAATGCCAACCCGCTCGATTATGGGCCGACGATCATTCTGGAACACGCATTTGCGAGCAGCGGTTTCGGGATATTGGTTTTTTACACGCTTTATGGTCACCTCGCCCGCGAAAGCCTGGAGGGTCTTTTCGCGGGCAAGGCCTTCGCTGCCGGTGAACGCCTGGGGTGGCTGGGTGCGGTTGGGGTCAATGGCGGATGGCCACCGCATCTGCATGTTCAGGTCGTTCTCGATCTCATGGAGTTCGAGGGTGATTTCCCGGGCGTAGCGCGAAGGAGCGAAAGCGCCCGATGGCTGGAAAACTGCCCCGATCCGGGGCCTTTGCTGGGGTTTGTGGTATGATGATGCAACGTCTTGGCCTTGTTCTGGCGGCGTTTTTCCTGGCGGTCAGCCTTCCGGCCTGCACGCGGGCGCAGGATGTGGCGGCCGGCCAGGCTTATTTCCGCGCCAACTGCTCGCTGTGCCACGACGACAGCGCCGCAAAGGCGAATTTCCAGGGGCCGCCCTTGTTTGGCGTGGTCGGGCGCAAGGCCGGCTCGGCCAATTATGACTACTCCGCGGTGATGAAGGCGGCGGGTGCGGCCGGCAAGGTGTGGACAAAGGACGAGCTCGATACCTTCCTGGCCGATCCGCAAAAGGCGGTGCCCGGTACGCAGATGCCGGTCAAGATCGACGACGCCAAGGCGCGCAAGGATGTCGTCGCCTATCTCGCCTCCCTGACCGGCGGCGATACAGCGCAAGGAACGGCGGAGACACATCAGCCGGCGACCGGCCTCGACTGGACATTGGATGCGCCCGGTGTTCATCACCGGGTCGATGTGCAGGATCTGCCGCAACCCTTTGCCACGCCATCGGCCGGCAACGGTCCGGGCTATCAGTCGCCGCCGACCGGAGCCCTGCCGAAGGTGCCCGACGGTTTCACGGTTTCGGTGTTTGCCGAAGGGCTGGACGGGCCACGCCTGTTACGCACGGCGCCCAATGGCGATCTTTACGTCGTCGAAACCGGACGTGGGCGAATCAGCGTTTTCCATAATAACAGCGGTCAGCTCAGCAGCGAACGCCAGACCCTGGCTGAAGGGCTCGACCGGCCGTTCGGCATCGCCTTCCCGCCGGGCCAGCCCCAGGTAATGTATGTCGCCAATATCGGCGCGATCGTTCGCTTTGCCTGGCCCGATGTCGGCCAGCCGCAGAAGATCGCCGACCTGCCGCCGGGCGGTGGCCATACCACGCGCGATATCGTCTTTTCCCCGGACGGCAAGACGCTTTATGCCAGCGTCGGTTCGGCCGACAACGTGGCCGAGGGCATGGCGAAAGAACCTGCCGGCGGCGTGGCGGCATGGGAAGCGACGCACGGCATGGGCGCCAGTTGGGATGGCCAGGAAGGTCGCGCCGATATGCTGGCCTTCGATGCCGATGGCAGCCATATGCGCACTTTCGCCACCGGCATCCGTAATTGCGTGGGACTGGGCATCAGGCCTGGGTCGGACGAGCTGTTCTGCGCCACGAACGAGCGCGACGGTTTGGGCGACAATCTCGTGCCTGATTATTTCACCCGCGTGCAGGCGGGCCAGTTCTTTGGCTGGCCGTGGTATTATCTCGGCAACCATCAGGATCCGCGTCATGCCGGTGAACGCGCCGACCTGGCCGGCAAGGTCAGCATGCCCGATGTCCTGTTCGGATCGCACTCCGCCCCCTTGAGCTTTGCGTTTTATGTGCCGCCCGCCGGTGCCGATCACGCCTTTCCGGCGGAATATACGGGCGATGCCTTCGTGGCCCTGCATGGATCGTGGAACCGCGAACATCGCACGGGTTCCAAGGTGGTGCGCGTGCACTTCGAGAATGGCCGGCCTGTCGGCGATTATGAGGACTTCATGACCGGGCTGGTGGTCGACGATCATACCGTCAATGGCCGGCCGGTGGGGGTGGCTGTCGGACCGGACGGAGCTCTCTATGTCAGCGATGACGCGGCGGGGCGCATCTACCGGATTGCGCCGAACTGAGCGGTTAAATCTTGAGGCCGGCCTTGAGCGCCGCTGCGGCCAGCGCCCTCAGTTCCGTCTGGCTCAACGCCTGAAGCGGCGACATTTCGATTGACATATCGGTGAGGCGGCCCGCGGCCATGCGCAGGGTTCGGTCGGCAAGGCGTTCGATTTCAAACGCATCATGGCTGACGTAAAGGATCGGCACGGAGGTGAGCGCCGCGATCATCGGCAGGATTTCGTCCTTGGCGACGGTATCGAGGCTTGACAGCGGTTCGTCCAACAGCAGCAGAACGGGTGATGAAAACAGAGCGCGGGCCAGGGCCACGCGCTGGCGCTCGCCGCCCGACAGGGTTGCCGGGTTTCGCGCCAGCAGGGGCGAAAGGCGGAGGGTTTCAAGGATGCCGGCGCGATCGACAGGAACGCCGCCATTGCGTTTTTGGGCATAGTCGAGATTGCCCTGCACGCTCAGATGCGGGAACAGGGACGGTTCCTGGAAGACATAGCCGATGCGGCGCTTGTGCACCGGCCGGAAGATGCGGCTGTCCTGCCAGGTTTCGCCGGCAATCCTGACGTGACCGTCGAGGCGCATCAGGCCGGCAATGGCGCGCAGCAGCGTGGTCTTGCCGGCGCCGGAAGGTCCCCAGATTGCGGTGATGCCGCTGGCCGGCGCGGTGAGCGTCACATCCAGACTAAAGTCGCCGGCGCGACCCTTCAGGGCAATGTCGATCACATCAACCATGCATTTTTTGCCCGAGCTTGCGGTCGACGATCAGCAGGGTGAGCAGGACCGCGAAAGCGAAGATCATCAGTCCGCCGGCCAGGGCATGGGCGCCGGGCCAATCGACTTGTTCGACCATCTGGTAGATACGGATGGAGACCACTTCGGTCTTGCCCGGAATGGCGCCGCCGATCATCAGCACGACACCGAATTCGCCGACCGTATGAGCGAAGACGAGCAGGGCGGCGGTGAGGAAGCCCTTGCGCGCCAGGGGCAGGGATACGGTAAAGAAGCGATCGAGGGGCGCGGCGCGCAGGGTGGCCGCCACCTCCAGAACTCGCGGCCCGGTGGCCTCAAAGGCGTTGCGGATCGGCTGGACGGCAAACGGCAGCGAATAGACGATCGAGCCGATGACGAGTCCGGCGAAGGTAAAATCGAGCGAGCGGATGCCAAGGGGATGAAGCCACGTCATCAGGGGGCTTTTCGGCCCCATGGCGACCAGCAGGTAGAAGCCCAGCACCGTCGGCGGCAGGACGATCGGCAGGGCGAGGATGGCGGTAATGACGTCCTTGAACAGGTTGCGGCTCCTTGCCAGCCACCAGGCGATAGGGGTGGCGATGACAAGGAGGCAGAGGGTGGTGACCGCGGCCAGGCAAACGGTGACCCTTATGGCGTCGCCGATCTCGCCGTTCATGTCAGGCGCCTTCCGGACGATGGCAGACGGCTTCGATATTGTAGCCGTCCGGATCGAGCACGAAGGCGCCATAATAGCTGGGATGGTAATGGGCGCGGATGCCGGGCGGACCGTTGTCGCGCCCGCCCGCCGCCATGGCGGCGCGATAAAAGGCATCGACGGCGGCGCGGTCCCTGGCCTGGAAGGCGATATGCAGGCCATTCACCGGCGCGCCTTCGTCGATCCAGAAGGACGGCTTGCCATGGTCACCGAAGCCGGCGCCTTGCGGAATATCCATGACGATGCCGAAGCCAAGTGGCGCGAAGGCGGCCGTGTAGAAGGCCTTGCTGCGCTTCATATCGCTGACCTTGACGCCGATGTGGTCGATCATGGCGCGATGCCGTAGCCGTAGGACTTGATGATGGCGATGGCCTCGGGGCTTTTGAGAAAGGCGAAATAAGCCTTCGCCGCCGGATCGCCGGCGCCGGGCGTCAGCAGAACGGCCTGTTGCTGGATCGGTGAATAGTCATCTTTCGGCACGACCCACAGCGAACCGCGCGGCGCCTTGTAGATCTGTGACAGGGCAATGAAACCGAGATCGGCCGAACCACTGTCGACGAAGCTGAAGGCCTGGGCGATCGACGTGCCCTTGACGATTTTCGGTGCGGTGACGTCATAGACGCCGAGTTTGGTCATGGTCTCGACGGCGGCCGTGCCGTAAGGCGCGGCCGCCGGATCGGCGATGGCCAGGTGCTGGAAATTGCCCTTGGCCAGCATATCGGAGACATCGCGGCCGGGCGTGGCGCTCCACAGCACCAGGCCGCCATAGGCATAGACGAAGCGCGTGGTCTTCACGCCGTAGCCATCGGCTTCTAGCCTGGCCGGCCGGTCGGAATCGGCGCTGAGGAAGACCTCAAAGGGTGCGCCGTTTTCGATCTGGGCCAGGAAGCCGCCCGATGGGCCGAAGCTCATGATCACGTGGTTGCCGGTTTTCTTTTCGAAGACGGCGGCAATATCCTTGGCCGGGTCGGTGAAATTGGCGGCGACGGCGACCGTGACGTCATGAGCCGTCGCCGGCAGGGCACAGGCCAGGGCGAACAAGGCAGCACAGAGAACGCGCAACTTCAGCATGGCTTATCCCCATTTCAGAGCCGTAGCCAAACCTAGTGCATTTCCGGGCGGTCTGCACGCCGGAAGTGGCTTGTCGCCAAATTTTCACGCTACCCAAGGGCTCCGAAAGCTTCTATCCGTGCCCTGCTCGATAAGGATCATGATGATGGCGATAGCTCAGGACGTTTTGCAGGCACGCATCGAAGCCGCCTTTCCCGGCGCGGACGTGACGATCACCGACTTGGCCGGTGACGGCGATCACTATCGTGCCCGCATCGTGGCCGAAGCTTTTCGCGGTTTGCCGCGCGTGCGCCAGCACCAGCTGGTCAACAAGGCGCTGGCCGACCTGCTGAGCGGGCCGTTGCATGCCCTGGCGCTGGAGACGGTGGCGCCCGAGTAAGTGGCGCAGCCCTTGCAGGAGAGGGGCATCCGGTTCGTGAGTGTTCCATGCTGAAGATTTTCGCTGCTGTTTTTTTGCTTGTCTTCGCAGGCGTCGTGCCTGCTTCGGTCTACGCCGCGCCAGCTTCGGGAAACCCGGAAGACGTGCAGGCCTGCTATAACGAGGCCACATGGCCGGTGACGGCAGGCCCGGCCTATGCCTATGGCGGCGCGCGGGTGCGCGAGCAGAAGCGCAACGGCTTTAACCACGACGTTTTTGCCATGAAGGCGCTTTGCCGCCAGATGGCCTCAACGCGTGCCGACAAGGCCGGACTGGCCAGGGATTGCGGTCGATATATCGCGAATATGCTTGATGTTCATGGTGAAAAGGCCAGGGCGCACGCCCTGCGAACACACGATATCTGCCAGGCGATGACCGGTCAGTCGATCGGTGATGCCGGCATTTAGATCGACGGCGAAGGATCGCGCTTCAATCGCCTGAGGCAGAAGGTCGAGCGCGTGTGGCGGATGCCGGGGAATTTCATCAACCGTTTGCGCAGGAAAGCTTCGTAAGCTTCCGTGCTTTCGACTGCAGCCATGATGACATAGTCGTATTCGCCGGTGGTGAGATAGGCGTCGGTCACTTCCGGCAGCTGCGCCAGGTGACGCGAAAAGGTCTCGATCTTGTCGTCGTCATGGTGCTCCAGCGTCACTTCGACGATGACCGACAAAGGCTTGCCGATGCGTTCCGGATCGAGCAGGGCGACATAGCCGGTGATGACGCCCGATTCCTCCATCCGCTTGATGCGCGACCAGCACGGCGTCTGCGACAGGCCGACATGGTCGGCGATTTCCTGCGTCGTCAAGTGGCAGTTCTCGCGCAGCAACCGCAAAATCTTGCGATCGATATCATCGAGGCTGTGGTCATCCTTGCCGCGGTTTGTTTTCATTTTTGTGCTTTGCACTAGAATTTCGTTCCGCGACTTCGTCGGTGCATGGAAGAATTTTCCGAACCTCTACAGCGGCGGCGCGCTCTTAGGAAGCACATTCTGGCGCGGCTGATCTAATATCGAATGCAACAAAAAAGTCTTCCAGACAATGCCACAGGATAAGGAGCGTTCCATGTTCGACCACCCCGATTACGACGGCCACGAAAAGGTTCTGATGGCCGAGGACGCCGAAACCGGCCTCAAGACCATTATCGCCATCCATTCGACCGCACTGGGGGCTGCCGCCGGCGGGTGCCGGCTGTGGGCCTATGAGACGGGGGCGCAGGCCCTGTCGGACGCCCTGCGGCTGTCGCGCGGGATGTCGTACAAGAACGCCATGGCCAACCTGCCCATGGGCGGTGGCAAGGCCGTGATCTGGGGGCCGGTGCTGCCGGAAAACCGGACGGCGTTGATGCAGGCCTTCGGCCGCGCCGTCGACAGCCTGAACGGCCAGTATATCACCGCCGAGGATGTCGGCGTGTCGGTCGCCGACATGGAAATCATCGCCACCCAGACGAAGTACGTTTCCGGTCTCTCCGGTGGTGACGGCAAGTCCGGTGGCGATCCGTCGCCCTTCACCGCGCGCGGCGTGCGCGTCGGCATCCAGTCCGCCGTCAAGGCGGCGATGGGCCGTGACGACCTGGAGGGCATCAAGGTCGCCGTCCAGGGGCTGGGCCACGTCGGCATGTATCTGTGCGAAGAACTGGCGGCGCGCGGCGCCAGGCTGGTCGTCGCCGATATCCACGCCGGCCGGGTGACCGAGGCTCAGTCGCGCTTCGGCGCGACGGCCGTCCACGTCGACGATATCCTGATGCAGGCGGTCGACGTCGTGGCGCCGTGCGCGCTGGGCGGGGCCATCTCCGAAAACGTCGCTGGTCACATGACCGCGTGCATCGTCGCCGGCGCCGCCAACAACCAACTCCTGACGCCCGAGGCCGGCCGCATCCTGGCGCGCCGCGGCATTCTTTATGCCCCGGACTACGTCATCAATGCCGGCGGTATCATCATGGTGGCCGGCGAAATCAGCGGCAACAACGCCGAATCCGACGTGCTGGCCGCCGTCGATAAAATCGGCAACCGCTTGGATGACATCTTTTTGCGCGCGAAATCTGATCAGATGATCACAAATGAGATTGCCGATCTGATGGCGCAGGGTAAGATTCGGGTCGCGAGACAACAAAAGGCGGCATAATCGATGCGCGAGATCCATCATTACCTCAATGGCAAGGCGGCGCCTGGCCAATCCGGCCGCTTCGGCGACGTCTACGACCCGAACACCGGCCAGGTCCAGGCGCGCGTCGCGCTGGCCACCGCCGCCGAGATCGACGCCGCCGTCCAGGCGGCGGCCAGGGCGCAGGCCGGCTGGGCCCAGATGAATCCGCAGCGCCGGGCGCGCGTCATGTTCGCCTGGAAGGCGCTGATCGAAGCCCATATGGACGAACTGGCGCACCTGCTGTCGTCCGAGCACGGCAAGGTCGTTGCCGATTCCAGGGGCGATATCCAGCGCGGGCTTGAGGTGGTGGAATTCGCCTGCGGCATCCCGCACCTGTTGAAGGGCGACTATACGGATGGCGCGGGCCCTGGCATCGACGTTTACTCGATGCGCCAGCCGCTCGGCGTCTGCGCCGGCATTACCCCGTTCAACTTCCCGGCCATGATCCCGCTGTGGATGGCGGCCGTGTCGCTGGCCTGCGGCAACGCCTTTATCCTGAAGCCCTCGGAAAAGGACCCGTCGGTGCCGGTGCGCCTGGCCGAACTGGCGATCGAGGCCGGCCTGCCCGAAGGCGTGCTGCAGGTCGTGCACGGCGACAAGGTGGCGGTCGACGCCCTGTTGACCCACGACCTGATCAAGGCCGTGTCCTTCGTCGGTTCGTCGGATATCGCGGCCTATGTCTACGCCACGGGAACAGCTCACGGCAAACGCGTCCAGGCCATGGGCGGGGCCAAGAACCACGGCATCATCATGCCCGACGCCGACCTCGACCAGGTGGTCAAGGACATCGTCGGCGCGGCCTATGGCTCGGCCGGCGAGCGCTGCATGGCCCTGCCGGTGGCGGTGCCGGTCGGCGCCAAAACGGCCGATGCCTTTATCGAACGCATGATCGACGCGGCGCGGAACCTCAAGGTCGGCGTGTCGACCGATGCCGAGGCCCATTACGGCCCGGTGGTGTCGGCGGCGCACAAGCAAAAGGTCGAAAGCTACATCCAGACGGGCGTCGACGAGGGCGCGAAGCTGCTGCTCGACGGCCGCGGACTGAAGCTGCAGGGCCATGAGGACGGCTTCTTCATCGGGCCGACCCTGTTCGACCATGTGACGCCCAGGATGAAGACCTATCGCGAAGAGATATTCGGCCCCGTGCTTCAGGTCGTGCGCGCCGAGACGCTGGAAGAGGCGGCGCTGCTGCCGTCCCGGCACGACTACGGCAACGGCGTCGCCATCTTCACCCGCAACGGCCTGGCGGCGCGCGAATTCGCCCAGAAGGTCAATGTCGGCATGGTCGGCATCAATGTGCCGATCCCCGTGCCGGTCGCCTATCATTCCTTCGGCGGCTGGAAGCGTTCGGCCTTCGGCGACATGAACCAGTA
>FTIZ01751858.1_pt1 | contig 10535 bp, 7 predicted proteins | sample 1658381 | NCBI WGS metagenome assembly FTIZ01 (sample SAMEA3914822, study PRJEB12502) | metagenome | biome: forest; material: soil | place: USA | collected 2012-03-12 | depth 0.1 m
AAGGGCCTCATCTACCCGCGCATCGAGCGCGTCCGCGACGCCAGCCTGATCGTCGCTCGCGAGGTCATGAAGGCTGCGCGGCGCGACGGCGTCAGCCAGCTGCCCGAAGAGCAGTGGCTCGAGTGGGAGGAGTGGGGCGACCCGGCCCTCGACAAGTTCATCAAGGCGCATATCTACGACCCCGAGCTTTAAGGGACAAGCCGTCCGCGATATTCGGCGTTTTCTCTCATCGTTGTTGTGCTCTTGGCTTCAGCACTTTGCTTTCTCTCTTTGAAAAAGCGACGGAGCGCTTGTTCTGGGCCGCTTGGCTATCACCTTTTCCGTTTTATTGGTTAAATGATTCCCCCAACTTGTTGCTTCTAGCCTTGTTGGACGCTTGGTCGGGACGACCAGCGGTTCTTTTGAGAGGCGGGCCGGGATGGGATGGGAATCTTGCATTGGTATGGGGTATACACGCACTGCATGCTTACTGACCAAGGCCGCCGTCCACTGACGGTGTGTGCCGGTCGCTGATATGGGGTATGTTTGCGCTTAGACAAAAGAGGAGGCGTGTGGCAAGAGAAGATGCAGCGAGCCTGCATCTGTGGTAATCTGGAGGAGGACATTCGCTTCGGTGGATGGGTTTGGGGGAGGTTGGGGTTGAATTGAAATACACAGCGTTGACTTTTCGCTTCTTTTGCTTCCTAAGATGATGTCCTCCAGTGCCATGCCATGTCTTAATGATTCCCAGTGATATTCCTGCTCTGCATCATCCACCGCCATAACGTTAGCAACACCAAGCTTCCGATCTCCACCACATATTCTACACAACTGTTTTCCCATGCTCCTTACCACAGCAGTCCCTGTCTCTACATAGTAGATGCCTGGCCACCCGGTATATCACACCGTAAACAACCACCGCCCCGAAATCCTGGGCGCCGAGCTTGCCCCGGACAAGAACAACACAAGAACAACACCCCCACAAAACACCATTGCCGGTCAGCTAACAAACGGAAATCCCTCCTTCACCCGCCCACAGAGCACACCACCTACTCGACAATGATGTCTGCCAATCCCATCATCATCTTGTGGTCACACGACTTCGACCAAGTAACAGCGGCCAGGTCAGGTCAAGCCAGGCCAGGTCCGGTTTGAGTCCGGTTCAGGCCCCGTCCAGTGGACTATGCATGACGCGACAGAGGTTGACTAATAGTGAACGGGACGCACAACAACAGAGACAAGGTTTACGTCGTGGAAAGCAGATTTCAAGTAATTACAGCCCAACAAGCCATGGATGGATGAGCTGACGTTTATTCGCACGCGTGGGCGTGGCCGGTCAAAAACGTGGGTTTTTGGTGGTGTTGTGGCGTGTGGGGTGGATCGGTCAACAAGTGCCGCGTGGGGATGGGCGTGGGTGTAGCGTGATGAAGCTTGGGACTGACTGCGAGCTGATGAGGGATAACTATTCTATACGGGCGTGGGGGCTGCTCGCGATGGTGGCGAAACTGCTGATTGCTGCGCATAGGGTATCAGGTTGGCTGGTGAACGGGGTGGGTGAGGGAGTTGATGGAATTGATAGGGGCTTGGGAATGGTGGTGGTGTTGATGAGGGTTGAGGTCGGGTGGTCTTGGTGGGGAGTGGCCTGTTGAGGATAGCGTGAGGGTTGACAGGGAGGAAGTAGTGGTACATTTGTTGACAAGACAAGATGTTGCTGTTGCAAAACTCTCGTTGGGCCTGCATATGAGTTTGTTGGTTATCTCAGGCATTCCCGGCACACGAGTATGCATGGCATCGGCCCAGCGATATCAGGGCGTGAAGAGGGCTCCTCACGGACAAATGTGACCTCAGCTTCGTGCGATGAGTGAGATATCCATCTACCCTAACCGATAACTCCACCACAGCTACGGAGCACACGTCTCTTCCACATGCCCCGGATGATCAATGCCAAGCTCAACTCCCCCAAATCCCAACCCAACACCCACCGCATCTCCTACTTCCCACCACCACCCGCCTCCTCCAACTTCCGATCCGCCCGCTCCAGCTTTGCCTTGGCCGCCGCATCCCCCATCACCAACCCAAACCACCGCCTCAGCGTGTCCACATACCCCACACACCCCTCCCAGTCCTCCACCGGCGGCCCCCTAATCTGCGGCGACGCCTTCTGACTACCCCCCTCCCCCTCCTCACCTCCCTCCCAAACAGCCCAAGCCGACTCCAACCCAGTGCGCAGCCCAAACCCCTTCCCACTCAGCGCCTTGACCTGGAACCGCTGCAGCAGTATGACGTCTCCCGGCCGAACCTGCGGCAGCGAGTCCTTGTGCGGGCGGTATAGCTGCACCTCGACGACGAGCGAGGGCGCCGCGGACGGGTCCGTGGCATGGAACGACATGAAGTACTCTCGCGGGCCGCCCTTGGCGCGCGCCGGCGGCGTGGGTTGTGTGGTCACGACGACGAGGACGTTGGGGGACTTGTCCAGGAGGAAACGCAGGTTCTTGAGCGGGGCAAACTCCGGAAGCTCGGTGCGCAGGCGTTTGGTGAGTTCTGACTTGAGCGCGGCGGCGGTGGCGGTGGTGGTGCCGTCGACTTCGCCGCTGCGCCTAGAGGGCGAGGCCAAGGCTGCTCGTGCCAGGTTGACGCTGTTGTCCTCCTCTTTTTCGGGGGTGCCATTTGTGGCGTTGGATCGGAGGCTGCTGGACCGCGCTCGCGTGACTCGGGGGCTTGTTCGAACCGGCTCCGGTGCTTTCTTCAAGCGCTTGGCTGCCACGGCTTGACGGGCGAGCCGGACGCTGATATCGGGAGAGAGCGACCGTGCTTGAGTGTCTGCGATGTCTGCCTCTGAATATTGTTCTTGCTCCTGGGTGAGTTGAGACAGTATCATTGTTTCGTCCTCAAGGTGATGTGCTGGCGATGTAAGCTGATCGGGAACTTCAAACTCGTCAGACTGCGGTGAAGATTCCTGCGTTTCCTCGGGCGCTTGCTCTTGCCCATCCGGTCCGGCCTCAACTGCGAGCGGTTGGACCGGAAAGGTCGAGTCTGAAACCGCAGCGTCTTCTCGGGCCTCAATGTCTGTCTCTGGGCCAGCGCCGTCCATGCCGTAGCCCCCTTTGTCATTGATGACAACATCTTGCTTAGGCTCGCCGTCGCTCTCTGCCGGCGCAACCTCGACTAAAGCTTGGGTTGCTGCCTCTTGAGCATGTTCTGGCGCACCCTTGGTCACATCGTCCGTCAAGGGTTCGATATTTGTCGTTGACGGGACCCCCATTTCGCTTGATCGTTCTCCCAGGCCTTCAGTCTTCGCTTCAGGGGTTTCCTGCTGGCTTGTGGATGGCTTCTCGGGTTTCTCCTCTGGCAGCTCTGCCGCAGCAGAAGGTTCTCTTTCTGGCTCTTGTGGTTCAAGAACCTGAGCGCTCGGGAGAGGTTCCTCCAAAATAACGGTAGTCTCAGATACGACTTCCTCCACCACGAGGCCGGAAATAACAGTCTTTGTCTCACTCAAGTCACCTTGCTCGGCAGTTGGCGAAGCCATTGGCTCTGGAGAGGCCGACTCGAAATGTACGGAGCTGACGTCGATCATATCGACATCCTCTTCGGAACCCGTAGCTTCTTCGACCTCCAGCGACGACAATGGAGCACCCGTGGCGGTATCGGGTGCTGACGGGACACCATCCAGGCTCATGTAGTCATCTTCGCTCTCGAGTTCTTCGACCATCTCAACCTGGCTGGCAAAGGAGACATCATCGGCATCTGGAAGGTCTTCGTCATGCCCCTCGGACGACTGAAAGGGTGTTTCATCCTGTTCCACTTCTTCCACGCTCATGGAGTCGTCATCGGAGATGATTTGGTCCTGGGTCTCAGACTCTATCTCGCTGCTGTCATCCGTGGTGCCGTCGTCGGTGTGCTTAGCTTCCGTGTCCGGAGACCTGGCGCGGGGTTCTGAGACGAAGAAAGCTTCTGGTGAACCCTCACTTGACGCAGGCTGACGTTTCGGTTGTGAGACAAAGAGGCCTTCCGACGAACCCTCACTCGGCGCGGGCTCGGACTCTGAGATATCCGACTCCTCTTGGGGTTTGGACATGGCGAAAAATGACCCTGGGCCCGGCGCTGGGCTTGTAGCCGTGGAGGACGCTGTCTCGGTATCCATTGTTGCTGGCGGCACTCTTGGCTGCTGACTGGCACCATGATTGGAGATTGTGGCAAAATCAACAACATGGGTCTGGCTGAAGATGTTGTCGAGTGCGGGTTCGCTTCTGGTACCGCTTGTTTCCTTCGGTTGCAAACTGCCTGGAGAATCTTGGCGACGAGGACTGGGCATCTCTTTCGAACTCGTCGCGGGTTTGGGCGCATGCACTGCTGGAACAGCAGTCGCTGGCTTGCTTGGTGCGGGGGGTGGCTCGTCCTCATCCTCAGAGTCCGAAAGGAGGCTGATGACGACCGGTTCCCCTGCCGGTACTGGCGCAGCGGGTTTCCTGGGTTGATAGCCTCTCGCATCGTATTCTTCCTCATCTTCGTCTTCCTCGTCGTCTTCCTCGCCGCTCTCATAGTCATCCTCCTCATCCCACTCTTCACCTTCGGCATCCTCATCATACACCTCGTCGTTGCCATAGCGTTCCTCTGCCTCGAGTTCGGTCTCGTCATCCTCCTCCGAAAGGCCCTCGTCATCATCAGCGGGAATATCATAATTGCGCTGGTCGTAGTCGCCCTCTTCAATCTGCTCGCCATACGCGAATTCGTCGAATTTCGCGTCCTCGTCCTCCTCATCGTCAACACCGACTTCGCTTCCACTGATCGTGTCCTCGTTCTCCACAAAGGGCTGCTCCTCGTGCGGTGGCGAGTGATGTGGAGGATTCTCCTGGTTTCTGTCGGAGAGATCTCCATGCCCATAGGCGGCAAAGCCCCCCGGCACTTGTCCTGGGACGACAGGGTCCGCATGAACCGATGGCTCGCCGACTGCCAGCCTCGCCCCTTCGTTCAAAGCATCCAGACCAAAATGGCCACCCTCGATCGGATTGTAGTGGGGAGATTGGGTCGACATTTCCCATTGACCGTCGTTGAAACGCTCCATCACAGGTGGCTCCAGAGGGATTGTTTGGCCGTGAACAGCCAGCTCGTCTTCCTCTTCAGCAGCATCGATGTAGGTGTTCATATCGTCATACTTGGCGGGATCTGGGGCGTCATCAAGGTACGATGCCGGGTAAGGGTCTTGCCTGTGATGTTCAGGTCCGGGCGCAGATTCGGCTTTTGGCGGCGAGGGAAAACGCGTGGTCTGGGGGACGTGGGAGAAGCCGAATCTGACTTGGTCCGCTAGACTCAGAGCCGACTCAGCTCGAGCCGGCGCATCGGCGCCAAAAGCCGTAAAAGATATTGGCTCAAACTGGGTACTTGGAGAAGTCCCGATGTCGTTTTTCGGCGGCGGATTCAGTTCGTGGGTCTCTGCGTGCTGTTCTTCTTTTGACCTCGGTGTGGCGTTTGCTGGAAGAAGCAAATCTAATTCTGCGGAGACCTGCTTGTTGTGGTCGGCAGGAACTAGTTCTTCCTCCCGAGTGGACGCCAACGGTGCCTGCTCGACTTGGCGAACGGTAACCTGCTCCTCTCGAGGAGCTGTGACTAAGGTTTCCCGTAGAGCAGGGGTCGTCGCTCGTTGCAGGACTTGGGACTCGGCCGGTTCCGGCGCGACCTGTTCCATGTCGACATCCATAGTCTGGCAGCCTTCATCCATCGTCTGTGGCTTGGGCGACGGTTGTGGTGTCACGTCCTCTTCCTCCATCCGATCCGGAACTGGCGAAGTGGGCTCAGGGCTGGGCGACTGACTGCTGTATCGCCAAGCGCTGCTATCGCGCCCAAACCTGGTCCTCTTTCGCCCTCTGCCCTTGACCCCCCCATCCTCCTCAAATATGTCAAACCCTCCCTCAAAAAGGGCGCCATAAGATAGCCTGGCCCGTTTGACAAATGCCGGCGAGGGGTACTCGTTCAGGGGAAGTTCTGAAATTTTGCGAATGGTAGACGGGATCTCGGTGACGCTCGGCTCCGGCTCTGGGGTGGCTGCCCTCGGGGCTGCGGCTGTGATGCCGTCCGGCTGTTCGGGGTCGGGGTGGTCAGGGCGGTCGATATCGATGTACTGGACTTGGCCAGATTCGCCAGATTTGACCTAGCGAGCCGTTAGGTCGCAGTAAGAGAAGCAATCCGGCACTCGCGCAAACCTGAAGAATGAGTCTGTTGTTGAACTGTAGCTGCCAGTCCAACCTCGCGCCCGGGATGCGGCCCGGAGACACATCCTTGGCCCATTCCGCGCCGGCCAGACTGAAGCGCAGTTCGTCGCCTGCTCCCAACCCGTGCTCAGAGGCCACCTTTGCGCTGGAGCCGGAAAGAACTATCCGTATCTGGCCTTTGGTTCGGCGAAGGCGCACGTCCGGCTCGGCGAGCAGGAAGGCGAGCGTCTTGGTCACCGAGTTGTACGGCCATGTGATGGTGATCTCGCCGCGCACCACGCGCGAAGCTTGGTCGGGCAAATCGGGGTTGAGCTGGGCAATTGGTGTGGTCGGCTGTGAGGCCAGCAGGGCAGAGCCCTCGCCATCAACCAACGCCATTTTGCAAGCGCGAAGGAGAGGAGGATTCGAGTCGAACAAACGGCAGAGCAGCTGTTTTACCGATGCCGTCAGACCATGGCGACAAGGTTTAAATGTTGTCGGAAACCCGTATTTGCCGGCTGTGAGTGGTGGAGGGAGAATCAAGAAAAGAGAAAAAAGAAAAGAGGGAATTAAGTGCGCAGCAGGGAGCGGCGGCACGAAGTGGTTGTTGGCGCTTGAACCTGGCGTTGCTGGAGGTTAGGGGTTGGAGGTTGCAGCCCATGCGCCAGAGCTCCTCAGCAGAAAGCGCGGCAAGCTTCCCAGCAATGACGGCACGACGCGATGGAGAACGATGGAGAGGCCGGAGCTCAAAGCGGAAAGGCGGTGGGAGCATTCAGTGGCCCGCCCAGGTGGAAAGTTGTAATATTACCGCAGTAATTACCGAGTGACACCATCGTCCTGGCTTCTCGCCTCAACACCACCCCGCCATAATAAAGAGTCTTGACACCCCGGAGTAATCTGCAAACAGTCCTGGACTTGAGTCTCTTGCTCTAATTCGGTTCTGTTGCTGTGTTTCAGTCTCTCGTTCTGCGTCAGACAAACTTCTCCTTTTCTTTTCCCCCCTCTTTTTTTTTTTCTTTTCTTCATTTTCTTCATTTTCTTCTTTATCTTCACCATGGGGTCACAAGGAGCACCCGACTTCGACATCAAAACCATCGCCATCATCGGCGCTGGGCCCTGCGGCCTTGCCGCGGCCAAGTACCTGCTTGCTCAAGGTGTCTTTGAGAAAATCGAGGTTTTCGAGCAGCAATCTGAAGTGGGTGGTGTATGGAACTACAGCCCGAAGCCTTCCGAGACGCTCCATGTACCTCAAGTAACCGCCGATGGCCCTCCCGACCCCCCGTTGCCATTACAGGACGATGATGCGATTGTCTTCCCCTCGCCCATGTACAACGTCTTACACACCAACATCCCCCGCGCTCTGATGCGGTATTCAGATCTCCCAATACGAGAGGATTCGCTCATTTTCCCGTCCAGAGAACATATCCAAGAGTACATCGTCGAATACGCCAAAGACATCCGGCACCTCATCCGTTTTTCAACTCAAGTCCAAGACGTCCGCTTGAGGGTGGTCGACGGGAGGGACCAATGGGACGTGGACACGGTGTGCTTGTCGACCGGGAAGACGACAAGCGCTACATACGATGCCCTCGTCGTGTCCTCGGGCCACTACACTGCCGCCTACATCCCCGACGTCAAAGGAATCGTCGACTTCCACAAAGCGCATCCCGGAGTCATCTCTCACTCCAAACAGTATCGGACGCCACAACCCTTTGCCAACAAGAAGGTGGTCATCGTCGGCAATGCTGCGTCGGGCCTCGACATCGCTGCACAGATCAGTCCTGTCAGCCAGAAACCGCTCTTGTTGTCTGTGCAGTCACCCACGGCACCGGCCAACCTCGAGTATTCCGGTGCCGAAGAGGTCCCCGTGATCGAGGAGTTTTTGGTAGAGGAAAGGGGCATTCGGTTCCAGGATGGACGAGTCGAGAAGCACATTGACAGCGTCATGTTTGCCACGGGTTACCTCTTCTCGTTTCCCTTCCTCCGCTCACTCAACCCACCCGTGGTGACGGACGGGCGGCGGGTGCACGGCTTGTACAACCACTTGTTCCACATCGACCACCCGACTCTGGTTTTCACGAGGCTGCCGATCAAGGTCGTGCCGTTCCCGCTCTCCGAGAGCCAGGCGGCCGTGTTCTCGAGGACGTGGGCAAATCTGCTGCCGCTGCCGCCGGCGGAAGAGATGAGGAGATGGGAGGCGGAGGAGGCCGAGAGACAGGGCGCCAAGTTTCACGTCTGGTCGGAAGGCGGCGATGCCAAATACATCAATTCGGTTCACGACTTGATTTCGCGGTCAGGGACGCCAGGGAAAGCGCCGCCATATTGGAGCCCAGAGTTGGTCTGGCAGAGGCAGATCTACGCCAAGGCCAAGTTGAAGTTTGAGCAAAATGGGCGGAGGGCTAAGACTCTCGAAGAGCTTGGGTTTGAGTACCGCGAATCGCCAAACGAGGAGGACAGCCGAGCCTGATGTGGTTCTTTTTACGGAGGGAAGCTGATGCTATTCTTGGACGCGGTGAGATGAAGATGGCAGCCATGTGGCCACCCGCCAAGTCTCGGCCGATTCGGATCCCCGCCGGCGGGGTGGCAGGGGTTCTCCAAGCAGCAGTGTGGCTCTCCACGGCCCACGGATGCTTTCGTGCGCCGGCTCCGAGAGATTGATAAGCATTCATCTCAACTGCGAGACCCTTCTGGGACCCAAATCGGCCGAGAAAACGAGAGTGGAAACGGCAGCGGCGCTTGTGGTTGGAGATCGGTATTCCGGTGAATCCAGCCAGCAAAGAGACGACTTTCGAACTCCAATCTGTTCCTTCTGAGGACCTACTTTTCAGATCAATCACACAACGGCACACAGGTCTCTAGAAGCATTCTCGGTACCATCATAGCGAAACCACCATTCATCATGGAAACCCCGGCCCCGAACCGAGCCCTCCGTCTGAACTACCAGGACAAGCCCGAGCCTCTCGATCTCAGCCACCACTACTCGGTCGTCACAAAGCGACGAGTGGCTTCCAAGCTCAAGGACGCTTATAAGTTCTTCCAAATTCCGGGCATCCTGAACATTGCGGGCGGTTTGTCTTCCTTATCGCGTGTCTCGGCCCGCCCTGCCGGCGTGTGACCCGAAGCTCACTCATCATGATTTAGGTCTCCCTCACGTCGACTTCTTTCCCTTTGATACCTTGGAAGCCCAAGCGGCGAAGCCTGAAAGATGGACGCCATCGCCAAACCATCCCGACGAGCCCGCTGCGGCACCATCTTCCGCGCCCGCCACGGCTGCAACTCATATCGCTGTGCCCAAGACGGTTGATGAGGCCGATCCCGTCAAAAAGATTGACCTTGCCACAGCGCTGCAGTACGGCCTGGCCAACGGCTACCCCCCGCTGCTCTCCTGGGTGCGCCAGTTCACCCGCGAACAGCTCCACCCAGATGCTCCCTACCGCGACGGGCCCGAGGTCATCCTGACTGTCGGCTCGACCGATGGCTTCGCCAAGACGCTGAACTTGTTTGTGGACCAGTGGACTGAGGGCATCAACGACATCAGCGAGCGGCCAGGTCTTCTGTGCGAGCCCTACGTCTACAGCAACGTCCTCAGCCAGGCGCAGCCCTACGGCATGCAGGTGGTTTCCGTCAATGCGGACGCTTCGGGCATGGCCGTCAAGGGGCCAGGCGGGTTGGAGGATGTCTTGGCCAACTGGGATACCTCCAAGGGAAAGAGACCCCATCTCATGTACACGGTCACGTAAGTCCAGAAGTCAACCTCGGCCTCAACCCCTTCCCCGCTAATGTCCTTAGACTGGGCCACAACCCCACGGGCATCGTCCTCTCTGTGGAGCGCAAGAAGGAGATCTACGCCGTGTGCAGCAAATACGACGTCGTGATCGTCGAGGACGAGCCGTACTGGTACCTCCAGTTCCCCTCAGCCGCCACCGAAGAAGCCAAATCCCGCGACCAACCCCTCCCCGCTCCCTCTCACCCCCCCACCCCGGCCCGCTCCTCGGGTTACCCCTTTCTCGATTCCCTCACACCCTCCTTCACAAGCTTCGACACGGACGGCCGCGTCGTCCGCCTCGACACCTTCTCCAAAACCGTCGCCCCGGGCTGCCGCCTCGGCTGGATCACCTGCCAGCCCGCTCTCGCGGAGCGCTTCCAGCGCATCGCCGAATCCACGACCCAACAACCCTCAGGCTTCGTGCAAGGCCTCGTCTCTGAACTCGTTCTAGGCTCCTCCCCGCAAAACACCGCCGCCAAGTCCGCCTTCGCCCGCCTCCTCACCCCGCGCGAACGCACCGCATTCGCGGGCTGGGACGCAGCGGGCTTCGTCCGCTGGCTCGAAGGCCTGCGCGGCACCTACGAGCGCCGCATGGCGCGCATGTG
>FTIZ01748447.1_pt1 | contig 10527 bp, 9 predicted proteins | sample 1658381 | NCBI WGS metagenome assembly FTIZ01 (sample SAMEA3914822, study PRJEB12502) | metagenome | biome: forest; material: soil | place: USA | collected 2012-03-12 | depth 0.1 m
CCTTCAAACGGGTACCAGCGTCGAAGAAACGCCGGACTTTGGTTCGTCCGGTTTCATCAAGAACGCCAGCCGACTGTCAGTGGATCACGAACTTCTGCGTGATCTCGTCCTGACTGCGGCCTATAGCATGACCGATGACAAGTATCGTGGCGAAGATCGCCATGACAAGCTTCATGAAATCGACTTGCTGGCAAAGTATCTTGTGTCGCGCACCATTTCCTTGCGGGGAGGCTATGTCTATACCGACCTGCGATCGCATGGTGACCAGCGTATTCCGTCCTACAAGGACAATGCTTTCAGGATGTCTTTAGGACTTCAATATTAAACTGAGGCGAAGGGTGCCCCCTTCGCCTTAATCAATTAAACAATTAATCCGTGGCCAACTATTGATGAATTATCAAACAGAAATTGTCCCCGTTGCTGAGGGTCAGGAACCGACTAAGTCGATCGACCTGAATGCAATCTTGGCCGACTTCCGGCGCTATAGCCGTTTGTTTGTCGCAGTCTTCCTGCTGACCTTTGTCGCTGTCGTCGTGCCGTTGCTTTCACGCCCGCCGACCTACACGGCGACGTCCAACGTTATGATCGATCCACGCACGATCAATGCCACGCCGACCGATCAGGACGTCTTGTCGGGCCTGCCGGCTGATACGACGACTGTCGATACCGAAACGCAGATTCTGCAATCGAACGCCTTGGCCGAACGCGTTGTTCAGTCGCTGAATCTTGAACAGGATCCGGAATTCAACACCGCCCTGATCAGCGGTCTGATCCATAAGGCCGTGCCGTTGTCGGCGCTGACGCCGCTTCAGCGCCAGGCGCGCCACGAGCAGGTCATCAACAACGTCCTGAATGACCTGACCGTCAAGCGTCAGGGCATTACGCGGATCATTTCGGTTTCATTCACCGCCAAGTCGCCCGACAAGGCCGCCAAGGTCGCCAACGAATGGGCCCGTTTGTACCTGTCGCAACAGCTCGAAACCAAGTACCAGGCGACCAAGGAAGCCAATGACTGGCTAAGCTCGCGCCTGACCGACCTGCGTGGCCAGGTCGAGTCGGCGGAAACCGCCGTTCAACAATACCGGATCGCTAACGGCCTGCTGACCGCGAACAACGATAACAGCATCGCTGAAACGGAAATCACCACGCTCGACCAGCAACTGGCCGGCGTGAAGGTCGATCAGGCCGAAAGTGAAGCACGCCTGGCCGTTGCCAAGCGTCAGCTGGCTGCCGGTTCAACGGGTGACGATGTCGGTGAAGCCCTGCATTCTGACGTCATCAAGGACCTCCGTACGCAGCGCGCCACGGTCACCCAGCATCTGGCCGACCTCGAAACGCGTTATGGCCCCCTGCACCCCGATATTCTGAAGTCGAAGCGTCAGCTTGAAGACATCGACAGCCAGATCAATGCCGAAATCAAGCGCATCATGTCGAACCTGGAAGCCCAGGCCCAGGTGCAGCGTCAACGTTCGGCGTCGCTCGAGGGCAGCGTGTCGCACGCGCGCGGCCAACTGGCGGGGAACAATCAGGCCAGCGTCAAGCTGAATGAATTGCAACGCAATGCCGACGCGGTTTCGACCCTCTATCAATCCTACCTCGATCGTTTCAAACAGACTTCTTCGCAGGAAGGCCTGGACAAGACCGACGCACGTATCGTCGCCTATGCCGGCCTGCCAACGGCGCCCAGCGCGCCCAAGGTGCCGTTGTCTCTGGCTATGGGCTTTGTCGCCGCCTTGGGTCTGTCGGTCGGTTCTGTCCTGGCGCGCCGTGCCATGGATACGGGCCTGACGACCAATAACGACGTCGAAGAAAACCTGGGCCAGGCCTACCTGGGCGGCATTGCTGCCCTGTCTTCGACCGTCGCCAAGTCGGTTACGCAAAACCCGGCCGATTATGTGGTCGACAAACCTCTATCGGTCTTTGCCGAAGGTTTCCGCAATGTGCGGGCGTCGCTACTCTATTCGCGCATTGGCGGAGAGGTAAAGGTCATCGCCGTTACCTCGTCGCTGCCGGGCGAAGGCAAGACGACGACAGCTATATGTCTGGCGCGGACGGCTGCGCTGGCGGGTCAATCCGTCGTTCTGATCGACTGCGATCTGCGTCGCCGTTCGGTTACGGATTTCATCGGTCGCGATGTTAATAATGGCCTGATCGAACTCCTGGCCGGCACCGCCAGCCTGGAAGACGTTTTGATAAAGGACGAGCGTAGCGACGCTCTCATCCTGCCGCTGTCGAGCAATTCGTATACGCCGAAGGACCTGTTCCAGCTTCCGGTCATGGATCGCCTGATGGACGTCCTGAAGTCGCGCTACGACCTGATCATCCTCGATACCGCGCCGGTTCTGGCGGTTGCCGACACCCGCGTTCTGGCGCGTAAGGCTGATGCCGTCGCCATGCTGGTGCGTTGGCGCAAGACGCAACGCAACGCCGCGCTCAACGCCATCCGCTTGCTCGAAGACACAGGTGTTCGCGTTGCCGGTGTCATCCTGACGCAGATCGATATTCGTCAGCAGACCAAGTATGGTTATGGCGATAGCGGCTACTATTACAAGCAGTACAAGAAGTACTACACGGAATAGGGATTGTTGATCCGGCCTGCATCAACGCCGCCTCACAAGGGCGGCGTTTTTGTTTGTGCAGCTTAGTCGGCGCGGCGGCTGTTGGTCGCCAGGGCAAAGCCGACGCCCAGCAGGACGGCGACGAAGATCTCAAGCGCGGGTTCCTGGAAGGCGTAATCGGTCAAGCCGTGAACGAGAAAGACAAGATAGGCGCCCAGGATCATCACGATGCGCGGTCCGACGGACTGCCGGCGCTGGCTGGCGACGATCATGGGCCACAACAGGGTGACGTTGACGGCGCCTATGGCAAGCAATCCTACCAGGCCGGCTTCCTCGAACCATTGCAGATAAACATTGTGTGCCGCCTTGATCAGCGACAGCTCGTGATAGGTCGTTTCATTCAAAATGGCGCTGTTGACGGTGTTGAACGAACCCAGACCCGATCCAAAGAACGCTTGGTGCCGGGCAATGTCGAAGTGGGTCTTGAACGCCATGGCGCGAATTTGCGCATCCTGGCTGACCTCTCCCATGCGGTGGATCAGCGACGCCATGGACCCGCCGAGCGCAATCGCGACCAGAACTACGCAGCCAATGCCGACGATCAGCAGCCGGCCGGGCGGAACCTTTTTCCAGGTCAGGGCGAAAATCACCACGGCGGCGCACAGGATGGTGGCGAAAATGCCCGAACGCGACACCGTCAGGCCCAGAGCGCCGAAACACAGGATGGTGACGACGACGGCCGTGGTGTTGAGGCGGTCGACCACGCGCGGTGATTGCCGCGAAAAATAGCTGGAGATCGCCATTCCCATGGCGATGATGGCCGTCGACCCGAACAGGGTGGCGGCGCTATTGGCCGACCCAAATGCGCCGGTCAGTCGTCCCTTGGCGACCTTGGTTATGCCGTAGACGCCGTCGGGGGCCAGCAGATACATAATGATGCTCGCCAAAGCCCAGGCGCCGACGACGACCAGGATCGCCGTCATGACGCGTTTACCCGCCGCGTCGTTCTGGGCGCTGCGAAAGCCCACAAGCAGGGCGCACGCCAGGCCTGCCAGTTTCAGGATTTCGACATAGCCGTTGGACGGATCGTAAAGCATGCCCAGTCGCATACTGTGCGGGAATAGCCCCGACTTGATCGGCATATAGAGGACGACCAGCGCCAGAAAGGCGCAACTCAACAGGACCGGCAACAGATACGGGCGATCCTTCAGGCGCGGTGTTTCTTTTGTGGGAATGGCCCAGAGGGCGGCGGCCAGACATCCCATGAGCGCGAACAGAGTCAGGGCAACGTCGGGATTGCCCGAATCGGGCAAGGCGAAGCCGAGCAAGATGATCGCGGCGATGAGTCCTGGAACGATCCAGGGAATGAGAATGCGAGAAAGGGGGATGTCGCGCGCCTGCGCCCGAGGTGACGGCATATTTCGACTTGACCGAGGTTCTATAGAATCTGTGACGATTCTATATCACGCCATCCCGGTCACGCGGGAAAATTCGGGCAAGGCGATCAACTGGTCGCATATGGACGTCGCGATGGCGTCGGCCATAACCGCCGCATCCGGATGGCCGCCGTCGGGAATGGCTCTTTTCAGGGCGGCCCGGTCAAAACGCGCCCATAGCGGTCGGTGGTCGATGACCGGCAAACCCAGGCGCTCGGCCAGGGCGAGGTGCATCGCCGTAAGGTGATCGAGGAAAGGGCGCAGCCAGCGACGGTATCCCCAAACCGGATTCATGATCTGCAGGACGATAAGGCGGTCGGGCGCGCCGGCGCGCAGGCTGGACACAATTCGCGTCATATTGTCGAGGCTGGCGGAGGGGCTCAGGCCGCGGTTCAGGGCGGCGTCATTCACTGCGAATTCGACGAGGACGACGTCCGGGGCTTCGGCGGCGACGGCAGGGGCTGCGGTCACGCCCCATGCCGATGACGCGCCGGACTTGCCCCGATTGATCACGGCGACTTCGCTGTTCAAGGCTAGGGTGAGTTGCTCAGCCAGCGGCGCCTGCCATCCCCCGCGGGCGGTCAGGCTGGTGCCGAAGGTCGAGATCGTCAGCACACGGACCGAATATCGGCTAGAAGCGCAGCTGGCTGATATGGTCGCCCAGCGCCTCCAAGAAACGTTCCTGGCGAGCGGCGATCAATTCATGAACCGGCGGATCGTAGCTGTCGCGCGTCAGGACGTCGAACAGGCTTTCCTTGCTGTCAGCCGTATAGACGCCGGCATAGGATTTGACCTTGTCGCAGGTCGCCAGCTGGTGGTCGTTTCGGTGTTCGCCGAAACGCGCCAGGCGCGGATAGATGATGATCGGCTTGCCATTGCGTTGTGCTGTCAGGATCGAACCGATGCCGGCGTGCGAGACGATGATCTCGGCCTTCTTGATCATCTCGTCCATTTTGAGCGGATGCAGGCTGCGCTCGTACTGGAAATTCTTGGGCGTGTATTTGGACGGGCCGATCTGAGCAAAAACCGGACGGCCCAGTTTCGGCGCGATGGCGTCCATGTCCTGGATCAAACGATCGAAAGGCAGCTGCGTGCCGATGGTAATGAGGATCATAATACGCTGCCGAAATATTTGAGCTTTGAATTGGAATTGTCGGCGATGTGCTGCCACTGCACGACGCACAGATCGCAGAAATAGCTGGCGACCTTGCCCGACATGGACAGTTTTTCGGCATTGGCGACGCTGTCGATCCAAATGCAGTAGCGGCCGCGCAGCTTGCCCAGCGCCAAAGCCAGCAGGCCTGGCAGGGCGCCGGTCGAAACGATGACGTCAGGCTTGCGCGAGCTGATCAACGACCAGACCTGGCCGGCGCATTTGACCGTCGACAAGGGCTTGTTACGGTTACAATCGCTGATGACGGTGCAGTCGGCCAGATTGTACTTTTCGCCAAGGCCTTCGATCGTATTGGCGAAGGTCAGGGAATGAGCTGAAAACGCCTTGCGGATAATCATCAGCTGTTCCCAATGGCCGCCGCCCGAGGAGACGGCCAGGATCACGGTCTTGCCGGTCGATGGAGCGTGTACAGCAGCTTGCGTCACAAAAATTCCCCGGAAAGACGACCGCCGGCTTCCGTGCAAAATGGCACCGCCGATGGTCATGATCATAAAAATATCTCGGTTGTCACAATAGCATGCTTATGTTGCGTTGCAATATGACGACCTTGGTGTATAGTCCCTTTTATATCCTAATTAAACGTTTTCTTATTGAAAAGAATGATCTACCGGCAGTTGGGCGGATGTTTCCCGTCGGGTTGCGCGTCGGTAATCACATTTCAGACCCAGGCCTTATCCCTTATGGTCCGTAAGCGCATTTCCATTTGCCGCGCCGTCAAGCCGGTCGACTTGTCACGTCCGTCGTGCGATGCATGGCGTCGCATTCGTCCGACGGATACGCCCGTGGTTTTCAGTTCAAGCACGATGGAATGGGTCTTCACCGGTGCGCCGGTGGCTTTCGAAGGGAATTGGCAATGACCGGTCGTGGTTTGTCACGTCGTGAAATCCTGGCATCCATGGCTGCGGCCGCAATCGTGTCGCCGCTCGCTGCGTCAGCCGAGCCGGCTACAGGCCTGCGTAAGCTGGCCGACAGCAAGGGTTTCCGTTTTGGCGCTGCGATTGACAGTCAGGCGCTGGAAATCCCGGAACTGCTCGATCTTTATCGCATCAACTGCAATTCCATTACGCCCCGAAACTCCTTGAAATGGTCGGCGATCGAAGCTGTGCCCAAGCAGTTCACTTTCGATGTCATGGACAAGATCGTCGATTTTGCCGAAGCCAACGCCATGCGCGTCTATGGCCATACGCTGATCTGGTATCGCGTGCCGGCCTGGGTTGAACGTTTGCCGGATGCCGATTCCGTAAGCCGCGCCATGCAGCGCCACATCACCACGACCATGACCCATTACGCCGGGCGCATCGATGCCTGGGACGTCGTCAACGAGGTCATGGAATACGAAAAGGCCGAGATGCGGTCGTCCGTCTTCTATAATCTGCGCGGCGAAGACCATATTCGCGAAGCCTTTGAAATCGCCCATGAGGCTGATCCCAAGGCGACCCTGGTCATCAACGAAGCGCATCTGGAAAAAGCCGGCGACACGTACCAACAGCGCCGCGACCTGTTCCTCAAACTGATGGAGCGTATGCTGGCGGCGAAGGCGCCGATTCACGCCGTCGGTCTTCAATCGCATTTCCGGCCGGGGCTCGATGCCCTCGATGACAAGGGCCTCGGCGACTTCTGCGCCGCTTTGAAGTCGATGGGGCTCGGCGTCTATATTACGGAACTTGACGTATCCCTGCGCGATATGAAATTCGTCAAGGGGTTCGACATGGGCATGGCCGGTGACGTTTTCAAATCCGTCATCGACGTTGCTGCCGATACTGGCGACCTGCGCGGGGTCACTGTATGGGGGCTGGCCGAGAAGTATTCTGAGCCGGAAGGCAAGAAGGACCATCCCGGCAAAAAGCGCGTCAATCTCTATGACGACGACAATCAACCTCGGCCCAGCTATTTCGCGGTTGAATCCGCCCTGCGTAACATCAAGACTTAACGACCTGAACGTGCGGCCGGCGCGTATATTGCGGCCGCACTCTTATTTGACACACGGATTTCATGAGCCAGACGCACGACAGCGGCGCCGCAAAAACCATATTGATCTATCTGGAACGGTTCCTGCCGGCCAGCCAGGCTTTCGTCCTGACCCAGGCCGCCAATTTCAGCCGCCATCGCGCTGAATTCCTCGCGGGTAGTCGGGCGGGCTCGGTGCATGCCGACCAGTCGGCGGCTTTTCAGGTCAACGATATCCGTTCCAAGCCTTTGATGCGCGCGGGCGAAACCGTGCTGAAGATCGCTCAACTGCCGGTGCCGGCTGTGTTTTCGCCTCTGAAGCGCGCCAGCCTGATCCACGCCCACTTCGGCAAGAACGGCTATGTTATCGGGCCGCTGGCCAAGGCAGCGCACCTGCCCCTCGTTACGAGCTTTCACGGTTTTGACGCCACCTATCAAGGCGACCCCAAGACGCCCGGCGGTTTCAACCAGGTGCGCTTCTTCGATCATGGCCGCAAGGAGATGGCCGGCTGGAACAGCTGGAACATCGCGGTTTCCGATTTTATAAAGGACAAGCTGCTGGCGCTCGGCTATCCGCAGGACCGCATTTTCCGTCACTATATCGGCGTCGATAACCGGTTCTTCGCGCCATCGACCCGTCCGCGTCGCCCAGGCCTGGTCGTATCGATCGCCCGGTTCATGGAATACAAGGGCCACCGCTATATGATCGAAGCCCTGTCGCGCGTCGTCGCGCAAGGCATTCCGGTGGAATTCGCCATGGTTGGCCAAGGACCGCTGCGCGACGAGATGGAAGCCCTGGCGCGCGCCAAATTGCCCAAGGTGACGATTTACGACCAGCTTGATCAGGCTCAGATCCGCGACCTGGTGTCAGAGGCCGAGATTTATCTGCATGGCAGTGTCACCCTCGACAATGGCCACGCCGAAGCCATGGGTATCGCCAATCTCGAAGCCCAGGCCGTCGGCACACCGGTTGTCGCCTTCCGCTCGGGCGGGGTTGGCGAAGCCGTCGAAGACGGCAAGACGGGCTATCTGGCCGAGGAGCGCGACGTCGTCGCCATGGCGGCCGGTATTGCCAGCCTGCTGAGCGACAAGCCGCGCTGGCAGGCATTCAGCGAACGTGCCCCGGCCATGGTCGCCGAGAAGTTCGATATCCGGCGCCAGACGGCCGCGCTGGAAGACTATTACGACGCGGTGATCGCCGAATATGCACAGACGAGGAAGCGCGCATGACGCAGAAGGCCAAGAAGCCCAAGTGGGGGCTTAATGTTTTCAAGCCGTTCCGCAATGCGATCGTCAAGGCGAAGTGGCTCTACTACACCAAGTTCTGGAAGATGGACATCGACCCGACGGCGAACTTTTCGCTGAGCGCCTGGTTCGACCGTACCCACCCGCGTGGCGTCCACATCGGCCCGGAAACCTATATCGCCTTTGGCGCCACCATTCTGGCGCACGACCTGACGCGCGGCCTTTACATGCATACGCGCATCGGCCGCCGTTGCTTTATCGGTGCGCGCAGCATCATCATGCCCGGTGTCGAAATCGGCGATGAATGCGTCATTGGCGCTGGCTCGGTGGTGACGAAAAGCGTGCCTGCCAATTCGCTGGTCGCGGGCAACCCCGCCAAGATTATTCGTAACGATATCAAGATTATTTCCAGATATGGTCGTATGGCGACCGAAGCCGATACACCCGTTTCGGAAGAGATTGCTCCGTAAACCATCAATTTTGCTGCACAGCAGCATTTTGATGCGCTATAGTAGAATTTCCTGTACCGACTGCTCCTCAGTTCCCAAGGATAGGATCCCGTGAAGGTAAAGCATAAGGCCGTCAACGCGACATTGTGGACGCTTGTCCGCGTGGGCTTCGATCAGTTCACGTCGTTCGTTGTGTTCGTCGTCGTCGCGCGCCTGTTAGGGCCGTCCGATGTGGGTGTCTTTACCCTGGGCATGATGCTGACCGACTTCATCCGCGTCTTCTCCACCTCGGGCTTTACCGATGCCGTGACAAAGGCCACGCCCGAAGACGAAGAAAACGTCGCGCGCGCCGCCTTCTGGGGCAATCTGGCGACCAGCATCGTCTGCGCCATCTTCATTACCCTGGTGTCGCCGTTCATCTCCATTCTGATGCACGCTCCCAACCTGACGCCGATCCTCATTGCCCTGGCCTGGTCGACGCCGATCACCGCCGCGGCCGGCACGCATATGGCGCGTCAGATGCGCCGCTTCGGCCACAAGACTCTGGCGATCCGGTCGTTGTTGTCGGGTATCATCGGCGGCGGTACCGCCGTGTGGGCCGCTCATGCCGGCTGGGGTGTGTGGTCTCTGGTCGTGCAACGCTTCATCGGCGAAGGCGTGACCATGATCACGGCCTTTATGGCCTTCCACTGGCTGCCGCGTTTCCCGAAGTCGTTCAACGACGTCAAGGCGATCCTGCCGTTCAGTCTGCAAATGTCGTTTTCGAAGCTGCTGACCGTGTTTATCTCACGGACTCACGACGTCGTCATCGGCGCCTTTGCCGGTCCGGTCCAGGTCGGTGTGTATCGCGTCGCCAAACGCATCAATGACATGATGACCCTGGCGACGACGACGCCTTTGTCGACCGTCTCGGTCAACTATTTCGTCAGCGTGCGCGAAGATCCGGTTGCCTTCCGCAACAGCTTCCTGCGCATCGTCACCATCTCGTCGACCCTGACCTTCCCGGCCTTTTTCGGCCTGGCGGCGGTGTCGGACGTCCTCACGCCGCTCCTGTTCGGCCACAAGTGGGATTCGTCGATTCTTATCCAGCAACTGCTGGCGCCGATCTGCGTGCCGACTGTCGTCAGCCTGTTCACCATCCCGGTGCTGACCGCCTTCGGCCAAAGCAAGAAGGCGGCGCAGATGACCACGGTGCAGTTGGTTATTACGGTGGCCTCGGCGCTGATTGCCGCGCCGTTCGGCATGATTGCCATCGTGTGCAGCCTGTTGTTCCGCCTGTACATCATGATACCGTACCAGCTGATCATCATCGAAAAGCATACGGGGTGCAGCACCTGGGAAGTCCTGGTCAAGATTTCCAAGCCCTTGGGCGCATCGCTGATCATGGCCGTTGCCGTCTGGTTGAGCCTGCACAGCATCCTGGCCTTCATTCCGTATGCCTTTGTGCGCCTCATCCTGGCGTCGATCGAAGGCGCGGCTATCTACATCGCGGCGATCGCCATCCTTGACCGGTCGTCCTTGCGTTGGATCGCGGACATGGCCAAGGGTATGGTTGGACGCAAACTGGCCTTTGGCCAACAGAAAGCATAGGGTCGGGTCACTTCCATGAAAATGTTCGTATTCAAAGGCAGTGCTCCGAACTTCGGCGACGACCTCAATCGCTGGCTATGGCCGAAAATCCTGCCCGGCTTCTTCGACGAAGATCCGCGCGACCTGTT
>FTIZ01001519.1_pt2 | contig 10516 bp, 10 predicted proteins | sample 1658381 | NCBI WGS metagenome assembly FTIZ01 (sample SAMEA3914822, study PRJEB12502) | metagenome | biome: forest; material: soil | place: USA | collected 2012-03-12 | depth 0.1 m
GGCTGGCCGTGGCCGGTCATGTGCTTCAAGGTGGCGAACACCTTGTCGGGCGCCAGCGGCAGGGTCTCGCCCTGGAAGCCGATGACGGCGGCGCGGCCCATCTCGCCGCACAGGTGCGGATCCTCGCCATAGGTTTCCTCGATGCGGCCCCAGCGCGGTTCGCGCGCCACGTCGACCACCGGCGCCAGCACGTGGTTGCAACCGCGCGCGCGGGCCTCCTTGGCCGCCACTGTGAAGATGCGCGTCGCCATGTCGGGATCGAACGACGAGGCCAGGCCGATCGCCTGCGGGAACGAGGTGGCATCTTTCGCCACGAAGCCGTGCAGGCTTTCCTCGTGCATGAACATCGGGATGCCGAGCCGCGTGCCTTCGACCGCCCATTTCTGCATGGCGTTGACCAGGGTCGCCGCCTCGAAGGCGTTGCGGTTGGGCACGCCGCCCGAATCACCCGCGCCGGTCGGCGCGGTGACGCCGACGCGGTCGCCCGGCCGGGCGATCATGCCGACCCCGTCGGGATAGGCCTTGGCGGCTTTCACCAGATCGAAATCGCCCTTGTCGGTCAGGATGGTGCTCTTTTGCTGCCACAGGCACTGCATCTGCATGACCTTTTCGGCCAGGGTCATGCGGCCGAGCAGGTCGGCGACGCGGGCATCGACCGACTGGGTAGCGTCCTGGTACGGCAGCACCGGTTTGGCCGGCTTTTTCGCCTTGGCCTCGGCCGCGCCCGAGGCGGCGCCGACGACCACGGCCAGGGTGGAGACGCCCGCGCCCTTGGCAAAGGCGCGGCGGGTCGTGTTGGGGGTGAGCGAATCGGCCATGGTATCGTCCCTGTAATGTTGTTATGAACGGCTGAAGCCGCTTGCCTTTCCGGCAGTCTGGCCCCGATTGCCGGCAAAGACAATTGACGGCGGACGGGTTCGATGACACTGTTAGCGCTAACAACCAAAAATTCAACAGGGAAATTTTCATGAGCCAAAATCTCGCAGGTGCGAATTTCACCCGCCGTGGCGCACTGGGCCTGATGGCCGGCGCCGCCGTTCTGCCGTCGTTTGCCCGGGCGCAAGGCGATGCCGGTCCGTCCCTGGCCCAGCTCGCCGGGGCAAAAGGGCTGCGCTTCGGCACCGCCGCCGCCGTCCGCGGTAATCCCGGCGCCTTTCAGGTGGAAGACGAAGATGTCCGCGCCGTCATCCTGGCCGAATGCAACCTGATCGTGCCGGAAAACGAACTGAAGATGTACGTCACGCATAACAACAACCCGACCGACTACAATTTCGCGCCCGGCGACGCTTTGCTCGATTTCTGCGACAAGAACAACCTGGCCATGCGCGGCCACAACCTGTTCTGGGCGCGCGACGAATTCACCCCGGCCTGGCTGAAAAACTACGACTTCGGCAGCACCCCGAAAGTCAGCGCCGAAAAGCTGCTGCGCGACTATATCGCCACCGTCACCGACCATTACGGCACGCGCCTGACCTCGTGGGATGTGATCAACGAAACCGTGGTGCCGGAAACCGGCGAGGTCCGTTCCAACGTCTTCACCCGCGTGCTCGGCAACGACGCCCTGCGCATCGCCTTCGACGAGGCGCGCCAGCACCTGCCCAACATGCAACTGGTCTATAACGACTATATGGGCTGGGACAGCGAGGGCGCGCCGCACCGCGACGGCGTGCTCAAGCTGCTGCAATGGTTCCGAGACAACAAGGTCGAGGTCAACGCGCTCGGCCTGCAAAGCCATCTCGGCACCGACCACGACCTGAAGACCGGCGATCCGGTGGCGTGGAAGGCCTTCCTCGATAGCGTGGCCGGCATGGGTTATGACATGCTGATCACCGAGTTCGACGTCAACGACCGCTATGTCGACGGCAATTACGCCACGCGCGACGCGGTGGTGGCCGACACGGCGACGCGCTATCTCGATCTCACCCTCAGCTATACCCAGGTCAAGGACATGCTGTGCTGGGGCATCGACGACAAGTACAACTGGCTGCAGGGCTTCACGCCTCGCAAGGACGGCGCCCGCCTGCGCCCGGCGCCCTATGACGACGATTTCCGCCCCAAGCCGCTGCGCACCGCGATCGCCAACGCCTTCAAGAACGCACCGGCACGGTAGCATATCTTTTCCTTCCCCGTTCACGGGGAAGGTGTCGGCGCACTTGCGACGACGGAAGGGGGAAGCTGACGGTTGGGCTCCCCCCTTCCGTCATTTCGCTTCGCTCAATGCCACCTTCCCCGTGAACGGGGAAGGAAAAAGTTCCATCCGCCCCAACCTACGGTTTTCCCACTAAAACTCCCCGCCCCTCGGCGGCGATATACACCGTGCCGTAGTCGAGCATGTCGCCTGACACCACATGGATATAACCATAGCGGTGCGCGTCGTCGTTGATGCGCGTCCAGGTCTGGCCTTCATCGTCGGAACGGAACAGGCCCTCTTCGCCCTTGACCTTGCCCCACAGATAGACCGCCGGATAGCCGCCATCCGTTTTCGCCTTGCCGAAGCCGACCTGCCATGCGGCATCGACGTCCGCCACCGCCTTCATGGCATGCTTTTCGTCCTCGGAATGCAGCAGGCCATAGGGCGCCGACAGCCACAGGTCACGCACCCGCCCCGGCATGACGGCCAGCTGTTCGTTCTGCCAGCCCTCGATCTTCGGTATGCCCTGGATGATCGGCTTGAAGCTGGCGCCGCCGTCGACGCTGATCAGGATGGCCATGGCATAGCGGTCGAAGACATAATAGACGCCGTCGATCGCCTTGTCCGCCACGGGCACCAGCGTCATGTCGCGGCCGGCGGGCCAGCCGGCGCTCGGCTTCCATGTCTTGCCCTTGTCGGTCGAATAGACCGCGTCTTCCTTCTCCGGCGCCCACAGCATCGAGGTGCCGCCGGCCGAGACGGCGATGGTGCCGGCCGAATGCCAGCCGCCCTGCGCGTCCTGGCGCTTGTAGGTGGTCGACGAAAACGCCGTCCAAGACGCGCCGCCGTCCTCGGAATAGAAGCCGTTGTTGGGCGAGTTGTTGACGGTGCGCGCCACGAAGCTGGGGTTGAGGCCGGCATAGTCGACACTGAAATTGCTCTCGTTGGCCGGGGTGAACAGCGCCGTGGGCGAAACGCTGAGATCGTCCCATGCCCCGCCGCCGACATCGCCGAACGAAGCCAGCAGGATCGCGCCGCCGGTGGGCGACACCATGGCGGTCGGGGCGGTTTCCTCGAAATTCCTGACGTTGAAGTCCCACTTGACCGGCGCGGTACCGGCCTGGGTCAGGTTTTCGCTCATCCACAGGCCGTAGCCGGTGCCGTAGATCGCCTCGTCGCCGTTGAACGGATTGATGCGGACATCGGCGATCCAGTGGCCCATCTTGTCGGCGCCCTGGCTGTAGTTGGCCAGCCACGGATAGCCCGTCGCGTCGTGGCGCGACTGCGCCCCCAGGGCCTGCCAGTGCGCCCCGCCGTCGGTGGAGCGGAAGACGTCGTCGCCCGGATTCCAGCGATCGAGCGTCGAGACGATGAGCGTGCCCGGAGCTTGCGCATCCACATCGACGCCGGAATAGCCGAAGCCGGCGCCGCCGGGATCGGGATGAACCGGCGACACGTTCGACCACTTGCCGTCCGGCGTCATCTTCCACACGCCGCCGGTGGTGGCGTTGCTCGGGTTGACCACGCTCTTGCCGTCGCCGGCGGCGAAGGTGACGTAAAGCGTGCCGTCGCTGGCGAAGACGGCGTGCTGCGGCGTTTCTTCGGGGGTGCCGTCGACACGGGCGAAGGTCGCGCCGCTGTCGCTGCTCCTGAACAGGCCGCCCTTGCCGTCGGCGCTGCCGGCATAGATCGTCCCGGCGTGCGCCGGATCGAACAAGACCAGGCTCAGCATCGCGCCCGGCGAGGCGATCTTGTCGAAGGTGGCGCCGCCATCCGCCGATTTCCACAGGCCGTCCTGGCTCGACGCCAGCAGCAGGACATTGCCGTCGTTGGGATCGACCTGCAACCGGTCGCCCGCGCCGCGCCCGTCGGCATTGCCGCCCAGCCTGATGCTCAGCGGCGTCTTCCGCCACGTCTTGCCCTGGTCATCGGAGCGCAGCACGGCAGCGGTCTGCGCCCATGGATTGAGGTATTCGCCGGTGGCGGCATAAAGCTTGTCGGGGTCGCTGGGATCGACCGCCATGCTGAGCACGCCGATCAGTTGCGACTCATCGTGGCCCAGGCCGTCGAGCAGCGGAACCCACGCCTTGGCGCCATAATCGTAGCGGTACATGCCGCCGATATCGGTGCGGGCATACAGGATGCCGGCCTTTTTCGGATGATAGAGAAAGCCGTCGACAAAGCCGCCGGCGCCGAAGGGGATGGTCTGCCAGGTATAGGGCTGCGGCGCCGGGTCGGCCGCGTGGGCCATGCCTCCAAATGCCGCCAACACAGCAGCGGCACACAGCCCGGCCAGTTTACGCATCCGTATCTCCCTGTGATTTTTATTAGCCGAATGGCTTTTATCAGGGAAATATCATAGCCGCGCCGCGAACGCGGTCAAGCGCGCCCGGCAAACAAGCACCGGCTGTGGTTTTCACGCCTCGCCGTCGTCGCCTTCCATCATCGCCTTGAGCCGGCTTTCCTTGCGCAGCGGGCCGCGCACGGAGCACACCTCCTGCAGGTAGCCGTCGAGCGAATTGAAGATGTGGTCCGAAACGATGCTGTAGTGGATGAACTTGCCCTTCTTGACGCTGGAGATCAGGCCGGCGTTCTCCAGGATGCTGAGGTGCTTCGACAGCGACGGCTTGGCCATGTCGAAGCGCTCGGCGATCTCGCCGGCCGTCATGGTGCTCTTTGACAAATAAGCCAAAATCTTCAATCTTGGCTCCGAAGCCAGGGCCTCGAAGGTTTTCACCATACGCATCGGTCGGGGTCTTTCACGCGGGGGTAATATTTAGTCATTTAGCCTATTGACTAAATGAAAGGCCAAGCCTAACATTTAGTCCGTTAGCTAAATGTAAGACGGCTTCGTGGGGAAGTCAAGGTGGGGGTTATGGGTGCGGCACATAAGATCGAGGGGCGCGAAAGCCCGCTGAAAGCCATTCTGGGCGCGGACTGGTACCGGCTGCATCCGGCGGTCCAGGCGCGTTTCCTGCACGAGCCCGAGGCCGGCCGGCCGGTGGTCTATCAAGGCATCATGGAAAAAGTCCACGCTTCGGCGGCAGGCTGGCTGTTCGCGCAGGCGACGCGGCTGATCGGCAATCCCCTGGCCGCCCATCGCGGCACCAACGTGCCGATGACCGTGCGCCTGACGCCCTGCGAAAAAGGCGGCGTCTCTTGGCAGCGCATCTATGGTTTCGGGACGCCTTTCGTCGTCACCTCGGCCAAGCGCGAGGACGCGCAAGGCCGCCTGTGCGAATATGTCGGCATGGGCTTCGGCATGCGGCTCAAGGTCTTCGCCCAACGCGGAGCGCTGCATTTCGTCAGCGAACGCTATTTCTGGGAGGTTGCGGCCCGGCAAATCCCCCTGCCCCACTGGCTGTCGCCGGGCGTGACGCACGTCATCCATGAAGATCTCGGCGGCGGCGGCTTCCGCTTCACCATCTCGATGGATCACAGGCAACTTGGCCGCACCTTCTACCAGACCGGCCGCTTCCGCCAAGTTTCCGAATAGCGAGAACTGTCATGAACATCCTGCTGTTGATGATGACAATCCAGGGATGCATGGGCGCCTTCGATACGCTCTATCACCACGAATTCACCGAGCGCCTGCCATGGAAAGCTTCCGCTTCCCGGGAACTGTGGATCCACGGCGTGCGCAACTTTTTCTATGGCGTCATCTTCGGCTCCCTCGGCTGGATCGCCTGGGGTGGCCTCCTCGCCTGGGTTTTCGCCGCCATGCTTCTGGGTGAAATCGGCCTGACCCTGTGGGATTTCGTCGTCGAGGACCGGAGCCGCAAGCTGCCGCCGTCCGAACGCATCACCCACACGGTGCTGGCCATCAATTACGGCGTCATCCTGTGCCTGCTGCTGCCGGAATTGCTGAGATGGTCGGTCATGCCGGCGGGCTTTCACACCGAGACGCACGGCCTGTGGACCTGGGTGATGACCGTGTTCGCGGCCGGCGTCTGGGCGTGGGCGGTGTTCGACCTGATGCGCTCGCGGCGTTTTCGCGGGCTTCAGCCGCCGGCGCCGGTGCATCTTACGACACCCGGCCAGCGCATCCTCGTCACCGGCGGCACCGGCCTGATCGGTTCACGCCTGGTGCAGGGCCTGGTCGACGACGGCCACGACGTCACGGTCCTGACGCGCGACAAGACCAGGGCCGCGAAATTCCATGGCCGAGTCACCCTGATCGACACGCTCGACCAGGCGCGCCCTGTCGATATCGTCATCAATTTGGCCGGCGAATCCCTGAGCGGCGGCCTGTGGACGCGCGCCAGGAAAAAGGCGCTCTACGCCAGCCGGCTCAACCTGACGCGCGACCTGGTCGCCTGGATCGACGCGCAAGCCGACAGGCCCAAACGGCTGGTCAACGCCTCGGCCATCGGCTTTTACGGCCATAGCGACACACGGGAATTCCGCGAGGATTCGCCCCCCGGCGATCCCGATCTGGCCTCCGACCTGTGCACGCAATGGGAAGCGCTGGCTCATACCGCCCCAACCCGCGTCACCTGCCTGCGCTTCGGCCTGGTCCTCGCCATCGAAGGCGGTGCTTTGGCCCAGATGCTGTTCCCGTTCGAATTCGGCGGCGGCGGGCCGATGGGCCACGGCCGCCAGTGGATGTCGTGGGTCCACGTCGACGACGCGACCTCCCTGGTCGCCCACGTCATCAACGAAGAAGTCGACGGCCCGGTCAATGTCGTGGCGCCGCAGGCCGTTCGCCACCGCGATTTCATGCGAAGCCTGGGCCGCGCCATGCACCGCCCGGCCATCATGCCCCTGCCCGGCTTCGCTTTGCGGCTCCTGCTCGGCGAGATGGCCGAGGTCATCCTGCTCAACGGCCAGCACGTCGTGCCCGCACGTGCCGAAGCGACGCATTATCCCTTCCGCTATTCCTCGCTTGACGCCGCTCTCGGCCAGTTGTTGAAAGGGACCATGTAAGCCGGAGATTTCGCATGCACCTGACCGATATGACACCCGCTGACGTGACCGAAGCCAGTAAGGGCGGCGCCGTGCTGATCGACGTGCGCGAACCCAACGAATTCGCCTCGGAACGCATCGCGGGCGCGCTCAATTTCCCGCTGTCGAGGTTTGACCCTTCCGCCCTGCCGGAAGGCGAGCTGGTTCTCTATTGCGCCGGCGGCGTTCGTTCGGTGCGCGCGGCCGAAGCCTGCGATGCCGAGGGTATCGCCGTTGTCGGCCATCTCGCCGGCGGCATCCGTGCCTGGATGATGGCCGGCCTGCCGGTCGAGCGCTGATGCTGCGGGCGCTGGCCATCGCCGGGCTTCTTCTGGCGTCACCGGCCTTGGCGGGTACGCCGATCACCTTCTGGGACATGCCCCGGCATGGCGGCAACAGCTTCAACCAGAACCCGCCCGGCCTTGCCTATTTCCAGGCCCTGCGGGCCACCGGCGCCACCTGGGTGCGGCTGACGCCGTCAAAATGGAAGGGTGCCGGCCGCGACTTCCTGATCGGCGACGCCGACCATTACACCGGCATTCCACCGTCCGACCTGGCGACGCTCGAACAGGTGCTCGACGCAGCGCGCGACGCCGGCCTCAAGGTGGTGATCGCGCCGCTCTCCCTGCCGGGCGACCGCTGGAGCCAGCAGAACGGCAACGTCCAGGACGACCGGCTATGGAACGACCGCGCCTACTGGGACCAGTCGGCGGCCTTCTGGTCCGACCTCGCCACGGCCTTGAAGGGCCGGCCGGAGATCGCGGGCTACAACATCCTCAACGAGCCGACGCCCGAAAAGGGCATGGACCTCGATGAGCAGCGGACAGTGCGACGCGCCAGGCCTGGTACGGCAAATATAAAGGCACCACCCACGACCTGCCGGCCTTCTACGAGACGGTCATCGCCGCCATCCGCCAGGTCGATCCGGTGACGCCGGTCATGGTCGATGGCGGCTGGTACGCCAATGCCGGAAGCTTCGCCTATTGGCCCAGCGCCTTGAGCGACGACAAGGTGCTCTACAGCTTCCACATGTACGAGCCCTACGAAGCGACCTCCTCGCCAAACATCAAGCGCGATCCGCAACTCCGCTATCCCGGCGTGCAGACATGGCTGGGCGCGAAGCAGGTGACGTGGAACAAGGCCACGGTGAAGGCGTTTCTCGACCAGCCCTATGACTGGGCGGCGGCGCATGGCGTGCCCGCCAGCCGCATGGTCGCCGGGGAATATGGCTGCGTGCGTCAATGGGTCGATTGCGGCGCCTATCTCGGCGATGTCCTTGACGCGCTGGACCGCCATCGGGCGCACTGGGCGTTCTATAGCTGGCGCGAGGACGGCTGGGACGCCATGGATTACGACCTGGCGCCCGAGGTGACGAGCGGGCAGTTCTACGACCTTTCCGGCCAGGGCAAGGCGGATCAAATCCAGCGCGATCCGCATCCGCTGCTGGATGTGATCGAGGCGCATATGAACTAATCTCCTCCCCATTTCTTAAATGGGGAGGAAATATACTAGTCCAGCGTGCTCCTGTACCGCAGCATCGCCACCGTCATGGCGCCGGCGATGAACAGCAGCATCGGCCAGATATTGGGCCACAGCGCGGCAAAATCGGCGCCTTTCAGCATGACGCCGCGCACCACCCGGAGGAAATGGGTCAATGGAAACACCTGGCCGATCCATTGCGCCCAGGCCGGCATGCCACGGAACGGGAACATGAAGCCCGACAGCAGCATCGACGGCAGGAAGAAGAAGAACGTCATCTGCATGGCCTGCATCTGCGAGCGCGCGATGGTCGAGAAGGTGAAGCCCACCGCCAGGTTGGCGATGATGAACAGGGTGACACCCAGCGCCAGGATCCACGGATTGCCGATGAACGGCACCTTGAAGACGAAGACCGCCGCGCACAGCACGATCGCCGTCTGGACGACGCCGACGCCGACATAGGGGATGATCTTGCCGGCCATCACCTCCCATGGCCGCGCCGGCATGGCCAGCAGGTTTTCCATGTTGCCGCGCTCGGTTTCGCGCGTCATGGCGATCGAGGTGATCATGATCATGGTCATGGTCAGGATGACGCCAAGCAGCCCCGGCACGATATTGTACTGAGAGATGCCTTCGGGATTATACATGGCGTGCACCACCACCGTGACCGGCGGCGGCGTGGCGTTGAGCGGCGCCCATTCGCCCTTCAGGTCCTGCTTCAGCGCCGACTGGGCGATCTGCTGGATCTGGCCGATGGCGTTCGACGCGGCGGACGGATCGGACGCGTCGGCCTCGATCAGCATTTCGGGCCTGTCGCCGCGCAGCACGCCGCGCGTGAAGCCGGCCGGCACGGTGATGGCGAAAGCCGCGTCGCCGCGCTGCAGGGCCGCGGTCGCTTGATCCGCACTGGTGACGCTTCCGGTAATGTCGAAATAGCTGGAGTTCTTCAGGCCCGAGACCAGCGAACGCACGATGGCCGAATCGTCTTCGAGATAGAGCACGGTCGGCAGGTGGCGCGGGTCGGAATTGATGGCGAAGCCGAACAGAGCCAACTGGATCACCGGCACCACGATCATCATGCCGAAGGTCAGCCGGTCGCGCCGCATCTGGATGAATTCCTTCAGCAGGATGGCGCCGATGCGGCGGAAGGCCTCAAACATGGTCCGGCTCCCCGGAAACCGAAGTGCTGTTATCTTTCGACTGGTCCATCAAGTGGATGAACACGTCCTCCAGGTTCGGCCGCGCCTGTCGCCATTTGACGCCCGGCGCCTGGCCGGCGCCGGCGATCAGCCGCTTCAGCGCGTCCAGATCGCCGCCCGAGACATGCAGCGCATTGCCGAAATAGGCGACGTGGTCGGCGCCGGGCTGGCCGCGCAGGCGTTCCATGATGTCGCGCACCCCCGCCCCTTCGGCGACGAAGGTATAAAGCCCCGACCGGTCGATGATGTCCTCCACCCGGCCCTGCGCCATCAGGTTGCCGTAGGCGATATAGACGATCTGGTCGCAGCGCTCGGCCTCGTCCATGTAATGGGTCGACACCAGCACGGTCAGGCCTTCCGACGACAGGCGATGGATCTGGTCCCAGAAATCGCGCCGCGCCTGCGGATCGACGCCGGCGGTCGGCTCGTCCAGCATCAGCATCTTGGGATTATGCAGGGTGCAGGCGGCCAGCGCCAGGCGTTGCTTCCAGCCGCCCGACAGCGTGCCGGCCAGCTGCTTCTGCCGCGAGGTCAGGCCCAGCGTCTCCAGCGTCGTGTCGACCACCTGTTTCTTGCGATCGATGCCATAGAGGTTGGCGACGAATTCCAGATTCTCGCGGATGGTCAGGTCTTCCCAATAGGAAAACTTCTGCGTCATGTAGCCGACGTTGTTCTTGATGTCGCGCGACGACTTCAGGATGTCATAGCCGAGGCACGTCCCCTGCCCCGCATCGGGCCTGAGCAGGCCGCACAGCATGCGGAT
>FTIZ01003573.1_pt2 | contig 10516 bp, 12 predicted proteins | sample 1658381 | NCBI WGS metagenome assembly FTIZ01 (sample SAMEA3914822, study PRJEB12502) | metagenome | biome: forest; material: soil | place: USA | collected 2012-03-12 | depth 0.1 m
GTGGAGGAGTCTCAGGTGTCGACCCATGTAGAGAGCTTCCCGGAGAGCATTGATTTATACTGCATGATGGTAGTTGTTGTCACGCGCAAGGCGATGACCTTGGCTTCCTTTTCGCTGGTGCAATGTTCGCAAGGCAGTGCACCGAGACTCCAGGTCTTCGTCATCCGGCTGCGGAATTCTCACAAGAGTCACTCATGCCCAACAACCGAGCAACATCCGGGTGAGGATCGAGAAACGGGTGCAACGAAAATGGTCCGGGATGAGGATCGGGCCATGGCTGAGAACACTCGGCTCCAGGCGGCATGTGGGAAACTTCGATAAGTGTCGACGATAATGCGGCTAGCTCTTGGATGTCCCGACCCAGATGCACAGATGCCGACGTATCTTTGTGGGGGCGATCTCCTGGCCTGGCTGATGGTCCATTCTGTTCCAAGGATGGAGTTTCGGGCTGACTGTTTCTGAAATTGGACATGTCGAACGTCGAGTTGTGTGGGGTAGAAGCCAAGATTCCACGCGGTTGTTCTTTAACATGTGAAACTGTCAAGTTCCGAATTCGGCCCTGGCTCGGATCAGATCACTGGCGCCCCACGAAGCACGGTTCACGAGCCAAGAACCTGGACCAACTTCCGAGCAATGGGCACCTTTCTGCTCCTCACACGGCCATTGCCGAGACAAGGCATCCCTCCGGTGTTTACCTCGGCAATGCCACGGAAGTCTGTCTGCTCTCACTTCACAGCCCTCATCTCGATATTTACTTCATCTGCGATGTTGATTGTTGGCTCATGATGATGCCGCTCACCAACCCAGATGTCAACATGTGTGGGCATGCTACTTGGCCGGGGCCTGGCTATGTGGCATGGCGTACGATCTGAATTTGGAAAACCTCATCAGGGAACATATACTACAGACCAGGAAGGCAACTAATGTCAACAGCTTTTTACTGTAGGAGGGAGTCATGGTGCAACTAAGAGAGGTAATGCAAAACAATATGGATGGGGCTGCGCGGCCCCATGACCATTGACACCCAAGTTTTGTCACTGTTCAGTCAATCTTGCCCCGTATGGTCCGCACAACTGAGTCTAGCCACTTTCAATCTTAGACTTCTCTGTGTCCTCAACAACCATTCTTATTCCAGCCCGCACAAAAAACCCGCCACCATGGCCTGGACCGGTTGGCGAAACAAGTCCTCAAGACTCTTGATGTTCCCAACTTTTGGATTGGGCGCAGAATCGATGTTAAGGTCGTTGTCATTCTTGTTTACTTCAACCTTGAGAGCGGAAACTTTTTCGCAAGCGGTCCCTTCGACATTGAGGTCTTGCTTCCCTGCCTCAGCCTCGTCCTCACCAACGTCGTACTCGCCGTCGCTGGACTGTGCTATACTCGCCGCCATTGTCGATAGCCTTCCCGAGAGCCTGAAAGTCCTAGCCAGAGAGCGTATCGAAGAATTTATTGACCGGAGGGTCGTCAAAGTTGATGCAGGTATGGTCAGGGGTAGCCCCGGCCTCGTCGACGGGGCTCGGGGCATCTTGAACGGCTACAGGGACGAGCGAGCCGGGTCTGCCAACGACGAGATGTGCGTGGCGTCCTGCTTGACTCTTTTATTTGGACGGGCAGGGATGGGTGGGAAGACCCTCTGTACTTAATCATTCACGAACTTGATTGGGCATTGTGGTAGGGGCCGCGGGGGGCGTTTGCGATAACCTGAGGATATGGGGCTGAGCCAAACAAGACAAATACAATTTGACCGCGGGGCTGTTATTCGTTTGATGGGCGGCAAATTTGAGTTGTATTTGACTTTGGCTTGGTTGCTTTGCAAGCAACTGACCTCGGGGTTGTTCAGAGGCTACCTAATAGTCGAGGAGCGGAAGAGGGCCTCCGACAAGAACGAAGCATGACGCACGCGGATGATGGATGACAAGGTGTGCTTGGCGGCTGGGGACAATTTCCGATAGTCAGTTCGTTGCGCCCTGAGTGACCCATATTCTTGGTGATCCTTGGCGTGTCAGGCCAGTCAGGCTGTGGGAGAGGGTGCATCCCAACGGAAGACTGAAAAGAAATGTTCCAGTTTACTTTCCGAATGGGGCACGGTTGCTTTCCTGATAGAAGAACCTACCAAGATACGAACGATGAGAACTCATTGATATATTATATGCCCTCCTTAATACCAGGAGGTCCTGGCGATGCCATGTTGAACGGTGGTTGCGCTCCGGGGTGAGCTCGAAATGTTCTTTCTTAGGAACAAAACATTCTGTTTTGCCGGCGCTGTTTGTGTTCCCCACTTATTACCCTTTCAGACTCACATTTTTGAGCGCGTCAAACACTCGAGTTGAGAATAAAAAACACCAACGTTTTTTCCAAGACATTCCCAACCACAACCGACCACCGCCACCGACCACAAATTCCCGTCTTTTTGCGACGATCGACCGCTCCTCGCGGTTCAAAAATGCATGTAATTTATTGTTCTGTCATTGGAAATCACTTACATTTGAGCTTACAGTTGATTTAGTACAAAGTCACGCTGGCGTCCGCCCTCTCCTCGTGTTTTCCGGCTCCAGTTGGGACTCGGCTGGTTGTTTTTGGCTTCGGCCAAGTTTTGTCTCTCCTCTCCCGCCCGTTCTCCGCGGTGTTCGCCTTGTTGCGGCACTGTCGGTTTTTTTTTTTGCGGTGCTCGCCTCGTTGCGGCATTGCTTCTTTTTTTGCGGTGTTCGTCTCGTGACGGCACTGTCATTTCGTTGGCTTCGGCCTTAGATGTAAGTGCTGTCAGGATCGAGCAACTTGGTTATAGATCTGCTAACAGACCACATTCTAGTAAGATAAGATGTCGCCAGAAGCAGTTGCGCCGGCCGGTTCTGCCCGGTACACCTCCAGGCCCAAGGAGTGTGCCTTGTGCTTTCCTGAAGGAGAGGGATTTCGTGTTGTTGGTGGGATGAGGATCGGGTACCCCGACAACCACCACACCCACTTCCTCTTCGCCAACAACCCGGTGGGGAATGTCCCTTTCGTCGGAATCCGAATCTTCTTTCCAACAGTCGAGGTCCCTTATGCGTCGTTCGAGACCACCCAAGGAAAGCCTCAGCCCCAACGCATCATCACAATCAAGCTGCGTCTCGGTACTTGGACCTCCTCTGCAGAGATTCTCTCGGATAAGCGGCTCGCCACGCTGCCTCCGCGGACCAATGCCAAGGACAGCAACTGGAAGTTGGTCCTCCTCCATTTCAAGCTGAAGGATGGAGAGAGAGCGATGGCGGAAAACTTCGGCATGCCTGCGGTTTGCAAGACCCCGGACGACCAGGCAATCCTCGACGATGATGCCCCAATCGAAGGTGTCATGAGCCTGTGGGAGCTTTGTCGCCAGAGGGAATACTTCATTCTGGTGGACAAATTCGAGGACAAGGTTGCCGCTGTCAACAACCAGCTCCAAGACTACTTCCCGAGCGAGATTCCACGAGTCATGCCTTACGCCAACGGGTATGAGCTCACGTCGACTTGCTAGTAATCACGCTTGCTAACGTTCGCAGTGAATGGAATCTGAATCGGTATGGGAGGGAGATCCCGCAGTTCGCCAGAAACTTGCCATACGAGGTGAACTTCAAATTTGACAGTCACGAAGACTGCGCGGCCGCAATCACGCAAGGTGTCGTGCAGGATGCCTTCTACCTCATTCAAGACATCTACAAGATCCGCCGGTGTAAAGTCGAGTGCGCGTTTTTGAAGATCGAGGAGGACTCCCACGACGCCACGGCTCCAGCATTCCACGTTCTTGCCTGGCACCATTTCGATGTAAGTTTGAGAATCACTGCTACATTTTTGCATGACAGGGCTTAATTGACTAACAGCATTGCAGAAGAGTGAGCTTGTGGAGTCATTGTCCCGGCTCCTGAAGTCAGGCGCTCGGCTCGGCCTGGCCTTTACCACACCGCCCGCGGAGAAGAAGCACGACGTCAAGCATTGGAGAGCTGATATGATCTCTCTGGATCGGTACAAAAGCACCGGGTGCGATTTTGCAATGAAGATCCACCGCCCATTCCGGAGGAGCGACCCTGGCCAGGCCATCCGCAACCAACTCATCATGGCCTTCAACACTTTCGACGAGGGTAACAAGTCGTAGGGCGACTTTTACCTCAAGTTCGACGATGGTGAAGACGTTGCTAAAGCGCGTGTGAATGCCGCCAAGGTCCTCTGGGAGCAACCGGTCTTGAACAACTTGGCCAGCAGTGCAGCCGGGGCCTATCACGAGGCAGTCATGGGGCTCTACAAGGCCGATTTACTGACCGGGTCGGGGTTTAGTACGTTAATATACCCTCCCGAGCCCGTGGTTGGGCTCGAGCTTGACGACACCGACGACGCCGACGCCTCCACCAAGACGACGAAGGCCACGACCATCGAGCGGACCAAGCATTCGCTCCCGCGGATTGACATCTTTCAGTACAGCTCTGATATCTCATACCAGCTCTTGAAGCTCATTGAAGGAGCGGTCGGTCCAGCTACGTGGGAGCGGTTTCGCCAGTACATGACTGTCAACCGGCTTGGGGTCATCCCCATTGTCAGTATTGACTGGTCGGACACGACCCAGATGAGCAGCCACGTCGCGTTCTTGTTCATGATGTCAAGGCCTATTTATTGCTCCGCGCCAACACATGTCGCCACAACCAACTTCGCCAACCGTCTCTTCGAACTCAGCGCCAACTTTTCCAAGACGATTGGGTGCCGCCTGCCCCTCATCGTCCGTGGTTACAATGTGCAGAAAGACTTGGACGTTTTTGAGGCGGTGGTGAGCAAGGGCTTTCTGGGCAACCTCGAGAAGGAGACGACCACCTGGCGCATGCACCTCTCCCCTTGTGAGTGGTTGCTCAAAGTGGTTGGGGCCGGCGGCTACGAGCTGGCTGTTGAGGACCCGGAGCCGTTGCACGCCATGCGCGTCAAATACCTGACGGAGCCCAGGTACCACAACCTTCGAGAGTTTGTGCGTGGCGCGTTGGGCTTTTACAAAGAGCAGCCCAGCGTCCCGGAGTGGAAGGAAACGTTGGAGGAAGCATGGAAGGCCGCCAACCACTTGTTGTCCGCCATCGTCCTCGAGGCTGATGCAGTCTGCACTACGCCGTACCTCTCCACCCAGCCTCCGTTCTCTTATTACAACCAAGATCATGCGCGTGGCGTGGTGCTGAACGAAGCTGACGCAATGAGTGTGGCCGACGCCGTCATGGTGATGGGTTCTGGCTGTCGTCCGGTAGTTCTGTCTGGGGATAGAGAGCAACTGCCCTTGCCGGTGAGCACGCACGGCCAAATCCGCCACGGCCGAGTTGTCAATATGCTGTCGCAACAAGCCAAAATCTCGGTGCTCAAAAAACTCCAGCGCAGCGGATGGCCTTGCTTCATCCTGACGAACCAAGACGGTCGTGGCGGCGGGAGGAATTGAGGGTTGGAGGACGGGAGGAGGTGCGCGTGATTGTTGTTGTGTATTTAACTAATTGCACTACGGTTCCCTATCAACGACAAACAACTCTTGATATTGCCGCCGTTTCTGTGTCTTGTCAAGACGTCCAAGATTTGGACAGTATGCCATGCCATCTAGCCACATCCGGGTCAAGTAAGTAGGATGCCCTCGCTCTCGGATCATGTCAAGCTTGGTTGGTGAGCGGCTCTTTCGAGTCAATAGCCCCACTAAGACTAAAAACAGCATGGCAAATGCCTGTGTAAATTCGGCTGGTGACTGATGGCGTGATCACTCACCAACAATCAAAGCCAACGAGCTGGTGATTGCACGGCTTTGTTAGATGGAAATTAGGCAGGTTCCTTCGACGCTGTCTCAACTTCTCAAGAGGCTTTCTTCAGCCCCAGGCCCCAGAAGGGTTGCGGAGGTCATGATCATTTTACCATGTTATTCACCCGCGCCCAAACCCTGGTGGGTGGTAGGTACCTAGAATACACTTTTCAACAACACAGGCATTGCTAGCGTCCAATATCTGTGACCAAAAGGAGAAACGCCTTTCGTCATTCAGAGTTTGAAGCCACGACGTTGTGCCAAGAAGTCCCACAAGTTGGAATGCTCCGAGTCCGTTATTTTTGGCAGCTGGGCGCCCATTCGGTGAGGCTTTGGGGTGGTTCGCGGAGTTTATCCAAAAGAAACCGGCCTCCATCAGGAATGGCGCACTTAGCCGGATATTGGTCAAGTGTCGGGGTGGAATTGTCGCCTATCACCGTTGGACTTCAATCTCCTAACACCGACAGCTTACACCGTCCAAGACCTGTGCTGCTACCTCGTATCTCCCGTCAATTCCTTCGCTGCTACAGGAATGTACGAGGTTTCAACGCAAGGAGAGCCCGAGTTTCTGGGGAAAAGGGGCGGAGTGCAGGGGTTGGGGTTGTGTATGAGAATCACGACGGTCTGAGAGGGGCTGAGCCTCCATCCGAACAGTACCAACGTGTCTTAAAGGCAGCCATCCCTCAAAGACCTAATTTCTTCTCTCCCGGTTTTTTCCCTTGCCACCTTACCGTCCTGCTTGTATCACCCCGCTACAATGAAACTGCTCGCCCTCGCCTTGTTCCAGCTGGGACTCACCACCGCCAGTGTGGTGATCCTACCGGGCGGCACGCCCCGGCCTCTCGCTATTCCCGCGCAACCTCTCGCAGCCACGGACTACGATGGAATCCTTCGCGGCTCGGCAGCGTCCGAGTTCCCCAACTCGACGGTCCGCGTCCTCCTATCCTCATACGGTGGACCCCTGGGGCCCGCGGGCGTTGAGAAGGCCAACGCGTCCAACATCTTCCCGTCGGGCGACTCCTTCATCCGTAGCGCGATCCAGGCATGGGGCGAGCACCTGCACCTGGAGCTCCGGCCTGAGGAAGTCTGGTTCACGATCATCACGCAGCTCAACTTCTACATGGAGGCCAACGCCGAGAAGGTGCGGCACCTGTTTGTGAAGCACGAGGGGAAGGAGACCATTGAGGTGTGGGATAACGACTGGACTTCTGTTCTGAGCGCGTTTTCAACGGAGATCCAGGCGCGGATTCAAAAGCCCTGGGTAAAAGACTGGCTCTTGCCCGACTTCAGCACGACCACGAAGGACGATGTCATGACTTCTACGATTCTTATGATGGGGTTGTTCAAATCTTACTTCAGCTACGAAGGGGGCATCATCTGTGGGCTGCCCAGTGTGACGTTGTTGGGTGAGAAGTCAGACTGGGAAAAGCTGTTGAAGAGGCTGGACAGGCTGGCCGAGTTTGGGGAGGAGCCGGAGGTGTACAGGACGAGACTAGTGCCGATTCTGAAGAGGTTTGTGCAGAGCTTTGATGCACCGGACTCGGACGAGATCCGGAAATTCTGGTCGCAGATTGTGTTTGCGGCGTACGAAAGCATCTGTGGCGCCGCGCCCCTAAACCTGTCTGGTTGGATCTCGGGCTTTATCTTTTGGGACAGCCAAGGCAAGGTCTGGGATGGGGGCGTGACGGGCGGACGGGCGGGGCTGTCGATTGACGGGGTGAACTACACGTGGCATGACATCAGGAAGCTCCCAGTGGGGTACGCCAAAGCTCCTTTCACTATGCTCGACTTTGGCGGCATGGAGCGGTTCCCGGCGTACGTCGCTGCCGGGACACTGGGAAAGCAGATGGTCACGGGGCCGGCGAAAGGGTATGCGGCGGCGCTCGCTAGGGCTGGGAAGGACCCCAAGCTGGCGGAGAACCCCAGCGGCCATGGGACCATCCGGCCGCTCTCGGCGTGGATGCTGTATGGACCGCTCTATCCGCCCGGACCAACGCCGCAGTCTTCGGCAGACCAGCGGGAGTTGTTGCTAATCGCGGAGAGGGCGAAGCGGTACTTGCAGGGCACATGCAGTGCGGGTCTGTAGAGGGACGAAGGATCAAGACGGACTGTCGCGGGGAAGGATTAAGAACTCCATACAAGCCAGTTATTCTGCAAATACGTCGAACTTGGAGGCTATGTTGCTTTGGGGTGCAATGTTGTCGCCCCTGAAAGGGCCCAGGGGTTGGCTGAGAGTGGCCGGGTAGTTCTCAGCAAGTGGCTGAAAACTAAGAGGACTCTCGTTTGTATTTCTGTATCAAAATTACGCTCCTTTTCTCTCTGTAACTGGAATGAAGCGTTCCTTCTTCGTTCGTCACTATACAGAATGCACAGTGCCTCACATTCAGAATTGAAGCTTCCATCGCTTGAGTTAGTGGCGGGCATGGGCCTCTCTAGGTTCTTCTCATGGGTGAGGCAAGCGAGGCAAGTCAACGTCAGCATTTTCAGTGGGAAGAGACCCGAGTGGATCAATTTGTGGGATCCGCGCTCTGGACCATCCTGGTGAGCTGGTCTAACCGACCGCGGACGATATATTGGCGGCTAGATCAATGCCGATCGGTTCCAGCCCCATCTCGAGCCCATTTGTCGGGTCGAGTGCAGAGTGGCGATAATCCTGGACTCAGCCCCCCAAAAATCTGCGGATCCCGATGAGCCGAGCGAGCCTGGGTGTTCTGAATCCGTTCGTGCCGCTCAGCCCTCAGGGGACGCGCCCTTGCTGCTGAGGCCCTGGCGTGCCTGACGAGCGATTCTTCAGCTGAGGCCCTGACTAGCGATCCTTCAACTAGCTAGCCTCGAGCTAGCCCACAGCAACTCAGCGAGCAGCGGCCGGTACATTCTTCTTTTTAAGATGACGGGCTTTTCCTCTCGACCTTCTTGTGAGAGTCAACTAATTCTCCACCTCGATCTCTGTCGCTCACGCGGTGTCCCTTCGTTTGACAGCATCTGTCTGTCACTTTGACCGAAAAGATGCAGCGCTCACTTCAACTTCTTGCCGCTTCGGCCGCCCTCTCCTGGGTCGGCGCTGGCGCCTCCCCTCATGGGTTGGCCGCTACGCGTCGCGCTGTCGCCCAGATCCCGGGCTACGACTTCGCCGGATGCTACACAGAAGCCACGACTATGCGGGCTCTCACAGGGTCCTCGTATTTCGACGATTTGTTGACGGTCGAGAAGTGCGCGAACGCCTGCTCTGGATACAAGCATTTCGGCGTCGAGTATGGGAAAGAGTGCTACTGCGGGAACACCATCAACGACGGCAGCGTCGAAGCCGACCTGGCCGACTGCTCCTTCGTCTGCCCAGGAGACTCGAGCGAGAACTGCGGCGCCGGGAATCGGCTCAACTTGTATACGCGCACCACGGATCCGGCTGTGCCAACTCTCACCACTTACTCCTCCCGCGGTTGCTACGTGGAGCCCTCCAATGCCCGGGCTCTGGCGGGCCAGGCAACTGGGGCTGCCGATATGACGGTTGAGAAGTGTGCCACCTTCTGCGGCAATGCCGGATACACTCTCTTTGGACTTGAGTATTACACCGAGGTAAACACCCTCTGCTGACTGAAAGATACTCGACGGTGGAAGCTGACGCTATCATGTCACAGTGCTACTGCGCCAACGTCCTGACGCCCGGTGCCGTCGCTGCTGATGCTGCGGACTGCAAGTTCCCTTGTGCCGGCAACTCTGCTGAACTCTGCGGAGGCGACTGGCGGCTCAACCTCTACGAGTTCAGTGTCGACTCCACACCCGTGTCGACCTCGACCACAGCGTCGTCCTCGGCCGTTGCCACTGCGGGTCCCGCTGCTTACACCGCCGAGGGCTGTTACACCGAGGCCCAGGGAGTCCGTGCTCTGAGCGAAGTTTCGTATTTTGATGATAAAATGACGGTCGAGAAATGCGCGGCCGCCTGTGCTGGCTACACCTGGTTCGGTGTCGAGTATGGGAGGGAGTGCTACGGCGGGAACACCATTCACTCGGCCGAAGGGAGCGTGCCTACCGTCCTCTCCGAGTGCAGCTTCCCGTGCCCGGGTGACCCGACGCAAAAGTGCGGAGCTGGAGATAGGCTCAACGTGTATCGGTTCCTCCCAGCGGTAACGCCGTCCCCGACCTCGACCTCGAGCGTCGTTTCTACCGACACACCGACAAGCACGGCAACAGACGCTCCCTCCAGCACCGACGATGCCTGCGACCCCGACGATGACGATGACGATGACGACGATGATGCCTCCAGCACCGTGTCGACAGCGGAACCCACGGTCTCTACAACGTCCGCATCAGACTCTTCGACCTCGGCCACTGATCCCGCAACCACCTCGTCGAGTGCTGACCCCACTTCGACCTCGACGTCGGCGGTCGATGAGGTCACAACCTCGACCACGACCTCCTCAAGCGCTGCTGCCACAACAAGCTCACCGCCCCCAATCGTTAATATCATTAGCAACGGTGACTTTGAAGGCTCCGGCGGGTGGACCATCAAGAACAACGCGGTCGGAGCGCTGACCTACAACTTCGCCGACACTACCGACCCCCACGGTGGCCTCAACGCGGCTTCCGTAGCATACAAGGCGGGAAGCTCGGCGTATCAGGCCTGGTTCAACCAGCCCATCACTCTCGCGGCCAATACTCGGTACAATTTCGAGGGCTGGGTCAAAGCCAGCTCTGCCAACCCGGGCTGCAGCACATACTTCTATATCGGCAGCGCTGATGCTACCTTGGTTGTGAAGA
>FTIZ01751701.1_pt1 | contig 10515 bp, 13 predicted proteins | sample 1658381 | NCBI WGS metagenome assembly FTIZ01 (sample SAMEA3914822, study PRJEB12502) | metagenome | biome: forest; material: soil | place: USA | collected 2012-03-12 | depth 0.1 m
GCCCCGGCCACGTCTCGCTCGTTGTTTACGGCGATGACGGCGAGCATGGCACGACGTATCTCTTGCCCGGCGACGCGACCTATGGACTGGATCTTCTCGACAAGGAGGAACCTGATGGCATCAACGACAATCCGCAGACAGCGCTAAAAAGTTTGAGGCTGATCAAGCAGTTCGCTCAAGAAACGGATCTGGTCGTGTTGCCAAGTCACGACCCAGATGTAGCCCGGCTGTTGCAGGATCGTGTTCTATACAAGCCGAAAGTTGCGGGGAAGACGTGACACCCATCTCCCACGGCCCGAGCGTGATCAGCTTCAAAGGATGTAGGTCCTCTACTAGAAAGGTTAGACACTATCGGAGTTACTAGACCTCGACTGCAAGGTTGCTATCGTCGCAGTACGTGTGAAGCGAAGCGTTCAATTTGCGCGCCGTGAGCTGGGGCGGGTCGACTCGCTACAGCTCACCCACTTCCTCCTCCTTACGCCTTGTGCCTCGCATTCTGAATTGAAATTTCGCTTCAATAAAACACCGCTCGATTCAGACAAGTCGAGCGATAATAGACACTTCTCCTGTTCAGGACTACCTAGCGTAGAATGTCCTGGCCTGTTCTGCGCGAGGGGGTGACGTGTGGAAGGCCTGCAACCTCCCCAGTCCCGCCAGCACCCGCCCCTCCTTCAAAACATCCATCACTCACTTCCTCATCCCTCCTCATCCCCAACCCACCAACCACCCCTTCAACCTCCTCACTCCGACAGGCAGGCAACTCAAAACAACACCACCATCCCTCCAACAACACCAACCACCCAGCGCCATCCCATTACTCTCAGCCCCGCGGCAGCCGCCGAGGGCAAAGACGTTGTAGGCGCCGCCCTGGTAGTCGACGAAGACGACGACGGCGTCGAGGAAGTGGCACCACTGCCCGAGCCGCCGCCGGCGCTCGACCCCGAGGGGTTGGGCAAGTCATCGGAACCACCAGTCTGTTGTGGCGTGGTGCTTGATGTCGCCGACGTGCGTATCGTCTGGGGGTCGGTGCTCGCGGAGCTGACACTGGGGGAGCTGCCGCCGCCGGTGCCACCGGAGGCCTGGCATTTGCCGTCGGTTGTGCAGGTCGTTCCTGCGTTGCAGTAGCCCGCGCCGCCGGGGCAGCAGACGCCGTTGGAGGGCATGCATCTGGGATGGTTGGCTGCTGTTAGTTGTGACTAGATATGTGGGGCGTGGGGGGTAAGGGGGTGTACCCGGTGCCGCAGACCACCTTGCCTGCGTCACAGGTAGGGCCAGGGGCCTGGCATTTGTTGTCGGCTGTACAGGTGTTTCCTGAGGGGCAGTATCCAGCGCCGCCAGGGCAGCAGACGCTGCCAGTCGGCATACATCTAGGGTTGTCAGCCGTTGATGCGATCGGGCGCAGGGGGTGGGGAAAGGGGGCGTACCCAGTGCCACAGACTACCTTGCCTGCATCACAAGTAGGGCCAGGAGCCTGGCATTTGCCGTCGGTGGTGCAAGTGTTGCCTGCGGGGCAGTATCCGGCGCCGGAGCAGCAGACGCTTCCAGAAGGCATGCATCTAGGACTGTCAGTGCTAGTGTTAGAGAGAGGGGGGGAGCGTTATACCCAGTTCCGCAGACTACCTTGCCTGCGTCACAAGTAGGGCCAGGAGCTTGACATTTGTTGTCGGCTGCACAGGTGTTGCCTGCGGGGCAGTACCCAGCGCCAGAGCAGCAGACGCTGCCGCTAGGCATACATCTGGGATTGTCAGTATTGATATAGAAGAGGGGGAGGGGGCGCTGTACCCAGTTCCGCAGACTACTTTGCCTGCGTCACAGGTAGGGCCGGGAGCCTGGCATTTGTTGTCGGCGGTACAGGTGTTTCCTGTAGGGCAGTATCCAGTACCACCAGGGCAGCAAACACTACCAGTGGGCATACATCTAGGACTATCAGTTCCGGTGTTGATATGGGAGAGGGTGTGCTATACCCAGTTCCGCAGACCACCTTGCCTGCTTCACAAGTCGGGCCAGGGGCCTGGCATTTGCCGGCGGCGGTGCAGGTGTTACCTGCAGGGCAGTATCCAAGCCCAGAGCAGCAGACGCTGCCGGTAGGCATACATCTGTGGTTGTCAGTGTCGGTGTTGGCGTTCGATGGGGAAGGGATGGGCATACCCGGTGCCGCACTGAACTGTCCCTGGGCTACAGGAGTCGGTGTCGCAGGTTTTGCCGGTCTATGGAATACTCCTTGTCAGTCTCTCAATCAGCACTGGGAGGCGGGCTGGCCGTACTCGGCAGCACCCGGTCACAGGCAGACAGTAGTAGCCAGGGTCGCAGTATCTATCTCGTCCGAGCCTGTACCTTCATCAGTCAACGCGCTGCTTTATTGGGAAACTCAAAATGGCTTACGCGACGCAACACGCGCTCCCAACCGGCATGCACCCGGTCCCGCAGGCGGTTTCGCCGGCCGTGCAGGTCGCCCGGCGCGCAAGCTGAGCGGCCGGGTTGGGCGTCATCTCGGGGATCCTGTTGAGGGGCTCCATGGCGAACTCGCCGGGGAGAGCCCGACGCACAAGCATAGAGGCCGGGTTGAGCGACATCTCGGGGATCCTGTCGAGGGGCTCCATGGCGAGCCCGCCGAGGAGGGCGCGCATGCTTAGTTCGGCGAGACGCATCCTGAGTTTCTATTGTGGCTCTGCGACAGTGGTCTTAAAAGTCGTGTGCTGTAGGAATCAGCGGGCGCACAATGGAAGCTGCGGAAGGCAGGCGAGACAACAAAACGCCATAATACCAGAGATACCACTGCTCAGACACAAGAAACGACAGACCCCGTCCTTTATTCATCACCACCACACCACATCGCGGAGCGGCTCAACGAGAGCGCCCAATATGCACATCCAGACCCAGAACTATCAATCTTGGCATGGCTCACCTGCAGCGCCCAACATTAGGTAAGGCACATACTGTGTACCGCTCTGGGACGATTCCCGAAGGCCCGCGCCAGCGGGGCCAGCCCCCATCACGCCAGCCACTCAGCCGGCCGCGATGTGCAGGGTATCGAGGGCCATCGGATTCAGCTCGAACGCTTGCAGGGGCGAGCGCAAGGCTGTCAGGCTTTTTGGTCGCAACGTGGATGTGTTGGCGTGGGTGGCGTGGTTGGTGGGTGGCGAGAAAGCCACATGGAGTCTGGGCTCTGGACTCAAGCGTTTGCCAAGGAGAGAACCTTCGTTCTCTGTTCTCTTTTCGGATGCGGGGTAACATTGACTTTGAGACTGGTGAGCATGGCGGGTCAACGTCGTCAACGCACGTCCCATCTAGTCCAATAACCCTCAGACACCCTAGCGTCGGCAAGGCTGGGTCTGGCAATCAGAAACTTAATTCTGATAGCGTCGTCGTCTATTACGATCTCAACCAAGTCAAGTTCTCTTCTGGGCAACTCACGCGAGACACTTATAGCCAATCCAGATTGGCTGCATTCATGGCGAAACCCTCCGGGGAGACGGGTTTCTGTGCGGAGAAGAAAGACAAGGCCTTGTTATAGAACAATGGTCGGTTGCTCTCGGTTGCATCCGTCTGCGTTTTGTCCCGGGCTTGTATAAGGCACTGAGACGAAGATGCTGTTGAACTGAGTCCCTGGGGAGGAGGAGGACGGGGGGGGCCCAATGTCTCGATGCACCTCTTCGGGCTGCTCTCTACGGTGGGTGTTGAGGGTAAATATTTAGCAAAAGTCTTGGAGGTCTTGATCCCGTATTTTTCAACGACGTATCAAATAAAATCTGGTGCGAGGCGTCATCCAAGCGGCTTGGTTCAAGGTGGCTTGGGTGCTGCACTGCATTCAACAAACCGAGCTCTGCAGCCCATTGTCAAAGCCCGAGGATCTCGATGACTCGAGACAAGAAGTTGTGAGGCTGAGCTATCACGGCTCATTGTCTCGTGGGCGAACTAAAAAAAAACAAAGGCTGTCTTTGTGGTCCAACTAGGGAAGTGAAGGGGGACAGGTTCCTCCGAATGCGTAATTGCTCGAGACAGCTTGAAAGAAAAGCGTACCTACCTAAACATCGCTTTGGATAGACTCTTTTCTTTGTTCCTTGACGGGGATATTACATGCGTCTACCACATGGGCACCTGTCTTTCTCTTGCAGCCGAAAGTGCAACAGTCAGTCGGCATCCAGACACCGGCGACGCTCCTGGCTCAGATCTTCACTACGTACAAGTCCAGCAGTAACCACCCACCAGTCCCTCGCGAATCTCTCCCCTTTGCTCGACGAAAGTACAAGACTTCGTTGTGACACCAGTCTCATAATGGCCCATGCATTGCCTGCTCCGCCAGTCATTCCACTTACGGCCCAGGAAGCGACATTCCAACAGCACGTCGCCTTCATTTTATCGACAGTCCGGACCAAAGGGCGTTTGCCAGAGGGCCGGGAGGTCACGGATGAGTGGCACAAAAGATTTAAGCTTCCCAAAACAGTTCGATTCCACGGCTTGAGGGCGAAATACCGGAAAGATAAGCGAAAGAGAGATTGGTACGAGGTGCCTGCCAATTTGTTGGGAGTCGGCCACGACCATAACCAGCAGCAAGCCAAACAGGCACGGATCCGACTTGACGATGCGCTCCAGCCGTGGATGGCTCAACGGGTTCACACGCTCGGATGGGGCGGACTAGGCATCGCCTGTCTTTTCCGGGGCAGGGTGATCCCCGGCACTCCCCCAGACCTCTTTGTTGCCAAGTGCAATATGAACCAGACTCCGGCTTACGCGGCCGCGCTCAGGGAAGAAAGAACAAAGCAAAGGGTGAGACGCGAAACCCACGTTGCCAAATAACGAGCTGACGGTGTGGCGGACAGGTGTATCGAGGTGCTTTGCACGTAGTTCAGACTCGAGACCCCCCGCCGGTGCCGCCGGCCAACCCCACAAATCCAAACCCAGTACTGCCATCGCTCAATGACATAATGTTCCTCGACTATCACGCTCGCGGAGACCTCCACAAGGTTTTTGGCACCCTGGCGAGGAGGGCCGAAAACCCACCACCTGGACCACAACCCCCGCTGATCCCGAATCGCGTGTTGTGGTTGATGTTCCAATGCTGTAAGTTTGCTCTCGCGCCAGTTCGAGATATGCGATTTTAGGGGTTAGACCTTAATAAATACTGACATCACGGGCGTTTAGTCGTGCAGGCGGTGATCGCGCTGGAGCACCCTCCCCGAAGAGACTGGGAGATCGGTGACCAGATCCATCCCGACGGCCTGTATAATGGGCTACACCCATTCAGTGAACGTATCCCGCCAGACCCTGGGGCCGTCCCAGTTCCACCAGGAATCCCACTCAATGCTTGGACCGGCGTGGGCGCAACAATACGGGGCACCGGCTTCGTTCACTTTGACATTGACCCCCAAAACAGTAGGTGATCCCCTGAGTCCCGGTTTTTAGGAATCAAGTAACCTTCCGCGTCCTGAGCATAACATCTGATAAAGCGGGCAGTTCTTTTTGGCAACAAGATCCACGGCCCTCCGAGTGACCGTCATACTCACTTCCCCGTCCTGAAGATAGGCGACTTCGGCCACGGAAGGGATATCAACAACAGTGTCCTGGGGAATAGGTAAGATCGCCTCCATTACAACCGTGTATGATGAGTTAACGGATGATCAAGGCACATGATGTGGAACCTTCGGAGGCTTTCCAAGTTATTTTACTTCACGCCAGTAAGCCAGCACATAGTGTAGGAGATTGGATGTTTGCTTGCTTGTCACTAACTTGGTGCTGAATAGGAGCAGTTCACCGCGGAATGGGACTGGATTGCCCCGACAAACCCCATCTTCAAAGTCCCGCAGTTCGAGACAGCAGGCAAGTTTAGCTGGAAGACGAACCTCTATCAGTTCGCACTTGTGAGTCGCTCCCCCGGAAACGTCACATCCAATATAAGAATTCAGCTAATGTAACTCCTAATCCGCCTCACCACGGAAAGGTCATGTTCGTCGCCATCACCCTTAAAAGGCCCGACACACCCCCACACCACGAATTAATTTCCATCCCCAACCCCAACGGGGCAGGAAGGATAAAAGCGTGGTCCTACGGGAGCCACCTCTTGCATAAGAAGTTCAATCACATCGATCGAAACCTGCGGGAGTTGGTCGCGCAGTGCCTCTGCGACAAGCCAGCCCACAGGCCGGACCTTGCCGTCCTCCGAACCACCATCGCCAATCACCTGCAGGCGCAGAACTGGGCGGGACATGACAGCGACGCGGAATTGGCACAGTGGGTAACGGACAACATTGACAACCCGCCCGCTGTGCTTGGGCAACCCCTGCGGCCGTACTGGGTTGATACATAAGTGTGCACAGACAAAGTTGCCGTCCACTTGCCAACTCGCCTCTCCGCACAACGCATCCTACCCCCCCGTACCGATTTCATGAGGGATGCTTGGAGGAATTGTTGTGTTTCTGGTGTGAATACATTGCAGTTCAACACTTGAGATCGTTTGAACTCAGGAAAGCTGGAAGGTCGGTGAAAAGGGGCTTAGAAGCGGACAAAAAGACGTGTTGATGATGTGTGGTGTGAGACCACATAAACTTTTCTTGACATCGACAGTAAATTCAAAGTGGTAGCCATGGTTTTCGTTCACTCATCACGTACAAAGTGCACATGGTATTTTCATCACAAGTTCTAGTCAAGGATACCTCGTGCCCCCAGCGCGAAGATCTTGGGACACCCAAGCACGGAGGCACTGCACGCTGCCAAGTTCGGCTGGCGAGTTCGGCGCCCACAGCAACAAGTTCCGCACTTGACATGTAGATAAATAGATAAATGAATAAAATAAACCAGAAAGAATGCCAGTGAATATCCCAGACAGTAACATCTAAGGCAAGCCACGCCGCCCACCGTATGGATACAGCTCTATCTCATCACTAGCATGGCGCACTCCTTCCTGCGCCTCAATGTCCGAATCCGTCTTGTCTCTCGAAACATTAGACACTTGCGGCCGTGCCACGCTCCCTCTCTGCCCCGGCGTCTTGTCCGTGCCAGAACGGAAGCCAAGAGGTCCTCCAGCCTGAAACTGCGAATCTGGCCCTGCGGGCTCATACGTCTGTCCGGTGGAGACGGTGAAGATCTTGATCTTGCGGAAAAGGGGCGTCAGCGTGGCGAGCGAGGAGGCGGTTATCGCGACCCCGATTTCGACAGTCGACCAAGCGGCAATGGGCTCGTAAGTGTACAGGTAGTCGGGGTTGTCGAGGACGCCCGAAGCGTAGGGAATGCGTACGATGGAGGCGATGGAAGCTCTGCACGCGATTCAGTCAGTATCGCGCAGTCCTAGAGTCTGTGGTCGCCAGGGGGACACTCATACATTGAACCGAGTCCCAGGACGGCGCACACAGAGATCTTCTTGCGCGTTTCCATCTTCGCTTTCCAAACCAATGTCGCCGGCAGGATTGGCAGGATCCAGTCGGCCAAAACGTTGAGAAAAACGGCCATGTAGGTCGGGACGGTGGCGAACAGAGTGCTGTTGCACTCGCCTTCGCCCTTGACCGGAGCATAGCGAGTCCACTGATACTCGATGGGCCGGCAAGCCATCAAGGCAATGAAGAAGTAGCAGATGTTGAAGATGGTGACGGTGCCCATCAAGACCCAGAGGGTAATACGCTGCCAGCGCTGGTGCGAGCATATCCGGAGCAGGAAGAAGCCAACAACCAGTTTGACGAGGGAAGAGATGACGATGTAGAAGAGCGAAGCGATCCAGCGCCACATGACGGCTTGTGGTCGATCGAGAGGAGCCACATGTTCGATGTGTTTGCCGACGCCGTAGTGGACGCCCAGGAAGGCGGCAGCGCTGTAGCCGATATAGAGTGCCTGAAAGATGTTAGATGCGGAAAGGGAGAGCTTCAACGGGGCAGGAGTTTGCCATACCAGACAGACCATAGCGAGCCAGTCCTCAATGTAGAAACGTCGGAGTATGACGCCCATGGAATAACATCGGAGAGAGGTAGACACGACGGCCAAAATCAGGAGGAGTATGACGACGGCCTCCAGGCCCGCCCCGCGATCGTCTGACATTCTGGTGATGGTGTCTGACCCGTGGGACGGACTTGAGAGACAAACGCACAGCGTTACAGAATAAGGTATGCTTGGCAGGAAGGATTCGCAGGGGCGGGCTCAAACCGATTTATTCACTTGCATCGAGAGGACGGCGGGTCGATCATCTCGATTCACTGTTGCATTCCTTGACAATAACTGGCACATGAACCCCGTACCTGGCCTCCTTTCTTAGCGTCGCAACTAATGCAATCTGGAAACACGTGGGTATCATGGTGCTGGGACTGTGAAGAGGAGGGGGTTTCCCGGTTTCACTTCGCTGTTGTATGTAATTATGTGACGACACCTGACGAGGCCGCATCCGACGGTCTGGATGGGCAGGTGGAGTTCAAGGGCAAACCATCGACCTCGTCCGAACATCGAACATGTCCGGACATGGGACCGCCGTTTTGCAACAGGAGGTGTGGTTACATATTCGGGAGGCAGTTGCCCAAACAGGGCGATGGAGACGGGTTGTTCCTGGAGGACTATGCCTAAAACCGGCAGTTCCGCCGTTCTATCGAGGGGCCGTGCACTTCTGGACGCACGTTAGCCTCTTCGCTTCGCTAATCGCCGCGCTACCTCGGTTCGCCCACCGAACTAGCTCGACTTGGCAAGCATGGCCAAATGCTTAATCACATGCGACGACGTTGGCGCCGGATAAAAGACTCAGGCACAGGCACGGGCGCAGGGTTGTCCTTAGTCGAGCACGTCGACACCATTGCGGGGATTCGCAACGGGCCGATACTACAGTACGTGCTGTGGCGACGAATCAGGGGCTACGCGAATGAGCCCTGAGGGCACCGACAAGACTCAAGGAGACTCGGCAAGGTCAGCAGATCACATTCACTGGTTGAACGTGAGTTTCTTCCTCCGCACGACCTACTATGTGTTGTGTAGTACTATGTAGGTAAGAGAGTAAGAAAAGCCATTTGAAATTGTCAAAAGCAACAACTTCCTCCGCAGATCTATACGAATCTTCTCGAGATGCCTAGCAACGGCCACGCCGCCACATCAAACACAAGAACGCTTCAGGCGACATGATGACTGTCCTCCCCCGCAAACTGCCGACTGAAGTTGCGCCTCCGATAACACGTGCCGGTCAAGAATACTAACAGTAGCGTGCGGTTGTTGGCTCCGCTTGCTAAGCGAGCTCGGTGGGCCGCCTTGCCCAACTCCGTCGGTCTCGCGTCTCGGGAGCAGGGGGGGAGCTGCGGACGGGAATGCACGCATCAAGCGAACTCAAGCCACCAACCATTGCCGCCCCCTTATCCGAAACATGGAAGGTCCCGGGGAGATCGGATGCTTGGAATCAACCTCGATCACAAGGAAGACGGGTCGCCTTCCCGAGAGTGGCACATGTCTGCCACATTCCCATTCGAGTAAACCAGAAACCAGCGCCACAAGCTCATCGACGCCCCCTGAAAACACCAGCCAACCTAATTACGCGTCAGAGTCTTAGTAAATGCACCTGAACCCGCAAATAGTAAGGCTCCCGCCATTCCGGGGATGGCCACTCACCGTAGTCTTCCCCACTGTCCATCATGCTCAAAAACGTGCCGAAGTTCCGCCCATTCTTGCGGAAGACCTTGTTGATGGGCGTTAACGCGCGGTTCGCCTCGCGAGGGTTCTGCGACCACCCTCCATCGCAGTCTCTTTTGTGCGCCGCCGCGAAGTCCAGACCGAACTCAGCTTCGTCAATGGCAATCGAGTAGACGCCCTTGTGCACATTGCACTTGGTCAAGTCATTCGGATCCCGAGTGTCCGGAATGGGTCCGATCACTGGCTCCGCCCACTGCTGGAACTCAGGCTCCAACTCGCGCAGGGAGTAGTAGCCCCAGTCGTAGCGTCCGACGTGCGATACGTCCTGTAAAATGTCAGGTCAAGTCCATACTCCTGAAGGACGAAAGCAGGTGTCTGACTTTTTCTGTGTAAAATTTCTGTTGCTCACCGCCCACGGCCCGCTCCCATCCAGAGCTCGCGCTCTCTCCAGAAATTTTCCGGGATCGGCATGTTCATGATGCAAGATCCAACCCGCGGGGTATTCTAGCCCATCACGATTGGGTAGAAACCTTCCGATCCTCGCTCTCTCGTTGTCCCGACGAACCTTCCACTGGCCGTTCCGAGCTGGAGACCTGTGACAGAAGCGATGCTGCAGAATAGTGCCGCCTTCTAGCTGTCTGTAGACTTGGCTTGTCGAAAGAGGAGGATCTTGCTCGGTGTGCGGGTATGTAGAGCGCAAGGACAACGTCAAGTGACAGAGAGATAAGAAGGGGAATTGCTATGTCCCTTTGAGTTCTGTATCTATGATATTCTCTCTTCTCTTCCCGCTCTAAGGAGACCCCTATCGACCGAAACGCGTCGACACTGCGCCTTAAGTCCCAATACACACGTAGTATCCCGCCAAGAGCGTGCGACAGTCCGAGCCGACCGCCGGGTTCAGGGATATGAAGGTGCTATTGTCACGGTATCAGC
>FTIZ01002568.1_pt1 | contig 10500 bp, 13 predicted proteins | sample 1658381 | NCBI WGS metagenome assembly FTIZ01 (sample SAMEA3914822, study PRJEB12502) | metagenome | biome: forest; material: soil | place: USA | collected 2012-03-12 | depth 0.1 m
GAAGTCAAACGCCGCCTCGAAGCCCTCGAGCGCCGCGTCGAGCACGAATCGCGCAAGGACAAGGACAGGGAAGGGGACGGGCGGTCTGAGGGACTGCGGTTGCTGCTGCAGGCGCGGCAGGCCAAGGAGCATGGAGACGAGGAGGCCGCGCTCGGGTTCTACGAGCGGGCGGTGGTCTTCTTCCCCGGGCAGGCGAGGTTGGCCGGCAAGATTGAGCGGTTGCGAGCTAAGTTGGGGTTGGACCCGGTTTGTGAGGTGGGGGATGCGGTGGTCAAGAGGAGGAGAAAGGTTGGAGAGGAGGATGGGGACTACTTGGAGGGGACCGAGGCGGATATCGATGACGAGGCGGATGAGAGGCCCTTGAGGACGCCCAGGAAGAAAGGGGCAAAGAGCAAGGTCCGGGAGGAGGAAGTCCTTGACGGGCCTGAGTCTCCGCGCACGAAACGCTGTTGGAGATTGTCAACTCGCGCGACCTGGGGTTGATCCGGAGCCTGCATGGGTTTGGCGCGAAGAAGGCGCAGGATCTGGTCGACTATCTCACGCTTAAGGGCGAGGGGGAGTCGGGGCGCATCGAGTCGGTTGCGCAGCTGCGGATGCTGCCGGGCATGGGAGGACGCACGGTGGGTAGAGCCTATGAGGGGCTTGTCGTGGAAGAGGTTTAAGTTCTGTTCTGTTTCCTGTCTGCATCATCTGGTCAGTCGTCTTGCTTGGTTCAGCATCCGGCATGGCATTGCTTGGCGTTCGGTTTGGCATGGCCTGGCGTGGTTGTTTTAGAATTCTCTTGCTTGTCTGGTCACGGCCCGGACCTGGTCATTCTTAATGCTGTTTGGGTCGGTTGTTTTCTGCATCGATTGTCGTCGAGACGAACTCAGGTTGGCTCGACGGGGTCACGCGAGCATTTTCATCTGCATTGTCTCGACCGTTGAAGGATGCGTGTATCTTTTGACGGCCGTTGCTTGTGGCGCATTCGAAGGCCAAATAATTACTATTCTCCTCACCGCCGGACTTGCATTACCTCGAGTATCAAGCAAGGACTCTGATGTTCTCTGGGGGATCAGCCTGCTTTTGTCGTGGGGGTCCAGTGTCAACGCCCCTTCCTGCAGCTGGCCGGGCCGGCCCTCTAGGGGTCTTTGGAAGCGGCGCACGGGCGCTGCATGGCGCTGTGGAAGATGCGCATTGCATCATTGGTGCCCCACCCACTCTTCTGCGCCGGATCCGAGGATCGCTGCATGGTCGTCTCGGTCTCGGAGCTCGACACTTTGTTTCGCCGAGGGAGGCCGACGTAAATCGAACCTCGCGCAATTCCCTCACCACCAGGCGGACATCGGAGCAGCCGCTCATTACCGCGCGTCATCCAGAGTATCTGGGGACTAGGCTCGGCAGCGCGCACAAATCGCGCGAAGGTCCCCGCCCTTGCGACGGACTGGCTCCCTGCCCGGCGTGGAATCGGCGACTTCGACCAGCCTTGAAGGACAGCACCCGCCCTTGACCGCTGCCCGTTGCCGCACCCCTTCTTGCGGAAGATGTCGCCCAGTCCCCGACCACAATGGCATCGCAACCAAGAATCATGATGGCCATGAGCCTACACCGAGCCAAAGCCGCGCCCCTCCTCCGTCCCCGACGCGCATGCGCCGTCCTCTATCGACAACCGTGGGCCGCCCGCCTCGGCGCCCTGAACGCATCCGCTCCCCCCTCATCTCTCCGAGCCGTCTTTCACACCACGCCTCTCCGCAATTATGGCCCGAAACCCCCAAATTCCGACGCGGTCCCGTCCCCGCCCCCGCCCGCTACCGGCCGGAAACCTGTCCCGCCTCCACCCCAAGACCCGCTCGCGACGGTTGACAAAAGCGCGCAAGAGCAGCGCAAGGCCGATTGGGCAATAATGAAAGAGATGTCGCGATACCTGTGGCCCAGAGACAGTTGGAGGGACAAGATGCGCGTGCTGGTGGCAGTAGGCTTGCTGGTGAGCGGCAAGGTGCTCAACGTGCAGGTGCCCTTTTTCTTCCGCGAGATCATCGACTCGCTGAATATCGACTTCGCTACAACAGGTGGCACCGTGGCTACCGTTGCGGGCGCCATGATCTTTGCGTACGGCCTCGCGAGGGTGGGAGCCATTGTGTCCCAGGAGCTGCGCAACGCCGTCTTCTCGTCCGTTGCCCAAAAGGCGATCCGTCGCGTTGCCACCAAGACGTTTGGCCACCTCCTGAACCTAGATCTCAGCTTCCACCTGTCCAAGCAGACGGGGGGCCTTACACGCGCCATTGACCGCGGCACTAAGGGTATCAGCTTTCTGCTGACAAGCATGGTCTTCCACATTGTGCCGACGGCGTTGGAGATCAGCTTGGTAAGCGGCATCCTGACTTACCAGTTCGGCTGGGAGTTTGCCGCCATAACTCTGCTCACCATGGCTGGTTATACAGCCTTTACCATTTGGACGACTGCCTGGCGGACAAAGTTCCGGCGGCAGGCCAACGCGGCCGACAACAAGGCGTCCACCGTCGCCGTGGATTCTCTCATCAACTACGAGGCCGTCAAGTACTTCAACAACGAAAAGTACGAGATCGGCCGCTACGACAAGGCCCTGCAGCAGTATGAAAAGAGCTCCATCAAGGTGGCAACCTCTTTAGCCTTTCTCAACAGTGGCCAAAACATCATCTTTTCCTCGGCGCTCACGCTCATGATGTGGCTCGGCGCCCAGGGCATCGCCACAGGGTCCCTCTCGGTGGGCGACCTGGTGCTCATCAACCAGCTCGTCTTCCAGCTTTCCGTCCCTCTCAACTTTCTTGGCTCTGTTTACCGCGAGCTGCGTCAGTCCCTCCTCGACATGGAGACCCTTTTCAACCTCCAAAAAGTCAACGTCTCCATCAAGGAAAAGCCTAATGCCTCCAGCCTCACCCTGCCCAAGGGCGGCGAGATTCGCTTCGAAAACGTCTCTTTTGGCTACTACCCCGACCGACCTATCCTCAACAACCTCTCGGTTACCATCCCGGCCGGCAAAAAGGTCGCCGTCGTCGGCCCCTCGGGCTGCGGCAAATCCACCCTCCTCCGCCTGCTCTTCCGCTCCTACGACCCCCAGTCCGGCCGCATCTTCATCGACGACCAAGACATCCGCGACGTCTCACTCGACTCCCTCCGCCGCTCCATCGGCGTCGTCCCGCAGGACACCCCGCTCTTCAACGACACTGTGGAGCTCAACATCCGCTACGGCAACCTCGACGCCCCGCCGGAACAGGTCCTAGATGCCGCCCGCCGCGCGCACATCCACGACAAGATCGAGTCGTGGCCGCACGGCTACCAGACCAAGGTCGGCGAGCGCGGCCTGATGATCTCGGGCGGCGAGAAGCAGCGCCTGGCCGTGTCGCGGCTGATCCTCAAGGACCCACCGCTGCTGTTCTTTGACGAGGCCACAAGCGCGCTGGACACGCACACCGAGCAGGCGCTGATGGCGAATATCAATGAGGTGCTCAAGGAGAAGGCTAGGACGAGTTTGTTTGTGGCGCATCGGTTGAGGACGATTTATGATGCCGATGTGATCATCGTGCTCAAGGAGGGGACCGTGGTGGAGATGGGGAGCCACAGGGAGCTGATGGAGGGGAATGGGCTGTATGCCGAGCTGTGGACCGCGCAGGAGATGTTGATGCATGACAAGGAGGCGGTGCAGGGAGGTTCAGGGCCGAAAGCGGAGGTACTGGAGAAGGTGTAAGCACCTCAGGGATTACAATGTAAGCGAATGGGAAAGAGGAATAGACCGGATTTTCGATGAGTTGGTCCCATCTCTGTTTTTGCCTTGGACGAGAAAGACTCTATTCTCTCCACCCTGGCCGAGAACTCTGACCTCTGTATATTGCCTTTTGTCAACTGCAGGTTTTGACTCGGCTCCGTGCTTGATTCGGTCCCTATCTCAAACTTCATCCTTCCGGAGCTGCTCAAACACCCGCTCAATTTAGCTCTTGGGATCACCTCAGGCTCAATAGAGTGCAGACTGTTCCTGCAACTTTGTCATATTTGCTGTCCGTGTCACCCCACCCTTTCGCAAGCCCTTTTTTTCTAACATGCAGTATTGGAGGGGAGACGGTTTCGTTGTGGCCTCAGACTAAACCACCGAGAGGAAGGTGTCGGATCGATGCACGGGTCTTGTGCGTTGTCAAGGCACAACCTGAGGCTTTTCTCGTCCCGGTGAGATCCAAGTATGATGCTGCGCCGAATCACCCGAGCCAAGAGCGCTTGAAGCGGATGAGGAGAATAGCCGGTGGCACGGGCGAATGGCAACAACGCCGATGGCCCAGCATAGCCTCGTCGCAATGTCCGTCGGATCCATGGTCAGCGCCCAGAGCTGTCAGAAAGTCGTGCAATGCCCGATTTTCAATCTTTGGCGAGGGCGGAGTATCAAGACAAGGGCGGAGAAGAGTATTGGGAGTTGGGAGTGTGGGAGTGTTGCCGAGTATTAAATTCCCCGAAGCCTCCTCGGGCGTCCTGAGAACAGCTTCATTTGATAACCGTTAGCATACATTTGCAACCTACGACTACCAGTTGCTCGGCCATGCACATCAACCTTCTGACAGCGGCGGCTGTCTTTGTCCCGCTCTGCGCCGGAGTTCCATCTCGGCCTCGGCACAGGCCATGCAGCGAGGTGAGCGATCAGGTCGAGAAATGGATGTCTGATAATAAGATCGGTAAGTCGCTAGCTCAACGACGACTGGCTCGCTCCCATTGACAACTTTAGTGCCAAGGAACCTCACCTCTCTTGAGCGGAACGTCATCCCTTCTACACCAGCGGCGCCCATCCAACCCTCGGTCGCCTTTGCGTGCCTCAAGTCTGTGTCTCTGCACAGGGACACGGCCCTGCAACAGTTGGAGTTTCTCCGACCTCTGTTCGAATGGCAGAGCACGGTTGATTACCTTCGGAACCCCCCTCAGGGGTATCTCTCCGAAGGTGTTGATCTGCTCGGTGGCCTCGATGACATTGCTACCAAGCTGAAAAAGAATAGGGGCTATATAAACGAGTTCGGGTTCCTAGCCGATCTATACACTCTAACCTCGGTTCGCCCCCGAGACTTTCATCTCGGCTTGTCGACACTACTTTTGGATCTGTTCACCTTTCGAATGGGGGTTAAGTTCGTCTCGATTTCCGAGGATGGCGTATCCATGCCTAAGATCTACCTTCACGGTACGGCTTGCCTTGTTCTCTGCGTCGTAGTTTTAGGTCTGAAGCTGACCGCTTTGAGCCTCGTCTCTAGACGACGTCAAACGCATTCAGCACGGGTATACTCCATCCCCAGTGTCGACAATCGAAGGAGTCCCGGCAATGGAGTTCCTGCAGAAAGCCTCAGCGCAGAACGGTTGGAGTCACGATCCAGACGCCCGCTTCAACAGCCTATTTCCGAGTCTCGCCAACGACGCAAATGTGGCGTACGGGTCACCAGACCCGTTCTTTTTGGACCTCCGTGACACAACGGCGGTCAAGTGTCAGAACGGGACCAAATTCCAATTCGCCAACAACGCCTTTGTCCGAGCCAACTTCACCAATATCAAGTCCGGGGCTGACCTGTACAAGTCATTTGGCCCGAGCAATGGTACGGGAGAGCAGGCTATATCCTGGCACAACTATCGACTGGCTGAAAGAAACTACACAAGCACCTTTTCGGGCTACCCACAAGCGGCCAGGGCCGATAAGGCTGGGTACATTGCCGGCTTTCTTCCCGAGGGCCCGGGGGTTTCAGATGTGGCAATCCTTTCTGTGAAGAGTTTCTTGGGTAACCAAGGCCCAGCAGCCCTTACTCAAGACCCCGTAGTTCAACTCCAGGACTTTTACAACGTCACAATCGACTTCCTTCGCACCGCAACGGCCACTAACCGCTCCAAACTCATCCTCGACGTCCAAGGAAACAGTGGTGGCCTCGTCTCTAACTTGGCTACGCTCTACTTTGCCCTTTTCCCCAGCCAGACCTTCCCCCTACTTTTCCAAGGCCGCGCCCACCCCCAACTCGCCTGGCTCGGCGCTCAACTGTGGAACAACTCTGACCCGAACGCCTTCTCCTGGCCCTTTCAGGGCTTTGTCAAACCAGACTCCAGGCCCTGGACCTCCTTTGCCGAGTTCTACGGCCCCTATAACGACACCTCCCACCCCCCACGTGGCGCATACACCCACCTTGCCCAGTACAAGGTACAGACCAACACCAGCGGCCAATTCAGCATCCCAGTCCTGCCCCCCTGGTCCACGCCTCCCTTCCGCGCACAGGACATCACTATCCTGACCGACGGCCAGTGCGGCTCGGCCTGCGCCCTCCTCGTCGAAATGCTCACTCATGCCCACGGCGTACGCACCGTCGCTCTCGGCGGCCGCCCCCTCGCCGCGCCGATGCAGGCCGTCGGGCAGGCCAAGGGTGGGCCCGTCATGTCATTTGCCAGTTTCCCGGATTTTGACCGGGCCAAGGTGCCCGAGGGGTTGCGGATGCCACCCGTGTCACTTTCTAACAAGATCAGTCACACGTCGTATAAACCGCCGCTTAGGCTGGCCGGGATAGATTTGCTGGGATGGGGAGCCGGGGTAAGTTTCAATGTCGCGAATATGCTGCCGTTCGGGGAGGAGAAGGGCGGGTTGCCGTTGCAGATGAGGTACGAAGCAGCGAACTGTAAGCTATTTTTTACGTGGGAGATGGCAAGGGAGATAGAGGCCGTGTGGAGAGCTGTTGCGGGTGTGGCGTGGAGAGGGTCGAAGTGCGTGAGAGGGTCGACGACGAATGGGGATGGCACGATTGGGGGTGTGCCGGGGTTTGTAGAGGGTGTTGAGGATCGGTATGAGTTGGGGAGAGGGCCGGGAGAGGTGGGACCTGTGCATAAAAGAGGGGCGGTGTAATGATGGAGTGGAGGCTGGGGGTTTGGGTTGAGGTTGTGACGGAGCTTTTCTTAGAGGGAGAACTTTGCATTAAGTATAGACGTTCATTCATCACCCCTGAGTCCTAACCCTAATGGTGACCAGAAGTTTATGTTAAACGACTTTGGAACTTTGCGTAGCCACAACTAGCTCACTCTTGCTTTAGTTCTTCGGACTGACCAGTTCTCAAGGGCTAATTGGGGGAATTATTGACCTCTTGTGCCTACCCTTTTGATCCGACCTCAATTCTCTTGCAGCTCTGGAACCACCTCACAAGTCTAGAGTCCTCTTACAATGCAGGAATTAGATTTCAGGGACGTATTCTGTATCGTGATCAAAGTGCCTACTCGCTCCTTGTAAAGGCTAAAAATCCCTCAATCACCTCAACAAAACCCATGGCAGCCAACTTGCGTGCAACAAGCCGCCGCCAGTCGGTCCCATCCTCCAGGTTTGGGAAATCCAACCCCGAGGACACGTGAAACTTGGTTCTCGCCCACTCTCTCGGGACGAAGCTGGCAATCTCCCAGTCAATAAGACCCAAACATCTCGTCTCCGGACTGACAATGACGTTTCCCGGCCCGAGGTCGCAATGGTAAAACACCAGCGAAGAAACGTCCATGCCCATAGCAATAGAATTCTCGCGCAGTTGGCCTGGACCCATCGACTCGGTCTTAGCCAAGTAATACTCGGATAAGTCGCCTCCATCGACTCCACAGATACCCGTACTCTCGCTCTTCCATTCGGCCATCTTCTCGCACTCCTCTGCTACACGAGCAACGTAAAATTGCCGCAATTCTTCGTCCATAGTCGGCCAAGCTGCCGCTAGCGTTATGCCTGGAACGCGGGAGATGATCAAGTAGTATCGGTCAATCCACTCGCCGTGATAGAGGACCTCAGGGATATCAAAACCAAGCGGCCTCTTGCCCTTCATGAACTCGAGCGTGACATGCTCTTTCGTGAATTTCTGATGCCGAAGGTCGCGGACCTTGATGAAGGCATCGCCGGCACACCAAACAGCCGACTGGTCTCCGGCGGCGTACACCAGCGGCAACTCGGCTGAGCCCTCTGGGTGAGGCTGAACTAGAGGGAGCGGTAAAGGGGCGTCAGAAAGGACGAAGAATCCGCTTTTACTGTCACTCCATGACGGCTGGGTCGGAGAGGGTATGGGTTGGCGGGAAAGCAGAAGCTTGCCACCAATCACCCAGGACGTGTCGTTGACCGCTTGGATGGAGTCGTTGACGTGGATCTTAGGGGTCGACATCGTGGAAATGGGAGCCTCCGTGGAAAGAACAGTCCCAGAAAATTGGAAGTCCTCAACTGGGCTTAGTGTGTCGATTACGGCCGGCCGACAACGCAAAGTTGGTGCTGGGAGGTGTGATCAGGCGCGTGGTTAGGATTGTTGCTCTTGGGTCGCCAGTTGGCCAATGAGCCAAGACAGGAAAGGTCGTCGTGGGAATCGCTCGGCTAACCAGCAGCAGGCCCAGTGTGGTACACTGGACTGCAAGCAAATACCATTTTAACCTCACTGTTTGTGTTCACAATGCAGGGGGTGCTCTATTGGCCGGGACTGATACATGTTACACTCCTCTTGGACGTGATTGTGTGATTCGGGGGTGCTGGGGCTGAATACTTGAGTCGCTCTTGAACTTTATTAAGTGGTGCGAAGCAGTTTGAAGGAGTAGCGCCCGACTCTGTTTCTTCTGTCGACCGAGAAGTTTGTTCTGCCTCAAGACCGAATAACCCTGGCACTGGTCGCGATTCTCAAACGCTTTCCAAACAGCCACAAGGGGACAGCGACCAAGCCAAAGAGACCCATGAGCATCCCAAAGATGCCGAACGGTTCCGCCGCGCCTCGGTCCTGCACCCAAGTCGCAACGAAAAATGACCAGGCAAAGGCAATGATGGAACGGAGAATGGTGACCATAGTGAAACAATCGGCAGCCAGGTAGCCGTAGGAATCGATAAGCTGTGGCACACTGTCAGCAAGAGGTTACCCGACGGGTGAAAAAGAAGTAGAGGAGCCTTACGTAGTTAAAACCGACCGACGGCACCTGGGTCAGACCAAACGACACCATGCCAGCTCCAAATTCCAGCCCGACCCAGCGGTCGGGGCCTGGGTACTGAGCAGAGAAGCCAAACACGAAGAAACCCGAGGTCGCAACGAACAGGGGGAAGAACAGGGTCGGCAGCCGATCCTCAGCCTCGGCCACGCCGTGATGCTGCTTTTTGGCCTGGCGCTTTAGTTGCCAGTCTGCCAGGACGAAGGTGTACCCGTAACCGACCAGAGCGCCGATAAGGCCACCAAGGTTGATCAACCCAGCGTTGGCGCCCCAGAGATAGGGCGGCATGGAGACTAACTGCGGGCCGATGAGCGAGATGGTCACCACGCCGCCGACAAGACCAGCGTAGTGCAGCATGACAACCCATGTTCCTGGAAGAGCCAGAGTGCGCCATGGCTGAATGAAGTAGTGCAGCAAGCTCTCGCGGGCCTTGGGGTGTTTTCCGATGTTGACGTGGAGGGACTGCAAGAACGTGTATGGTTCGTGCGCGGCCTGCTGTTGGACTTGAACGGTTTCGACTTCCTTGGTGTCTATGCCTTTGTTGTCTTCCGAAATGATGCTGGCGTCATCGGAGCGAGCTCGCTCGTAATACGTCTCGGGCAAGAAAAACACCACGCCGAGGAATGTGAAGCCGGTCACCGCCGTGTTGACCCAAAACACACTGGCCCAGCTGTAGCCAAATCCGATGTAGCCTCCAGTAAGGCCGCCAAGGAGAGAGCCCGCGCAGAGGAAGATGGTGTACACAGCCTAGCATTGTTTGTCAGTCCTTTTTCTGCCATAGGAAGCTGAAGGGTGAGGTATGATAAGGTAGGTAGGGGCTTACCATGGCTCTGCCACGCTCGTGAATAAAATACAACTCGCCAATCAGGGCCGGAGCAACTGTCTCTGCCGCACCGCCGCCAGCCGCCTGGAATATTCTCGCGGCAATAAGCGAGTCGAATGTTTTAGCCTCGGCACACCACACGGAGGACAGTGTCATGAGCAGGGTCGCGATGAGCAACACGGGTCGGCGCCCCATCCAGTTGGATAGGGGCACCCACCACATGTTGGAGGTGCCAAGGAGGAGGACATGGACCTGAATTGGAGTTCTCGTCAGTGGGATGTTCAAGATAGGTAGTGTGCGCCTGGGCAGGAGGCGGGATTGCTTACGGCCACAATGTAAGCCAGTTGGGAGAAGTCTTTTGGCTCCTGAGGATACGCCGCTGGCCAAAGCTGAAGCACGGGAGCGATGCTTGAGGACGTGTAGTTGGAGACGAACGCGTAGACTGACGCGACCAGCAACGCTCCCGCCTTCCGCGCGAAGGAGAAGTTGAGGGGATCGCGAGGACTGTCGGACGGTTTCGGGAACTTGACTAGATGTCCCTGATGCCCAGCCGTGACGGTTTCATCCTCATCTGCGTCGTACGACTGATCAGTCCACTGCGCAATTTATCTGATGTTGCTTTGGAGTGTTGGTTGCATGTCGCGTCTTGGCTTACCGAGAATCTTGACCGTCCCCGGTGGCGCCAGCGCCTTCACCTCGGCTACAGCCGGGTGGGTATCGGTGAAGCCGTCGATGCGGCGGTG
>FTIZ01002825.1_pt2 | contig 10500 bp, 15 predicted proteins | sample 1658381 | NCBI WGS metagenome assembly FTIZ01 (sample SAMEA3914822, study PRJEB12502) | metagenome | biome: forest; material: soil | place: USA | collected 2012-03-12 | depth 0.1 m
GTGGGAGCGCCTATTCATCAAGACCAACGAGAAACTGGTGCGGTGGCAGGACAAGGCCGATGCCGACGCGGCGGCCGCCGCCCAGGCGGAAAAGAAAGGTATTTTCGCTTCGGCCGGCGAGGCGATCATGTCCCGGTTGGTGGGCGCTGCCTCTCAACTGCCGCGGCCGCCGCCACCGCCTCCTGCCGTGACGCCTCTGGCGGTGGAGCGCAAGAGTGAGCATATCCCGGAGACCTATGGATACCACGACATTGTCTCTTGGCAGAGGGGGGATATCCAGCCCAGAGAACAGGTGCTAGCTTGAGCTTGAGTGCGATGGCTTTATGTATATCAAGGGAAAATATATCTTGTGTCGAGGTATTGATCGTAGGTGATGACAAGGGCTATGTTAGTTATCATCTCCTTGTAATGCCCCTGAATGCCGAGTAGGTGACTGTCTAACTCTCTGATCGCTCGCAACTTGCTGGTACTCGTGGTGGCATTCTTGCTCGGGGACAAATACTTGATTACTCCAAACGTTCGCGTCCGATTTATAAAACTAACTCAACTCTCGACTCTCCTCGCTTCGTCCTCCAGTAGTTAGTTAGTGGCCTGCAACACCTCCCCGCAACCTTGCAACAACGCCCCCCATTTCCTAAACACTTCTGGGTTGAACTCCCACTTGCCCATCTCCCACGAATCACCCCAAATGATAAGTGACGCCGCAGAGCCCGCTTCCAGATTTACCAGGTCACATACAAACTCATCGCAGAGTTCACCTTCGTCCAGCCGCCCCTCCTGAATTCCTTGCAGGATATTATCTCTCATTCGCGGAATAGGGAACAGATCCAGCCACGGGTGGTGTTTGACTGTTCGTTGCAAGGCAGTCGGGGAGAGATGGGCGGGAAAGTTTTGCGATGTGCCCTCCGTGAGTTGTTGAGGGCCCTGTAGCGTAAACGGGGAAACACCTTCGTCGCTCTCTAGGCATTCGACGGGTATGCCGAGGACGAGGGCGTTTCTAGCTAACGCGTCAAAGGCATTGAGACGGGTGAGAATTGCGAGGTCTCGGGGAACCGGGAGACTGCGACTCCAGTCCTCAAGGGCTCTCTGCATGAAGCGCATGGCTTCCTCGCGCATCTCAACAGGTGGAACAGCGGCAGGTACCGGACCGCGTCTCCGGTTATGTCTGCTTGAGGGGCTGGCTCCAAGCTAGCGGGAACGAGCTGCATGTGATCTCCGGCTTGGGCTACCGCTAAGCGTGCGAGATGCCTCTTCTTGCCTGGATGCGCGGGTTAGCTGGCCCCCCATGGGCTATGAGATACCATGAGATACGTGAATACAGCACGGGATCAGTGACTAACGATACGCTCTCTGGTGGAGACGGTTTTGCCGCCGCCTCCTTTCCGCCGGGCTCGTCACCCCGGCCCAGTTGTCAGTCCCGTCCCACACCTCAGAGATCTCCGGCGCCATAGTGAAATCGAGCGCGGGTGTGTTTGTGCGTCTCTGCGCATGGAAAGTTGATATGGACGGCAAAAGGAAGAGGGACGGCAACCCGGGATCGAGAGCGCAAATTTGCTGCATGGAACAGACAATGTGGGCAGAATCGGTGATGTCCAGTATTCTGCCTGGGCGATGGTGGCGATGATGTGATGGATGGAACGAACACAAGAGTATTGGAGTGTGTGGACCAACCCGCAACAAGAACGCAAACTCGATCTGATTCGTCCCAGCCCCTGACGAGCCCACGGCAGCAGACTCGGCCCACAACAAACAGGGGGATAAGCAGCCTGCATATCCCGCTAACGTTAGCCCCGAGAGTGAATTCTCCAATCACAGATAAGAACGTCGAAGGCACGAGCTTGATGCGGACATGCAGAGGGATGTAAGCCGAAAAGGCTGGGCACAATGGACAGAAACTTGGAGTCCGGTCTTTGGTATAAAGTAAACTCGACTCCTCGCTCATCGGACATGAAGGCGTCTGACTTTGTGTTCGTGGACACTTACTCGTCGCTTACACCGCTGTACTGCCCCTGACACCTCTTCCGCCCCTGGAGTCCCAGGCTGATCCAACAACAACTCAACCCCTTCTTGAGTCAGCATTCACTCCATCCACCTGTAACAACATGGGTCGCTCTTTTAAGCCCGATCAGGACATCCCCGACCTTGACGGACAGGTCATCATTGTCACGGGAGGCAACTCTGGCCTAGGTCTCGAGACTGTCCGGCAACTGGGAAAGCACCGCCCCGCCCGCATCTACCTCGCTGCCAGGTCGCCGGACAAAGCCAAAGCCGCCATCGAGCAGCCAAAGGCGTCCAACCCTCAAATTTGCCCGATTACATTCCTCGAACTTGATCTTTCCTCGTTCGCGAGTGTCAAAGCCGCCGCGAAGACGTTCGGAAGCGCCGAGTCCCGGCTCGACATCCTCGTCAACAATGCGGGGATCATGATGACGGCCGAAGGCCTGACCGAGGACGGATATGAGATTCAGTTTGGAACCAATGTCATGGGCCCTACTCTCTTCACCCAGCTTCTCATGCCGATCCTCGAAAGAACTTCCAAGCTCAACCCCCAGACGCGCGTCATCAACGTGGCGTCGGCCTCGGAAAGGATGGCTCCTAGCGACATCTACCAGCTCTCTGAGCTGAAGACGGAGATGTCCAACCGTCACACCACGCACGGTACTGCACCTCCAAGCTCGCCAACATTCACTACACGTCGGCATTCGCCGAGCGGTCCAAAGACGTCAAGTTTATCTGCGTCCACCCGAGGATGGTCGCAACGAACTTGGCCAATAACTCAGCGGGTGTCTTTCTCAGGGCCTTCCTCTTTGCCTCTGCTCCTTTCGCCTCATCCATCAAAACGGGAGCTCTGGCCCAGATCTGGGCGGCCGTCAGTCCGGAGGCGAAGACAGGCGAGTTTTATGCTCCGGTGGCTGTGCCTTCGAGCCGCTCAAAGGCTAGTCGAGATCGCGAGCTGCAGGAGAAGTTGTGGAATTGGATTCAAGACGAGCTAAGTGGGCATCTTTAGTTGTAATTAAAAGTAGAGCGTTTACCACAAATCTCACTTATCATTGTTCGCGTTGGTGCATTCAAGCCCGTACATTGGCCTTATCTTTCCGAACTCGGGCTCGGAGCTCTGGAAGGTGTATCTTCACTCACGATTAATCAGACATAGGTGACATGAATATGAGGCAGATTCGGACTACGTATTAAGACAACCATAAATCTCTCTATGTTAGCAACCGGCAAGGAGAACTCGAATCCATGGAAGTACGAGGGCAGCCAGATGTGGGGAACCGAAGCCCGTGAATCTGTCTGCAACACAGGCTTTGTAATAACTGAGTGAGTAAAGAACAAGGAGGCAAAGGGAACAAGAGAACAGCATGTGTTACGGGTTGTTAGACGCTCGTTGTTAGTTGTTTCAACCATCGCCGTGGGGCGTATACCCCCATTCTCCTTCACGGCGGCAGAAATCCACCGTCGTATCTCCAGAACGTTCCCCTTGCGTTTTAACATACTACCACCACCCTCATTCCCAAACCCTGTTTTCCAGCAGTCATGAGCGCGCACTTGAAGCAACACCTCCCATCACTTTTATTCCAAATCACCGCGCTCGGCCCGACATAGGCGCACCATGCTCGGGCATACGTCTCAGCGGCCCCGCCGCCCGTCGCGTTGACGACGGTGATGACGCTGTCATCCCACGCCCCGTAGGTTTCCGCCGAGATCAGGTCTGTCAGCTCCACCGTACGGAAGACATAATCCGCGGCATCCAAGGGGTCGATGCGGTGGCAGCGGGTGCCGCTATCCCGGCGGCACGGCGGCGCGGCCAGGAAGACGCTGTTGAATAGAAGCCTGAACGTGACATCTTTTTGCGCCTGACGTAGCCAGAAGTGGCAGTCTATAGTTTTGATTCCCAACTGCCTGTCCCCCGTGTGTCCGGATAGCACCATCTTCCGTAGCACGACCGACTCGGTGGACGTTGTAGGGACCTTGGGCTCGGTCCATTCGGCCTCGTCACTCCACTCTCGGAGTTCTAGTGGGGGTCGGGGGGCGTACTCGTCTGCCTCGGTCTGTGACGTAAACACGCGCGGCAGCATGGCGGTTATGTTGGCTGGCACCCCGAGACGATGCACCACAGAGGGCGAGTCGGTAGGGCAAGGGCCGACCCAGCCAGCCATACACCTCACTCCCTTTTCGTCCGCTCCCCTGAGTAGAGACAGGGGCGCCATGACCTTGCCGACGATGGAGCGCACATGCCAGTAAGACTTTCCGGGATACAGGATTCCAAAGTTGGCGTTGTGCGACTTCAGGCCGAACCGACCAGCGGTGCTTTGCAGCGTGTCCGACATGAAGTACAGAGAGATGACGAGAACGGATGGGAACATATACCCAGGAAGGACGATGCCGTTTAGCCAGTCCCAGACTGGCAGTGGCATTCTAACACACGGCGGTGGCTCGTTGCGCCACTCAGCAGCCTTAGCAACGACCTCGTCGGCAAACGGCCAGTCCATGTCTCTGGCGAACTTGGCGATGGCATCTAGCTGCTGGCTCTTAATGCCGAGGGTTGCTCCGGCCGCCGATGATTTGCCGATGGTCTTGAAGTCGATATTTTCGGCCCATAAATGAGCCGCAATCATGGCCAGCAGAACCGGGCGAGTGAGACCACCGTTCCAACTCCGACCAGCCCGTTCAATGAGGAGGGTGAGCATGCGTGCCTCCAGGAGACGGAGCAGGAGGTCTAGCCAGATGTAGCCAAACTCCTGGTGGCAATTAGGGCTGTACATGGCGGTGGTAATGCTGGTCAAGGTCTCAAAGCTCGGCACGGGGCGCGAGGGTATGTGTGCTATCAGATCTGAGATCTGATGACGGATCTTCAAGCCCTCCTGCGGGTCGAGCCAGGTGTACCTGCATATGAAGCCGGTCAGCTGTCATAATTTTAGTGTATAATCACTCGGTTATGGGCCGCTTCACTCACTCGCTTTGCCCAATAAGCTCGCGGACTCGTTCATAACCTTTATTCTCTGTCCAGTCCTCTCCCAGGCCATGCAGCAAGAGTTCCTCCCACCGCATCAAGAGAAGGTCCCTTGAGATACCTGGGCCATAAGAAGCCCGCAGCCACGTTCTTGCGAGAGGCTGTCCACCTTGCTTCTCTCTCCTCCAGTAGGTAATTTCCCGGGCATACCCGGCCAGCGAGGTTGAGCCGGGAGACCAGCCGGCGTACTTGGGATCTGCTATCACATCGCGTTCCAGGAGGTCATCAGCCATGGGAATGAGCGAGTTCGGGACAAACAAGGATGCTGCCAGGAATAATCAGTGGGCTGTTCGATGATGTAAGAAGATAAGGGGTTTGCTTATACCGAAAACGGGATGAGCAACTGGTTGAGTCTCTGATAACTCAGGCGCCTCCTCGATATTTGACAGTCGTGCAGCACACCGCAGAGTTGAAACTGTGTCACAAACTTTGTCTATAATGAGAGAGCCAGTATCGTGTAAGGGGGGTGGCGACCCTCGGTCTATGCGTGGCGCTGCGTGCGTCTCACGCCCTGCATTGAGGGACAGGTTGAGCATATCCAAAAGTGCCTGCTCCATAGTATCGACGAGGGGTGGTCAGGTATTACAGTCAAGCCAGTTGATGTTAGTTGCTTTGGATACAAAATTCAAGGTGTTTCTCAAACACTTCTGCCTCTAATACCCCTTGAAGGAGCCGTCGATCGCTACCACTGACACAATATGTACCCCGCACTGATCCTTCGATTCAGAAGACCGAAAGATGGCTGCCGCGTCATTGAGCCGGAGTGATATTCAACCGGCTTACTTTGTTCTTGCCATTTTCAGAATACGGGCTTAAGCTGCGGCCTCGGCCATTTTCTCGTGGTTATAGGGACATGAGTTTCACAAACCTCGACCTCGACTTGGCCCCTTCACTTTGTGCTGTTAGCATTTTGTCAACAAGGAACACCTCGGTGCCAACCACATCAGATATGATGACGATGCCAATGCAAGTTTCGCTTCCGCTGGCGATGTACTTGCGGGTTCCCATGAAACATGAGAAAGCTAGCGAGGTATCCCGCCCTCTCTATCTCCCGTTACGTTCATACTCTTGGATCAGAGCCGGCCTAACTTTCCGAGAACATTACGCACAACAAACAGAAAGACAAGAACGGTTTCAGCTATGAGGACATGACCGCCATCGAGGCTCACCATGACCGGGCATATGCCAGTGCACTTCTTTCATCCGTTTTTCGAGATCTTTTCAACCACCCAGACTGGTCGCAGTTACATGACTTCTTTACAAAGCGCTACGCCCCTAGCTGTGAACCGTCAACAAGCGAGGAAGAGAACAAAACCCGCACGCTGGCCCCGCCGGCGACCTACGCCACCCCTCAGGCTAAGAAGCCGAAAATTGTGGACTTTAGAACCGATGTCGACTCGATTGGCTTGCCGCCGCATATTCCCGAGCGTCTGTCCATCGCCAGCCGAATCTTCCGCCTCGCCACGGGCCCGGATCCGCTCTATGCCGCCATTGCACCCGCCATCGGCATGGCTGTCGGACCCGGGGCGTACATGGACCTCCTTTACAAACACCGAGCACCAGGCGGGTGCCTAGATGGTGAAACTATCAGCCGCAGGAATGAGAACCACAAGGCCGTCAGTTCACCAACATCGGCCAAACGAGATGGTTGCGGTCGTTCCTGGGACGAGTGGGCCCATCTCTGCGCAGCCCTTGCCGACTGGCTGTACGAGCACGATGCCGCTTGGTTGGAAATGGGCGTTCTTGATACGAATCGCCAGCGATATAAACACCCGCTACAACCCGAGGAACAACAGAGAATCAGCTTGGCAGCCAGGGTACCGAGGGAGTACTTGGCCACCGACACCATTGACGCTGCCGACGCGGTGCGTGACGTATTCAGGCAGCTGGCAGATCAGCCGCTGGTTTTCCAGGGCAGCGAATGGGGGTTCCTCAAGCTCGAGGTCCCCGTGACGGTCAGCGACGCGTTCTACGCCCGGTTCGGGACGGAGCTCGCGGGGGCAGGAAGGGAAGGAGATCGCCTGGGGAGATTGGTGGACCCCGGTAAATGGTATAACCCGGATTACAGCAGCGTCGGTAAACGAGCTTTGAAGGCGTGTCCTGACACTTATCGGGGATCTGACTGGGAAGCTTGGTTGTTGTCCATCGAAGGCGGCGACGTGGTCGTCGTACGGACGCTTTTTCAGGTCAGTAAACAAAGGAATGGGACACGACAACTTGACGCTATGCCATACTAACCCGCGAGATAGGCTCTATGGTCCGTGGTGCTTGTGAACCAGTTTCCGTTGCACATCAAGATTCTAGAGCATGAGCAACAGGTTCCTCGGTATCGAGACCCAAACTATGTGTACATCTGATCCATCACACATCGCAATTAACAATTGACTTGGAGATCAGAGTCCTTTTGTGACGTTCTAGTTTACCCTGATGCACAGAGGAGGTGATTAAAATTCAGTGCCGTGGTTTAGTCATCTCTGCACTGTGCCGTTGTAAGCACCGCATCGTGTTGGGGAATTGACTGAAGACGGCAAGAGAGGCAGAAGAACGGAAAAGGTGGAATTCCCTCGTCGTGCAGAGAAAATTGAACCGGCATCCAGGCTCAGCCACCGCCAAAGGCCCAAAAGTCACTGCCCAGCTGCAGCGCAGCCACGTCGGCATCGGCACCCGGCGTTTGCAGGGCACCATTGGCAATGAGCTGTCGAGGCCGCATTTCTCAGCTGTGGCAGCGTCGGGTTTATTCTGCAAGTGCATCTCTTCCACGACCACATTCGTTTTTTCAGATCAGCCTCAGCATCCAAACTGACTCCAATTTCACGTCACTCCTATCCCTCTGCGGCAAAGATGGACGACGAATGCGGCTGTATCGTCATCAGCGCCGTGATTCTGGTGCCTTGCTGGGTTGGTTGGGGTTTTTGGGTTGCCCGAGTCGGCATCGGCGGCGATTGGACGATCATTCTCACGGCGGTCTATCTTCTGATGTTTACTGTCGTCTGGCTCCCCCCCCTGGTGATACTCGCCCTTGTCGTCGGCGTCGGTTACGGCATCTTTCTGCTTCTGGAAGCAGCCATTTCTTGGCTGATCCATCACCCCCACGCCTCCATTGGCATCCTGGTGACTCTTATTCTCCTGGGAGTCCTTGGCGCGCTTGGAGAATGGCTAGAGTCTCGGTCCTCCAGACCGAGATCTCGCGACCCCGAGGCCAGCGCTGAGAGATCAGTCTACTCCCCTCTGCTACCCCGACCTGGCGGACCTGGCGCACCACAACCACCTCGACGGCCCCGACCTCTCGAACCACCACCAGCCGCAACGAACGGCTGTCCATTGTGCGAAAAGTGCGACGCCATTGTCAAGAAATCTGGGCTCTTGAAGAGTGCCCGTCTAGGAAAACCTGCCTCGCTCGAAAGGCATGATGACTTTTACGACGCTCTGGGCCTAGAGAGTTCGGCCGACGGTTGTCGTTTGTGTTCTCTCCTGTGGGATAGCTATTTGGGCCCGAGAGAAAACCGGACGTCAGGGACTATAGGGCTCGAAATCAAGCCCATCTCTTCTAGCGAAGCAGGGCAGCGGCGTTTGTCCCTGAGGCTCTATAATCGTGGAAGCGGCGAAGTCACCGGCAAGCCGCTTGTGGCTTCTCGCGATCACAGTAAGAACTTTCTCTGTGCCCGTTGTCCGTCTGGCGCTAACAGGGGTTTACGTGAATAACAGTTTCGCGAGACCACGCCTGCGATCGCTCGTCACCGCTGGCAGATTTCGGGCGCCGAATGGATTGGGCTGGAGAACAGATTGCCACATGCGTGCGAGACCATGACTGCCAAAACAAGTTTAACTCTCGGGAACAGCGGACCTTTCTCCCTAAACGTCTGATTGACGTCCGCGAGAGCGGTGGAGCCCAGGGGATCATTCGCCTCATATTATCCAAGGACTTGAGCAACGACGACGGCGCCCCGCAGACCGAATATCTGGCTCTCAGCCACTGCTGGGGGGCCACCGTCACAGCCAAGCTCACGGAGCAAAACCACGACACAATGCAGACGTTTTCTACGGCCAGGCTGGATCGCAATTTCCGAGACGCTGTCGTCATCACCCAACGCCTCGGTGTCAACTACCTGTGGATCGACTCACTCTGCATCGTTCAAGGCTCGGCGGAATGGGAAGAACAGTCTGGGGACATGGGTCTCATCTACGCGAATGCCCTATGTGTCATCTCGGCCACGGCCTCGATGAACTCCAACGGCGGGTGCCACCTGTTGGGTGACGCCAATGGCCACGGCTGCGTACTCGCCGAGAATGGAGAGGGTCTGCTATTTATCCAGTCTGAACGGACCTCACACGCCGGTCTGCGTCGCGCCTTCGACGTCGAGGTCGAGAACGGTCCAGTTACAAAGCGGGGATGGACATTCCAGGAGCGGTTTCTTGCCAGCCGCGTCCTGCATTTCTGCCCCGGAAGCATCCTGTTCGAGTGCAACTATCTCATCGCGTCGCAATCCGACGGTAATCAGCAACACCAGCACGAGCGTGACTTGCTCTGGGATGGTATCAAACCACCACGTCCACCAATTCCAAGACAGCCGACACCACGGTATGCGACGAAGACGAAGATGGTGACGGTACGGTCGCGATCCACCTTAAGGCCAATCAGTGGCAGCACGATAAAAAAAGGAGAAAAAAGTCCGGTATTTGGCGAATCGGCAGGAAATCAATCGTTACCACCAACAAGTGAGAACCATGAGCTTTGCACCAGAATGGAGGGAGCCAGCACGGCTAGGCATGCGCCGCGCCCTCCAGTTCGTGGCGTCCTTCCAGGGCAAGACGCCCGCCGAAGAGGTCGAGTTCCATACGCGATGGTTCGAGATGGTAGAACACTACTCGGAGCGTCTTTTCACCGACGACAGGGACAAGCTGGTCGCCATGGCCGGCGTTGCGTCTTTCGTCCAGGCAGAGAGTCGACGGCGAGCCACCGATGACCGCATATTAACCTACGCCGCGGGACTTTGGCACGCTTCCGGGGGCCAGACGCCGAGTCTACTCCTCCCTCTCAGCCTTCTCTGGGAAGTTGTCCGGGTTAGCCGTCCCCTGAAGCCGGGCGGTGTTAGGCCTGCTGGGCGACGCGTTCCATCGTGGTCATGGGGCTCGATAGACGGCAAGATCTCGCACCGGCTCAAGGTAGCGACCGTACCGGAAAACCGGGTGGGCAGCATGTCAGCTGAGGCCATGGCAGAAGAATTTAGGGCGTCGTGGGATGCTATCACGTCCCTGGTTTCGTATTTGGCCATCAAGCCGCTGCACACCATCGGCGACACGGTGCACAGCGCTACGCTGAGCATGATGTGCCAGCTGCACCAACTCAAACCCGACCCAGAGGTCAGCGTGATACATGACACACTGGAAGAACTCCCTTCAGGGAGCATCATGCATCTTCCTGTCTTGGAATTTGTCAACGAAAGGGTATACCCGTTGACGCGTCGGCCACAGGTTCATGGGATTCT
>FTIZ01004993.1_pt2 | contig 10499 bp, 8 predicted proteins | sample 1658381 | NCBI WGS metagenome assembly FTIZ01 (sample SAMEA3914822, study PRJEB12502) | metagenome | biome: forest; material: soil | place: USA | collected 2012-03-12 | depth 0.1 m
CCGAGGTCGATGTCGTAGTTGGCGGAGGCGGGGCCGTGGACGATGAGCGAGCCGACGACGCCGTTACCATACTGGTTAGAGTAATGGCTGTGGTACCAGGACGTGCCGTACTGGGTGACGTGGAAGTCGTAGGTCTTCATGTGGCCGGGCGGGATGGGGCACTCGGTGACGCCGTTGGCGCCGTCCTGGTTGCTCTCGCCGAACTGGCGGATGCCGTGCCAGTGGATTGAGGTGCTGGGCGGACAGTCAGTGATGTAGTTGTGGGATAGTCAAGGGGAAGATGGCTCACCCGTTGTCTTGCATGTCGTTGTAGACGTTGACCACGATGTAGTCACCCCAGTCGGCCTCGATGGTAGGGCCGGGGAACTGGTCTGCTGTGTGTTAGCAGGGCAAAGGGTAAGGAGGGTAAAGTGACGGACTGTTGATGAGCATGGCCGGCTTAGCAACGCCGTCTGGGCCAACCCAGTTGGTGACATTCGTGATGTGGAAATCATACTGGACATGTTAGTGTGCTATCAAACAACCAGGGACAGGTCGGGGGACTTACGGTCCGAGTGTTGAAGGCAGGCGGGGTGGTGGTCTCATAGTCGGTGTTGATGTTCCAGTTGTTCTTCCAGCAGCCGCGGTTGGTGGCATTGTTCTGGCCACACGGCTTGCCACCGGGCGTGATGGTCTGCCGGGGCAGGAGGTCGACGACCGGGTTGGGCTTAACAGGAGAGGCAAAGCCAGGCTGGAGGAGCGCCAAAACAGCGCAGCAGGCTGCGGTGGTGCCCGAGAGCCAGCGCATGGTGAAGACGGTGGCACGGTTGTAATGGAGGGGAGACAATGTAGGACGGGTGAGGCCTTCTCCGGTCTGATGGTGTCGAGGGGGACGATATCAAAGAGGCTTTATATAGACCTCGTGGTAGCACAACCGCCGTCCTTCCCGTCCACCCCACGAACGACTGCGTCTTGCCGTCCTCGCAGCTCAGGCCGAGCACACCATGTCTCCCTTCTCGCACGGCTCGACGCTGGTAGGCAGCCAGGCAGCCTTCCACGAGGACCACGCATCTCCCGCGCTCCGAGGATCGCAGCCCGGGGCCGCAGGACGGAATCTCGGACAGGGGTTGACAGCCCACGGCGCCCTCCTCGGACTCATCGGCATGTCGTCGTGGCCGCCCGCCCAGGGTGACTATGTCGAATCTGGCTTTCACATCGCGGGCGAGGGTGGATGTCCGGCCCGTCCAGCAAGCGCTTCCCCGGTCGTGAACCAGCTCTTCCGCCCCGAATCCACCTATGAGCATCACGAAACAAGCGAGCCACCATGCATGAGGAAACCCGGTGCTGACACGTCCTGAGGCTGACGCCACCACCCGTTCGCTGCACCGAAATTTCAGGAACTAGGGGGGTGCAGCGCAGGGTAGCGCGGGCGCGGCAGGCTGTGTCGATCCATCCTCGGGACCGTGATGCATCTCTGGGCGGCCAGCATGCGGGTTGGCTTGCGCCATGATCCCTGGCGGGCGGGGGACGGGCGGACCAGACGCCGGGGTGAGGGATATGACGTCTCGGAAGGGCTGTGTGGTGGGAAGATAGTGGGGGAGGGCTGTCAGGGCTGCCGCTTACACGGTAAAGTGTATTTTGTACAAGTTTTTCTCGCTACCCCCAACTGTGTTGTTGTATCATGGATTCTTTCGTAGCATCCAGCCTCTCCTCATGCCCGCAACGTATCATCCATCGCAACTGCCGGGGACGGACCCGAAGATAGGGATAGATTGCCCCGGCCTATTTTTGGCCTCTGGCCCTCCAGCCCTGCAGGTCCCGAAGGACACCCAGGGCCACAAGCCGTGATCGACACTGCCGTCGAGTGGGCAACTCCGGCGTCCAGACGGACAGGCTCGTCGTGGGGCAGCTGTCACTGCCGGCTCGGATGCCACGGGCGGCCAGTCGTGTTTCAAGCTGAGTCGCTTACGACTTGTCTCCTGTGGGCAGGCACGGGAAATATATTAATCGACTGGCCTGCTGTAACCCCAGGTCGCAGCCCTAGCGCCCGAAACGGGAAGGCGTTTGCTCTGTCGCCTGTCAAAGCCCTGACTCCGGCCCAGCTAGTCTGCCCTATCTGCCCAACCCTCGCCCCCGCACCCCTCTCGCTTGCCCAGCGCAATGCCGACGCTAGGGCAGCGAGAACACTCTTCGGCACCGAGTGTCTGGGCTCGATTCTTGCTGATCACGAAGCTATCGCGGGGCTAGTGAGGTGAACCTGCATCGAGAACACGGGAGGCAGTGGGATGAAGGGTTGTGATAGGGGGGCGGGGAGTTTACCCGTCTGACGAGACACGGCACGATTTATCCGGACCTTTGAGGGCGAGTCAAGGTTCGGGAGCTAGATTTGAGGTTATTTGTGTCACTCGATGGGTGGATGGGAGCAGGAACTTGCGCCTCGCTGGTCTTGGAAGACCAAGAGGCCGAGGACGGACGGGGCTCAGGGTGAATGGTTGGGGAGAGCGAGAACGGGGACGAAAGGGTGGAAGGGGGGAGGGAGGAGAACGGGGTGCCAACAACCTTTCTCTTCAATGATGTGACAGTTAATGCCAGATCAAATGCATAGCAATCCTCAATCCCACTTACAGACGGGCACAACCTAATTATGTTCCCAATATTACTTGCAGATCCCATGTGGTCGACCGCCGTCCCGGGTCGACGGGAGGCTCCCGTCCCTTATGAAACCAATATCCTCCAGATTGGCAACCACAATGCAGCCACCCAGGGGAATGGGCCCAGGGCGAGGATGAGAGCTGTCCCGGTTCCTGGAATTGGGGGCAATCGGCGTTCGCTGATGTGCCGCCAAGGTCCGGCGCGGCCGGGTAGTGGTGTGTGAGCGACGTTCACAGTAATAGTTCCCCCCTTTTCAGCGACTCGCAGCTCCTGTATCTAGACCACTGTTGTCAGTATTAACAAGCACTCCGAGTCCCGGACCGAAAACGAGATACGGTCAGACCGCGATCCAAGGCGCTCTCTCACTACCATCGATCTCTCACTACCTGCAGCTCCTGTCACAAATCATGGTTCCCTTTTATGTCGCATTAGGATTCGCGAATGGATTCGGGGGTTTGTGCATATGGTTTGTTTTACCTCCTTGAATTGCCACGAAGCTGCCGAGTATACTTCGCTAGTGGGTCGTCTAAGTGGTGTTGTCACCGACACAATTAATCCCCCGACTGATTGTTTGTTATGACCAAGTTTTTGAGTCGATGCAATGATTTATGGCCGATTACATGCTTTTAAAGTGAGGATGAACCTGTATAACTAGTCATTTTCATGGTTTGATGCAGTGTACTTCAGCACCGTCGTTCTGCTCAGCCATTTTTCGCCTCCTATTCGGTACGAACGCCCTTGTCCTGATGCCCCTGACATTTTTCGACGTTCTCAACCCCTTTTCTGTTGAATGAGCGCTCGCCGTCAGACTGATGATGTGTCTGTAGGAACCGGCTTGTGGTTTTAGCAGCCGCTATGCTGTACCGTCTCCCAACTCAGTCATGCCAGGGCTTTCAGTCCAATTTTCTGTAATGCATTTCGGGTTGTGATGGCAGGCGGTTGTTGGCTCCATTCTGGCTGAGCGTCAGAGCAGCCGTGACTCACCCGGTCGGCCGCCGCAGTCCACCAGCGAGCCCAACCGCGGCCGCCTGCGCCTCACACTGTGGCCCAATTCGGCTCAGCAAGGCAAGGCACAGCCGCTTTCTTCCTCAAGGCTCTCTTCCATTGACGAGATATTAAAACCGCTTCACGTCAACTTGATGTTTGCGGAAGATCGTCAACGAAAAACCTGCACCTTTTCAGGCATCCAAAATCAAGAAGTCTGCGCAGTCCAAACTTTAACATGGCAGACGTCTCCGACACCCCTGGCGTCCCCCACACAATGGACACGCCCGACACCACTGACGTCCCCGACACGCCTGCTATCCCCGACGCCGCCCCCGAGTCGACCTCAACAACACCCGCGGCTCCAATTATGTCGTTCCCTCGTTCCCTCCGGGTCGAGGCGGCCCTAACCGAGCTCCGCCCGTTGGCCAAATACAAAGCGCGCTCGCACGAAACATCCAAAAACACGCACGTCCCGCTCCTGCAGTCCTGCCTCGGCCCCGACGCCCGCCCGGGCCCATCTGTTGTCTTCATCGGCGACTCCATGATCGAGCGCATGCTCACGACGGGCGGCTCGCCCAACTTCCCCGAGCCGTGGCCGTCGCCGTTCCTGATGGACGACGCGGCCCTGGCCGAGGCGAACGGCACGACCCACCGCTTCGACCGCGCGTTCAACGCCGGCGTGGGCGGCGACAAGATCGAGAATCTCATCTACCGCCTCGTCGGGTCTGAGGGGAACGACGACGAGGAGAAGAACCTCCCCGGGCTGCTGCCGTTGCTGGCGGAGATTGGGACCGTCAAGGTGTGGGTGGTGAACGTCGGCACCAACAACCTGTCGCCGAAGAAGGGGATGCCGTTTGAGTTCAACCTCGCGATGCAGACGCTGATTGGGGCCCTGCTGTCCATCAGGCGGAAGGATGGGGGACCGAGCTACGTGCTCGTCTCGTACCTGTTTCCGCGGCTGGACGTGCCGCTCCGGTTTGTGCGGCAGGCCAACAAGACGATCAAGAGCTGTTCCAAGGCCAATCAGTCGAGGTATGGGGTCGGCATCCCGGACTACATGGAAATACCGCTGGCGTTGGAGAAAAGAGAGTGGCACAAGGATGAGGCGGAGTTTAAGGAGGATCTGGCCAAGTACCTGGATGATCACGTTCATCTGAACCTGGACGGGTATCGGGTGTGGATTGATAGATTGTACGGGCACATTGACCGGTACGTGAGGCACCAGAGCTAGGATAGAGTGAGAGATTGGGAATTGGAGAGCTTTACGAAGATCACGGCGGTTTACTTCCTGTGAGGTTTCGTTGGAGTCAAGGCTGGGCAAACGAGGCAGAGGTTACGGCAGTGTGACGGGACCTCAAATAAGACCTTCCTCGAACTCGTGGTGTCAACAACACGAGCAACATCGGCTGATGACCCTCCCTTACCGTCCCTTTGAGAATTCCTGTCTTTCCGCGCGCGAGTTTCGTCGGCTCCCATGGACAAACTATCCCACAAGTTGTTGGGATAACACGGAGGACTCGAGGGAGAGCGCGGGTATGGAAACCCGTCAAAAATAACCGGTGGTAGCAATAAAAGACCCAGCCAAAAACCAATAAACATTACAAATCCCATATCCCAACGCCCTGGCCCTCACAAATCCCTCTTAAACCTCCCACTCGACGACCCACTCGGCGACGACCCGCTCATCGAATCCTCCGGATCGTTATCGGGCGTCGGTTCCAGCAGCCGCGGCCACCACTTCGCGATGAGCGGCTTCATGGTCATCAGGCAGGCGCACACGATGGCGACGTTGACCTCGACGGCGTTCCAGTGCGTCATGGGGATCGAGGCCCACGAGGGGTCGTCCGTGTCGGCGAAGACGACGCGGAGGTAGATTGTGCGGATGAGCGAGACGGCGCAGGCACTGGGGAGAGGAGGGTTGTTAGCAGCAGGCAGGGTAGGAAAAGGGGGTCAGGAGTGGTTACAAGAAACCCAGGCTGAACAGCGCGATGAGCAGCAGCTTCTGCCTGATGGGCATGGTCATGGTGACGATAATGGGAATCGGCAGGGCGAAAACAAGGAAATCCGTGCCGACGTGGAAGCCGATGAACGCCCAGGCGAGGGCGATGGGGTGGCATTTTCCGTACAGGGCCGGCTCCCAGAGCTTCCTGACCGGGATGCAGCTCGTGAGCTGGATGCAGAAGCCCACAATGTTATAGACGACGGTCAGCACCAGGATGGACCAGGTGAACCACCGGGCGTAGTGGTAGGTCAGGATGCGCAGGTAGAGCACCAGGATCGAGATCTTGGTGCAGGCCAGGCTGAGCATGTAGAAGATCTGCATCGCGTAGGTTATCTGGAAGAGGGGGCTGTCGGCTATCTGCGGGGGATGATGGAAAGGGGGCAGCCGGGCTGACCTTTGCCTGGGCCACCATCTCGTCTCCCGTGATCCACCACGTGTGCTTGCCATATCCAAACGCCGTCACTGCATTGGAGAGGTCAGCACCAGCCAGACTTTCTCCCAACCAACAAAAGGGGAACCAACACGTCGCCAAACAAACACTGTGGCCCAGCGAAAGGAACTGTCGCGACCTGTTAGCCCAGCCCTACCAATTCAACCCCCACGCGTTCCCCGGACTCACCAGCGCAGCCAAGAGCGTCCAGTCCTCCGACCCAAACGCTCTGACGATCTTGGTGCGCACGTAGCAGCGGAGCGCGACGAGACTAGCCGCGAGGACCCACAGCAGCGTGGCCGAGACGATCAGCTGCGGCGCCTGGGTGTCGCCCTTGCCGACGGGGGTTGGCCACGCCATGATGACCTTTGTGTCGTCTTCGTGGTCGTCGTCGTCGAGTCTCGGTGGTTTGGTGGTTTGGGATTCCGACCATGAGTGGTCGTTGGACGACAAAAGTCCATACCGCGAACCCGTCCCCTTCCCCGCGCGGCGCTGATGTATTTCAGGCTTCAACGATCCCAGGGGGGGTGGCCAGCGGCCCCAAACGCGCATTTGATTGGGAGCCCGAAAACGGGATTTTCCCCCATCCCCGCGGCGTTCCATCCCAGCAGACCGGTTGGCAGTGGGCACAAACCAGGGGCCCCAGGGGGGGGAGATTCGCCCGCCAAGACTCCTCTCAGGGCTCGTACCGGGCTCCAAATGCGCTGCGCTTTGACGGTGCTCACCTCCACCTTCTGCAGCCCTTGCCGGACTGGGTAAGGTCGATGGGGCGAAAGAACCGGGCCGGAAGGACACCCGGTAGGCTCGGGTTCGGGTCAGCTCTGCCCAGAGTTTCTCTCGCAAGGGGATCCCAAGGTTGGAGGTTTGGTCTGTGTCTGTGACCTAATGAGGGGGGTTTGTGGCGGGAGGAGGAGATCGGGGAGGATTACTGAGCGACGCTGGTGGCGATGGCTTTGGGGTGATGGGCCCCTGATGGCGAAGGTGGTGATCTCGGTTCCCCAGTGCCAAGCAACGGCTGTGAAGCCTGGGCGCTGGATTTGGGAAACTTTGGCTCGGTTGAGTTTGGGCTCTCTTGGCGGATTCGCTCTGCATGGCGATCGTTAACTGGGGTGTGACGAGGTTGGAGAATTGACTCTTTTGGGTTGTCGAGGTTGAGAATTGACTCTTTTGGGTTGTCGATGGAGAACTGATCAGACACGAAGAGCCGTTAGACATAGAACGGGAGTGTCGTTGACGAGCGCCTTCCTGTTTCCATGCACCACGGCACGATGGATTAAAACAAGCAAGCTAAGATGCCTCGAAACGCAAGCTGGATTGCTGCAGTCAGACGCTCAGAGCGAGTCGCGCAGGCCCGCCTGATACACGAGTTGGATTCGAGAGGGATCCATCATCACTGGCCGGCTGTGGCAGCTTTCTCCTCTCCTTCCTTCCCCTTCAACACCTCCCCTCCCTCTTCTTCCACCTTCCCCCCTCCCTGTCCCGCCACCTCCTCTCATGGGTCTTTCTCACTTCTCCCATGTGTCTGTCATCACCTTCTTCTCCTCTTCTCCCGCCTCTTCCTGTCCCTGTTCCTCCTGCTTCTCTCCCTCTCCCTCCTCCTCTCCCCCCACCTCGCCCTCCTCCTCTCCTTCCTCCTCGCCCTCCTCCTCCTTCTCTCCCTCCTCGTCTCCCGCAGCGTCCCCCGCGGCGGCGGCCTCCTCCTCCATCCTCCGGCGTTCTGCGGCGGCGGCCTCCTCCACCATCCGCGCGCGTTCTTCAGCGGCTGCCTGCTCCTTTCGCCGCTCGCGGTCCTCGGCGGCTGCGACTCGCAACTCCTCCAAACTGACACCCTCCTTCAGGGCCATCACCTTGACACCATATCGCGAGGCGTCGTGATAATCAACCCAGACCATGTACTCCTCGCTCATGTACCACATGTCGCTGCGCTGGTGCAGCCTCTCCATCTGCTCGCCGGTGATGAGGCCGACCGTCTTCTCACCGAGGGGCTGGCCGCCGCAGTCGACCCCCGTGATAACGGTCTCGGGCACCTCGTCGGCGTCGACCAGGTCCCGCAGGGTGGCGGCGTCGGCCACGGGGGTGGCGGCATCGAGAAGGACGGGAATCGTCAGGGGCGGCTTGTTTTGGGCGGCGTTGGCGTCGGCCGTCGCCTGGTTGTACATAATGAAGTTAAGCTCCATACCTGATGGTTTGAGCTCTTTTTCGAATGTGCGGGTGAGGTTGCGGCCATAGTAGTGGACGTCTGGGTCGTATGCTCTATGCATTGCTGAAACTGGAGGCTTCATGGTGAGGGAGAATCCCAGCAGAGGATGGCGATCCTTTCTGTGGACGAATACGATTGTTGATCGTCGATAGGGTTGTTGTTGTCGGAGGTGAGGGTGAGACGGTCGGGTGGCAGGAAAGGCGGCGCTGGGAAGGGAAGTTCAGGCGGGCTGGAATCAAGGCAACCAACGGAACAGCTCCCCCAAGCGAGGGCGAGGCGGATAATAATAAACTGGGAGGCCTGCGCCGCTTGTCGACCGCAACAACACGTCATTGCCGGCCAACTCACCCCACATGCCCCAACTGTGACTCCTTTGAGCAAGAGAAAATCAACGCGGGCAATTGGTTGGCGTTGGCAAGGCACCAGCCACACCATCCGAGGCACCTGCATATAGGTACATAGGTGGGTGCCTGGCCATGTCAGGCTCCGGGGCAGAACACAAACAACTTCCCCTGCGGCGTCACTCTCCGTCTTTGCTTACAGGACGTATTCAAGACTAACAATTAGCGTATCAAACGCAGCCCTAGCCAACCTCGACGAGAGGGCTGCGTTGGCCCCGTGGTCTCGAATGGCTAGTATAGTGAGCCGCCCGCCGCTGACTGGGCGCTCCAGGCCCGAGAGGTGGCTTTTTGGATCGCCGTCTTGGTCGTTGTCGTGGTCCTCCTCCCCTTCAAAGCGATGATACCGTGGACGGCTTCGCCAAATCCCAGTATCGAGGCGGGGGCATGTCGGACTGCGGCCAAAACACGCGTCAGGGCGGCGAGGGTGACGAGAAAGAAACAGGAGGCGGCGTATTCGCCTACGTTTTGGGGCCGCCACGAGGTCCAGAAAAGAGGCGTGGCCAACGACTGGATGAAGGTCATCGCCATGACCACGTCATGATCCGCCGCTTCGGCGTGGGGGACGAGCAGGTTTGAGCTATATTTTCGAGGCATGGATGGGCATCCTGCGGCGAAGCATCGGAACGGCTGGTCCCGGAATCTGGATCCAGGTGCGGCATGCCTTGTCGAAATCTCTGTCTTCTCTTTCCTCTATTTCCATGTAGCGCTGCCAATGCGTCATTCCTTCCTCCCTCTTATGCAGGACCACGAGAACACTTTTGAGCCCTTGCTAAGCGCCAAGAATGTACCTCTTTGGAAACTCCCTCATATTCGCTCGCCACCTCACCAGCACACATTGAACTTTCCGTGTCGGTTTCTCCTTCCTGCGTCTAAACCGCCCCCCGAATCATCCCTTCCAGGACTTTCGTTTGCAGCACGGCGGCCTCGTCCAACCGCAACGCCCAGCAAGGCTTCTAGCTCCCCCTCTCATCAATACGGCATCAGCTACCAGAAGTGAGGCATCATGCAGGCTCTACCTGCCACCTAGCTGACACAATCCGGGGTTATGATCAGCTTAGTTGGCATCCAATCTCTTCTTTGCGGATACGGCTAATTACTCCCCCCATGATCCGCTCTGCGCCATCATGCTCCGATCTTTGAACTCGTATGATGGACCGTTCGCCTATGGGTGGTGATGATGTTAAAACCACTGCACGGGGTGATTCTGACGATAGACGTGACTTGAATTGATAGAGTTCGGCGATCCAGGCAAAGCCATTTATTGCGTTGTTCTGTCGAACCCGGGCGTCGAGAGCTTGCTGCCGGGAGGTCCGTCTCTTACGAAGGAGTTGCCGACTCCAAACCGAGCCACGACATCAAGCACAAACATCTTGTTTTAACAGGATGTTCTCTCGCCTTGAGCTAGGAACCATCGCCACGTTCATACAACAAATGTTCTTGAAATGTTTACCCCCAGTCACCGGCTGCTTCACCAGATGGCACGGCATCGGTGGGAGCAAAGCTGTCCGCATATCGCCAGGTGCGGCGACAGCGTTAATCCCAAGGATGGTCTGAATACTTGTATACATACACATACTGCACCCGATTAATGCCGTGGATTAGTTCCAACCGGGGAGACGCAACTCGCTAGTCTGCCGTTGGCATGCCCAGGCACCTGTTGTCGTTAATTAGCTGATGTGCCGTCTGCGGAGAGCGATATGTACATACGTTATGGACAATTGCAAATGGATCCCAGCTTGGATCGGTATGCGGGGCGTACTCGATGGCGTTCATGGTTGCAACCAGGACCGGATCGCTCTCACCATAGAGATGCTTCAAGAATGCATACATCATGTCGATCCCTAGCAC